>Ga0209698_10005845_pt1 | contig 13183 bp, 13 predicted proteins | sample LitLauG_LLR_2012_FD_187203 | JGI IMG/M metagenome (GOLD analysis project Ga0209698, IMG submission 187203) | Freshwater sediment microbial communities from Pennsylvania, USA - Little Laurel Run_MetaG_LLR_2012 (SPAdes) (version 2) | ecosystem: Environmental > Aquatic > Freshwater > Creek >... | reverse complement strand
GATTTGGGCTTTAGGATTGTGGGGCTGGCCAAATAAGAGGCAGCGTCACCCATCCCGCGACAGCGGGGCCGGGCCGATAGTCACGCTCTGCTGAACTTGTTCGGTCTCGAAGTCGAGCGCGCCGGGGCGCCGAACGCCGGGCAAAGCCTCGACATTATAGATTTCGCCCGAGACCCCCTCCAACCGCAGCCAGTGAACTATGTTTCCCGAGCGTAGATCAACCACATAGAGGCCGCGCCACGGCTCCAGGTGCTCGCGCCGCAGACGGTCGCTCAAAGGCAGCCCCGCAAACAGCGCGCCCTGCCGATCTTTGGATGAGCCGATCACGGCGTAATCGCCGACAGTCACACTACCCGAGAAACCGGTCTGCGCAGCCACCGCGACGTGCTTGCCGAGTACACAGTTATGCGCCACATGCACGAGGTTATCCAGCTTCGTCCCATCGCCAATGCGGGTCACTCCTAGAGCGGCCCGGTCGATACAACAGTTGGCGCCAATCTCCACATCGTCGCCGATTTCCACGGTGCCCACCTGCGGAAATTTTTCATAGTGGTCGCCCACTAGTGCAAAACCAAATCCATCCGCGCCAATCACAACGCCAGCATGAATGATGGCCCGTGCGCCGATGGTCACTTTGTCGTAAATCGTCACTTGAGCGTGCAGGGTAGATCCCGCACCCACTGCCACGTTGTCGCTAAGCACGCATCCCGGCCCAATCTGGCTGCCTTCGCCAATGCGCGAATTCTCACCAATGCAAGCATGCGCACCCACAGAAACGTTACGCCCAACTTGCGCACTTTCAGCAATGACGGCCGACGGGTGAATTCCAGCAACCGCGCGTTTCCGCGGATAAATGCTTTCCAGCATCTTGGCAAAAGCGGCGCGCGGGTCTGCTACGCGAATGGTGGCCGCCGGCAGGCGCTCTTCGAAAGCCTGTGGCACAAGGATGCATCCAGCTTGCGAAGCCTTCGCCGCCTCCAGCGCTTTCCGGTTCGCCGCGAATGCAAGATCACCTGGGCCCGCGTTTTCAATCGTATTCGCGCCTGTGATGATCCGCTGCGTCTCACCCTTGGCCGTCCCAGCAACGCGCTCGGCAATCTCAGCAACTGTGAAAGGCATAATCCTCCATACTTAACATTGATGGCTGGCAACCAAGCAACCTATACCGCACCCACGGCCCGCGTCGATCCAGGCGCTGTCATCGGCCCGGGCACCCGCATCGGCGAATATTGCGTGATTGAATCCGACGTTACTATCGGCGCTGGCTGTTTGCTGGAACCATACGTCTACGTCAAGCGCTGGACCACGCTCGGCAACGAAAACGAAATCTCCGCCGGTACAGTCCTCGGCACAGATCCGCTCGACAAAGGCTTCGACGGCAAACGAAGCTATCTGCGTATCGGGCACAAGAATAAGATTCGCGAACATTACACCATTTCCCGCGGCACGCAGCCTGAATCGGAAACCCGCATCGGCGATAGCAACTACATCATGACATCCGGCCATATAGCCCACAACGCAATACTCGGCGATAACATCGTCGTGGCCAGTTGCGCCTTGGTCGCCGGATATGTGCAGATCGAAAGCCAGGCGTTCATCTCCGGCGGAGTAGTCATTCACCAATTCTCAAAAATCGGCCGACTGGCTATGGTCGGCGGGAATACTCGCGTCAACAGCGATTTGCCGCCGTACTTTCTCTACTCCGATTTCAACGTAGCCGCACGCGGGCTAAATCTGGTCGGGCTTAAGCGCGCCGGCTTTGCCCTGGCAGACATCAAGCTTCTCAAAGCGGCATATCGCTTGCTCTACCGCGAGGGCCTGCCGCGCGAGCAAGCTTTGCAGCGTATCGAAAGTGAACTCCCGTCCGAGCACACGCGTCATTTAGTCGAATTTATTCGCAGTAGTAAACGCGGCATTTGCGGCGCAACCCGCGCTGACTCAAAAGACGACGCGTCTTAACTCGACAAACAATCGAGTAACGCTTCCACATCTCTCTCGTCGTTGTATACAGATGGAGAAATACGAACGCGATGTGGGTAAACCGCAATGTCGATATTCGCGTTACTCAGCTTCTTCGCTATCCGCTCCGTATCTTTGGTGGCAAATGCCACAATTGGCGAAGTCGATTCCGCGGGAGTCATCGGCTCAAAACCGAGCCTTGGCATCTCCTTCTGCAATCGTTGCAACAACGGTTGGCGATAGGCCTGTATGTGGTCAATGCCAATTTGTTGCAACCAATCAACCGAAAACTTCAAGGCAGCTACCGTTGTGTTTGAAACAGTACCAACTTCAAAGTGGCCCGCTGCATCGTTCTTTTGCTTCCAATCAAAGACGCGCTCTCCCGGTGTGTCGTATGGGAAAACGTGATAAGTCATGTCGGCAAGTTGGCGATAGCCAAACTGCGGGCGCCGCAAGCGATCAATCAACGCTTCCTTCACATACAGAAACCCCAGCCCCATATCGCCCATCAGCCACTTGTAGCTCGCACCCGCGCAAAAATCGACCCCAGAAGCTCTCACATCAATCGGTACCGCGCCAGCCGCTTGTACGATATCGGCGAACACATACGCCCCATGTGCATGCGCTCGCTCACAAACCGCCTTGAGATCGTGCTCAAAGCCATTGATCATCGAGACAAGCGATAGCGCTACCAACTTGGTGTTCTTATCGATAGCTCGCTCAAGGTCGGCCAGCGCGATTCGTCCGTCGCGCGGCTTCACCATCCGCACATCCAAACCTTGCCGCTCTAACTCCCCATACAAATACAGCGAACCTTCAAAGTGCAGTGCATCCGTAACTACATTTCCGCCGCTCGCCGGCAAACCAAGCGCGCTCACAATCAGGTTTTCGCCCGCCAGCGTACTCGGCACGAAGCTAATCTCCGAACTCTGCGCGCCAATCAGCTTAGCGTAGAGTTGCTTCACTTTTTCTTGTTGCGCCGTCGAATATTGCGGCGCGCTGCCACCACCGCTTGCCTTGTAATCCAAGTAATCGACAATCGCCTTCTTCGCGCCAATGCTCAGCGGATGCCAGCGAGCATTGTTTAAGCAGGTCTCTGCGCGGACAACAGGAAATTGATCTCGCAAAGAAAGCTTGCGTGGCTCACTCGTGCCGCGAACCGCTGCCGCCGCTAATGCGCTGTTGCCGATCCATCGTCTGCGAGTCAGTTTCATGGTGATAAGATCCCCTTATTGTGACACTCGGAAACCGCAGTTGGGACGAATGGCTTCACGCCTATTCGCAAAGCCACCAGAACCCCGCGAACCTGCTCTGCCACAAGATTGGTATCCCGACCATTGCTCTCTCGTTTTTGCTGACCCCGCTCTTGTTCATTCATGCCGGCTGGTGGAAGATTCTGGTGGGCCTGTTTGTCGTCGGCTGGATTTTGCAATTTGTGGGCCACGCCTTCGAAGGCAAGCCGCCCGAGTTTTTCAAAGACTGGCGTTTCCTCTTCGTGGGTTTGCGCTGGTGGGTAGCGAAATTACGCGGCCGCGCCTGAGTCTCTCACATTTCACGCTGTCCTTTATCATGAGAAGGCAAACTCGATGCCTGAGCCCAAGCCACTCCCAACCGCGATCCTTGTCCACATCGCGCAACAACTTAATTTATCCGTCCAAAGCTTAATCGCCACGCTAACCCTGCTCGACGGCGGCGGTACCGTTCCGTTCATTGCGCGCTATCGCAAAGAAGCAACGGGAAATCTTGACGAAGTCGCCATCGGTGCCATTGAAGAGAAGGCTGCCTACTTCCGCGAACTCGAAGAACGCCGTCACACGGTGCTCAACAGCATTTCCGAACAAGGCAAATTGACGCCGGCGCTCGAAGATTCCATCAACGCCGCCCTCGACAAAACAACTCTCGAAGACTTGTACCTGCCGTTCAAACCCAAGCGCCGCACTAAAGCCATCATCGCGCGCGAAAAAGGCTTGGATCCCCTCGCGTCCTACCTTTGGAACCAACAACCCGGCGCGCTTTCTCTTGCCGATTTCGCTGAAACGTTCGTCAATGCTGAGAAAGGCGTTGCCTCCGCCGCCGAAGCCCTCGAAGGTGCGCGCCATATTTTGGCCGAGCAAATCAGCGAGACCGCCGAGTTCCGCATGCATCTCCGTCAACTCATGCTGGGCGAAGGCATGGTCGTGAGCCGCAAGGTAGAAGATTCGCAAGATCCCGAAGGCAAGTTCAAAATGTACTACGAATACAGCGAACCTGCCTCAAAAATCCCCTCCCACCGCATGCTTGCCATTCGCCGCGGTTCGGAAGAAAATATTCTCTATTTTCAGATTGAGCTCGATCCGCTCAAGCCCGTCGCCTACTTGAAAGCAAAGGTCATCAAGCAAGCTGGCGATTGGCAGCCGCAACTCGAACTGGCGATTGAAGACGCCTGGAAGCGTTTACTGAATCTATCCATTCAAACGGAGGTCCGTCTCGAACTCAAAGAGCGTTCCGATACCGAAGCGATTCGAGTTTTCCGCGAAAACCTGCAGAATCTGCTGCTATCTCCGCCCGCCGGCCCTATCGGCACCATCGGACTCGACCCCGGCATTCGCACAGGCTGCAAAATCGCAGTCGTCGATGAAACCGGAAAGCTGCTCGATCACAGCGTCATCTACCCGCTTGAACCGAAGAACGACAAAGTGGGTGCGGCGCGAATGCTCCTCGCCTTCATCAATAAATACAATGTGCGCGCTATCTCCATCGGTAACGGCACCGGTTCCCGCGAAAGCGCAGCGTTTGTGCAGGATCTGTTGCGCGAAGCCAAGCTGCCGAACGTTTTTAGCGCGGTGGTCAACGAATCCGGCGCCTCTATCTATTCGGCTTCCGAAATGGCTCGCCAGGAATTCCCGGATCTCGATCTTACGGTCCGCGGCGCTATCTCCATCGCGCGCCGCCTGCAAGATCCACTGGCCGAACTCGTCAAGATCGATCCCAAATCCATCGGCGTTGGTCAGTATCAGCACGACGTCGATCAGCGCAACTTAAATAAGGCACTCGACAGCACCGTAGAGAGCTGCGTCAATCGTGTCGGTGTCGATCTCAACACAGCATCCTTCGCACTCCTCCGCCACGTCGCAGGCGTCACCGAACGGACGGCCCAAAAGATTGTCGAATTTCGCAATGAGAACGGCCGCTTCCGCTCGCGCGTGCAACTCATGGCAGTCCCTGGTTTTGGTCCGAAAACATTCGAGCAGGCCGCGGGCTTCCTGCGCATTCGTGACGGCGAGAATCCTCTGGACATGACCGCCGTCCACCCCGAGTCGTATCCCATCGTCGAAAAGATCGCCGACTCGCTCAAGGTCACAGTCAGCGAACTCATCGCCCGTCCTGCGTATGTAGATTCGCTCAAAATTGAAGCCTTCCAAACCGACAAAGCCGGCATTTACACGCTGCGTGATATCAAAGAGGAACTGCGCAAGCCGGGCCGCGACCCGCGCGAACAATTCATCGCACCGAAGTTTCAGTCCGGCGTGAATGAGATCTCCGATTTGTCACCGGGCATGATCCTCGAGGGTGCAGTCACGAACGTTACGAACTTCGGAGCTTTTGTTGATATCGGCGTTCACCAAGACGGCCTTGTCCACGTGAGCGAGCTGTCAAACAGGTTTATCAAAGACCCCTATGAAGTCGTCAAGGTTGGCCAAATCGTCAAAGTGAAAGTGATCTCCGCTGACCCAAAGGCCAAGCGCATCGCGCTTTCTATTAAGCAACTCGAAGCGTCAGATCTGCCGAAGATTAAGAACGCTCCACCCCCCTCGCGCCCACCGAAGGCGCCGTCGATGGATGAAAAGCTGGCGCAACTGACTACTAAGTTTCGTTCACGCTAGACACGGTTAGCCAACAGCTTCAAACTGCGGCACGGCCAAAAGTGAGCAGGCGACTTTCGTGCCACTTCTCTAGACCATGAAAACGATAATCGACCCCGGATTAGTCAACGAAGCTCTGACACAGTGGCGCGGATGCCGAGCACAGATTTGGCTGTTTCATCCGAGTTTTCGAAAGCTGGCAATTATGCTTTCCAGGCCTGAAGAAATCGAGGTCATCTACCTTGTTGCAATTGGATGCCAACGAATCAGCGGACCATTCTTATGGGGCAACGCCAACATCTTGATATCTGCGGACGGGATCGGAGACTATCGTGTGCTTGACCTGGGAGCGGGTTTCGATTTGGTCTGCTCATCGACGGCGATTGCACAAGGTTCCGCAGCCGTGCCCCGCAACCCTTTTGACAACTTCCTCGATGATCTTATGAACACACAGTGAGGAGAGCACGCCCAACCCGAGCGTTCAAGGCGTGCATCCGTGGACGAGGAACAACCACGACCAACGAACAAGTTCCGGTAAGCCTGTGCATGTGGACAATCGTATTTGGCGTATTCCCCCGCTACACACTCGATGAATTGATACGGCAATTCGACATGCAAGCACCAACGAGTGATGACAAACTGGAATGGCTTGACGATCCCCCCTGTAGGCCGAGAAGCTCTTTGACAGTCCAACGGGCGAGATCTATCTTGTCGACTTACTCCCCAATCAGTCCCGAATCCCGTTAACGACGCTTGTTAGCCTCCGCCAATTTTCGACCAAATGGCTTCGGCAATAACGGCAGTCACAAAGCTATTGATGCTCACTCCTTCCATCTCTGCCTGTTTCGTTAGCTTCGAGTAGAGTGAACGGGGCAATCGCTGACGCCATTGGCCTCTTCGACGGTGCGGAGACGATCTCGCGCACCCCGGTTGCACCGAAAATCACGTGGCTACCACCGTGCCCCGGTCGCCGCCATGCGATGCCTTTACTCTCGGCAATCATCTGGAGTTCTTCGATTAGCTAACCCGCCTGATTACTCCGCATCTTGGCGAGTGTTTTCTCGACTGCAGCCACATTTCAACGATACCGCATCCGGTACCAAGAGCATTTCACCTCGCTCTCTACCGAGCAGGCCTGCCAAGCGTTCCTAAACTACCTATCAAAAATCTCCTGCGGGATATCAAAGAAGCACTCCGCAAACCTGGCCGCGACCCGTCCCAACAATTCATCGCGCCTAGGTTTCGTGCTACTTCTCTACACGATGAAAACGATACCCGACCCTTTCAGCTCAGTTTTCGAGAGCTGGCGATTGAGACTCTATCGGCGCTGCAGACTCAGGCCGCATCTCAGGGCATGAGCCTACAAGCGTGGTTTGAAAAACTCGCAAAGGGGCCATCGGCGCCCCCCCGCTACACACTCGATGAATTGATGCAGCAATGCGACAGGCAAGCACCAATGAGCGATGACACACGCGCATGGCTTGATGATCCCCCTGTAGGCCGAGAAGCTCTTTGACGGCCCAACGGGGCGATATCTATCTTGTCGATTTGAATCCCATCAAAGGCCGCGAACAGGCGGGCCCTCGTTTCGTGATCGTGGTCTCCCCGAAAGCGTTTAATCTCATGGGAACGCCTCTTGTCTGTCCGATCACGCAAGGTGGCAATTTCGCCCGAGAAGCCGGATTTGCCGTTTCCTTAGTCGGCACCGGCATGCAGACCCAAGGCGTTGTCCTCTGCAACCAGCCATGCGTTCTCGATCTCCAAGCGAGAGGCGGACGCTTCGTCGAAAAGGCACCGGACTTCATAATCGACGATGTTTTGGCAAAACTAGCGACGTTGATTGAGTAACCTAATTAGCGAATGATCGCTCAAAGCCGGGGGTACCTTAAACTACCTCTCAAAAATCCCCTTCGGACAAATCGCATGTACCCCCACCTTCCCATCCACTAACTGCGTAATATCCACATCCACCGCCACACTCGTCAGCGAATAAGCATCCTCCCTGCTCAGATGCTTTTCCTTAACCAAATACTCAATCATGTTTCGCACCGCCATCTCGGTCGCCGTCTTTAGATCTTCGTCAAACCCCATGCTGATGTAACTCGTCGGCGTCTCCGCCCTCGGCCACAACATCCGCTCACCTTTGTGAACAACAAACGTGAACGTCCCCGTCAAGAAAGTCTCCAGCGCCGTGATATCCACTTCCCCATTCCCTTGTCCCGCGTGCCCGTCGCCCACTTCGAACAACGCACCTTTCGCAAACACTGGGATAAAAAGCGTCGTCCCCGCCACCAACTCTTTGTTATCCATGTTCCCCGCATGCATCCAAGGCGGGCCGCTATTCAAACGTCCGGCCGACGGCGGCGCCACGCCCATGCTTCCGAAAAACGGATGCAGCGGTAGATTCACTCCCGGCGCAAACCGTCCGAGCATGTGCTCGCGATCCAGTGGAATGATCTTCGTGCGCGCATAGGGAAAATCATTCGGCAAGAAACCGCGCCCCGGCCCGAACGAGTTGCAAGCGAACGGCACATCGATATCAATCTTGCGGATCTGCACTTCCAGCACATCGCCCGGCTCCGCCTCCGCAATCGCCACCGGCCCGGTCAAAATGTGCCCACCCGGGCCCTTGTCTTTCACCTGTTCATAAATGTCGCGTTCGTACTGCGGAATGTCTGCAGCCTTCACACCCGCTGCTTCCATCCGCGCCGGCGATGGACACGACGAAGCCGTCTGAATGCGCACAGTGTCGCCGCTGTGAACGGTCAACACAGGCGTTGCTTCTTGCGAATAATAACCCCAAGCTACCGTCGCCGGTGAAGCCTGCAAATTGTAATCGGCCGCGTGCAATGTGCCCAAAAACAAACAGCCAAACATCAATGGAAGGAATCGCATGCCCTAATTTATCAGCACATGAAACAATGTTCCACATGTGGAGATTGTTGCTTCTCGCCTTTTGTCTCGACCCCATATTCGCAACCGACGTCCTCCCGCCACCCGCCGACCGCGCCCTCGCTCGCGACATCTTCAAGCAAATAATCGAAATCAAATCCGGCTTCACCACTGGTTCCACCACGCCGGTAGCAGAAGCCCTCGCCGCTCGTCTCAAAGCCGCCGGCTTCCCCTCTTCCGATATCTTCATCGGCGGTCCCATTCCAAAGAAGGCAAACCTCGTCGTCCGCTATCACGGCTCGGGCCTTGGCGCCCTCAAGCCCCTGCTCCTTCTCGCTCATAGCGACGTCGTCGAAGCCAAACGCGAAGATTGGAGCTTCGATCCCTTCGTGTTCGCCGAACGCGACGGCTATTTCTACGGTCGCGGCACCTCTGACGACAAAGCCCAAACCGCCGTTTGGATTGCTAACCTTATTCGCTACAAACGCGAAGGTTTCAAACCCAACCGCGACATCATCGTCGCCATCACCGCCGACGAAGAAGGCGGCGGCCCGTACAACGGCGTGGATTGGCTCATCAAGAATCACCGCGATCTCATCGACGCCGATCTGTGCCTCAACGAAGGCGGCTGGGGTGAAATGGCCGGCGGCAAGCGCATCTCGAATGATGTGCAGGTCAGCGAAAAGTACGTGGCTAATTTCCGCCTCGAAGTTCACAACAAAGGCGGCCACAGTTCCATGCCCGTGCCCGACAACGCTATCTACCATCTCGCCGGCGCATTGGAAAAGCTTTCGCGCTTCGCATTCCCCATTCAAACCAACGACGTCACCCGCACCTACGCCGAGAAGATGTCGAAGATCGTAAACGGATCACTTGCCGATGACTTCCGCAAAGGAGCTGCGGGCGACTCCGATGCTCTCCAACGCATCGCCGCCGCGTCACCCGCCTGGAATTCCAGCCTGCGCACCACCTGCGTTGCCACTCAATTGGAAGGCGGCCACGCCATGAATGCGTTGCCCCAGCTCGCCGCCGCCACGGTCAACTGCCGCATCTTGCCGGATGACACTCTTCAGAACGTTCAAACGACTCTTGAAAAAGTCTTCGCCGATAAAGAGGTCAAGCTGAGCGTGATCGGTGAAGTGAAACACGGCCCGGCCTCCCCGCTGCGGCCCGATCTCCTCTCAGCGCTCAACCGTGCCACCGATTCTCTCTGGCCCTCGGTTCCCGTTTTGCCCATGATGGTGCCGGGTGCCACCGACGGCCTTTATCTCCGCGCCGCGGGCATTCCAACCTACGGTGTACAAGGCTTTTTTATGGAACGCGATGACGTCCGCGCTCACGGCCGTGATGAGCGCATGTCCGTCAACAGCTTTTATGAAGGACAGACGTTCCTCTACCAACTGGTCAAGCTCCTGTCCTCCACTCAGTAGACTGGGATTTAATGAAACTTGTGGTGGGCATCACCGGCGCGTCCGGTGCAATTTTCGGCATTCGAACGCTCGAAGCACTCCATGAACTTGGTGTGGAAACCCATCTCATCGTCAGTCAATGGGCCCGTGCCACCATCGCGCACGAAACTTCCTACTCACTGGACCAAGTCCAGTCCCTGGCAACTACGGTCTATCATCACGACAACCAAGCCGCACCCATTTCAAGCGGTTCCTTCAAAACAGACGGCATGATCATCGCCCCCTGCAGCATGAAATCCTTGGCGGCCATCCGGATGGGGTTTGGTGATTCGCTCATCACCCGTTCCGCCGACGTCGCCCTCAAGGAACGGCGCAAACTTGTCCTCCTCGCTCGCGAAAGTCCGTTCAGCGAGATCCACCTTGAGAACATGCTTTCCCTCGCCCGCATGGGGGTCGTTATTTTTCCGCCGATTCCCGCTTTTTACAACAAACCAAACTCGGTGGACGATATAGTCAACCATATCGTCGGGCGCCTGCTTGATCAATTTGGCCTGAGCATGCCGGGCGTCAAACGCTGGACTGGGTTCGAAGCGTAAAATGACCGAGTCCGAAGCCGCGCTCATCGTTCGTCGCGTGTATTGGCTGGCGCTCGGCTTTGGCCTCATTGGGTTCGTTGCGTATTTTGGCCTGCAAGGCTGGCGACCCGCCGTCGCGTTCGGCTTAGGCGTCTTGGTTTCGATCGGTAACCTGTGGATTTTCGAAAAGCTGGTTGCTAGCATCCAGCTTCCTGTCCCCGGCGAAGAGCCCAAAAAGCCCTGGCAAGCGGGCATTTTCGTCATTCGCTACATTCTTTTGCTGACCGTTGGCTATGCTATAGTCAAGACTTTGGGTGTCAATGCTTTGGCGGTAATTCTTGGGCTTTTGGCCAGCACCGCCGCAGTCCTCACCTCGACAATTCTCGAACTGTTACAAAACTTCTTTGTAAGCCGCTCTTCGCACTAAATGGAACCGGAACTCTGGATTACCGCCTTCTTCAACCGCGTCTTGGCCGGACCCGCCAACGCGTTTCTTGACCTATTTCACTACAAGCACGACGCCGCTCATCCCTGGGCCGACTGGTTCATTTGTGAAGTTCTGGTCGTTTTGTTTCTAGTCTCTTTGTTCTCGTTCCTGCGCACCCGCCTCTCGGTCGATAAGCCGGGCAAGTTGCAGCACATTTTCGAATTGTTTTACGAATTTGTGCACGCTTCGTCTGAAGAAATGATCGAACACGGCGCAACCAAATATGTGCCGATCATCGGGACTATATTCCTTTTTATCTTTTCCATGAACACGTTTGGCCTGATTCCCGGGTTCGTGGCGCCCACCATGTTCCCCTGGGTTCCTATGGGGATGGCGTTAGCGATTATTGTGTTCTATCATTCCGCCGGTATCAAGGCGAACGGTTTTGGTTACATTAAGCAGTTCCTCGGTCCAGTCGTTTGGCTGATGCCCCTTCTGTTTCCGATCGAGATCGCCAGCCACGCGGCCCGGCCCCTCTCGCTCACTCTTCGTCTGTACGCCAACATGTTTGCCGGTGAACAGGTCTCCGACGCGTTTACTACTCTCACAAAGTTGGCTATTCCCGTCATCTTTATTGCACTGCACGCATTCGCGTGCATTTTACAGAGCTATATTTTTATGATGCTCGCCCTTGTCTACATCGGCGGCGCTGTTTCGCACGAACATTAATTTTCAGGCTTGATGCGCTTCCAGTGTGAGCGCCCGGCGTCCCAACGCACGGTGTCGAACCACCTCCTGGCGGCAATTTTATTAGGAGAAAGAAACACAACTCAATGAAACAAAAACTAATGACAGTCGGTATCGGCATGCTGGTGATGGCAAGCCCGATGCTCGCCCAAGACGCAGCCAGCACCGGCGGCGCGCTCAACACGAAAGCGGCGGCCCTCCTCTCGGTAGGCATCGCGGCTGGCCTTTGCGGCCTCGGTCAAGGCCGGGCGGTCGCTTCCGCCGCTGAAGGGATGGCCCGCAATCCCGGCGCCATCGCGGCGATCCGCGTATCCCTCTTGCTCGGTCTTGCCTTCATGGAATCTTTGACGCTGTTCACATTGATGGCCAGCAAGATCATCTAGCTTTAGCTTTTCCCCTAAAAGCCTGTTGGCCGCCTTTGGTGCGCCAGCAGGCTTTTGTTCTATCTGGAGCCAACCAACTCATGAAACTGCAAGGTATCTTCCCGGCACTCGCCACCTGCTTCGATCATCAAGGCGCCATCTACAAGGCGAAAGTTCTTCACAATGTCGAGAAGCTCAACCAGATCGGCTTGGCGGGCTACACCGTCTGTGGCTCAACTGCCGAAACCCCGCTGCTTAGTGTCGACGAGCGTCTTCAACTGATGGAATGGGTAAAGCAAGCGGCTGCTCCAGAAAAGATCCTCATTGCCGGCGTTGGCGCGGAAAGCGTCTTTGAGACGGTCAAAGTCGCCAATCGAGCTGCTGAGATTGGCTTTCACTACGCTCTTGCCTTGACGCCGTTTTACTACCGCACGCAAATGCACCGGCCCGACACCCAAGCCCTCTACTTCCGAGCCGTCGCCGACCAATCCAAGATTCCCGTGCTGATCTACAACATTCCGCAAGTCACCGGATACATGCTTCCCGTCGAGACTGTGGCCGAACTGTCGCACCATCCCAACATTGCCGGCATGAAGGACAGTTCTGGCGACAACGAGCGCATGAAGCAGGTTGTGGCCGCTGTTAAGCCTGGCTTTCAAGTCTTTTCAGGCTCAGGTGCCGGCTTTGGCGAGGCGCTAACACTGGGCGCAGCAGGAGCAATCCTGGCGATCGCCAACCCGCTTCCTTACGCATGTGTCACCGTTTGGGAAGCCTTTCGCACGCGCGAATTCGAAGCCGCCAAAGATTGGCAGAATCGCATTATGCCTGCCGCCAAGCTGATCGCCGGCAAACTCGGCATTCCCGGCTTGAAACACGCGATGGATCTGAACGGCTATTACGGTGGCCCGCCCCGCCTGCCTTTCGTTCCACCTACACCTGAAGAGAAGGCAGAAATCGAAAAGGTCTTTGA
>Ga0209698_10005844_pt1 | contig 13184 bp, 14 predicted proteins | sample LitLauG_LLR_2012_FD_187203 | JGI IMG/M metagenome (GOLD analysis project Ga0209698, IMG submission 187203) | Freshwater sediment microbial communities from Pennsylvania, USA - Little Laurel Run_MetaG_LLR_2012 (SPAdes) (version 2) | ecosystem: Environmental > Aquatic > Freshwater > Creek >... | reverse complement strand
CCCCGGGGGCGCACGCCGGGGGGCGGATCCCTCAGAGCTGGTCGACGTAGGTGTCGGTCCCGACGACCGTGCGGAGGAACGGGGCACCGAGGAGCAGGGTGGCGGTCCCGTCCGCCTCGACCGCGTCGGTCCAGGCCCGCACCCGGTCCGAGGCGGCCTCGACATCTCCCGACACGAACAGCAGCTGCACGAGCCGGTCGACGCCGCCGGCCGGCGACCCGAGGTCCATCGGCGCTCCCTGGTCGCCCTGGTCTGGGACCGAGGGCACCCAGGACGAGGCGATCTCGATGTCCGAGCCGGCCAGCAGGCCCGGGGTACGGCCCTCGGCCAACGTCTCGTGCAGTGCTGGCCCGGTGCCGGACGCCGCGTCCCACCACAGGACGATGAGTCCGTCGTAGGCCCGGTCCAGCGCCAGCTCCACCGGGACCGGGTCGAGGTCGCGGTAGACCGAGCCGACGTAGGCGAACGTGGACGTGTGGACGTGGGTCCGTTCGGCGAAGCCCCGCCCGGAGGCGTACAGGTCGCGCACCTGGTGGATCGACCACTCGCCGAAGTGCTCCCGGTGGTGCCCCTCCTCCACCCAGTAGACGGCGACGTAGCTGCCGGCACCGGTCGGACGGGCGATCGGACCGTCGGCCGGCCAGCGGCGCTCCTTCAGTGGACGGGTGGCCACCCACCGACTCCCGGCGAACAGCCAGGGCCCGACCATGCACCCGCCGTAGAAGTGGTCCCGCTCGTACCAGCGGTTGTATGCCCGCTCGAAGCCCGGGTTCGGCTCGACCAGGGTGAGCAGCATGCTGCCAACCTTGACCGGGTAGTCGGCGACCCCGCCGACGTCGAGTGGATAGCCCATGGTGTCCTCCGCGGATCCCCCGGCGGCCCACCGGCGGGCCGCCTCCTCCGACGAGCCTGCCACGCCCGGGAGCGCTGTACCGCGGCCGACGGGTGCGGGCCGGAGCTCAGGCCGTGGCGGCGGGCGTGGGTGCCGGCGTGGGCGTCGGGTTGGACAGGACCATCCCGTCGACCACCGGTCCGTGGCGGAGGAGCCAGGTGTCCCGCAGGTAGTTCTGGTGGAGACGCCACGGGGCGGTGGCACCCTGTCTCGGCAGGTCGTCGACGGCACGGGTCACGTAGCCGGACGAGAAGTCGATGAACGGCTCGGTCGGCGCCGACGGGTCCGGCGCGGTAGGGGTGGCCTGGCGCATCCCGCAGGCGTCCATCGTGTCCAGCAGGCGGCACACGTACTCGGCGGTCAGATCCGCCTTGAGGGTCCACGAGGCGTTGGTGTAGCCGAACGTCTCCGCAAGGTTCGGGACGCCGCACAGCATGATGCCCTTGTACAGGACCGTGCGACCCGGGGTGACCGGCGTCCCGTCCACCGCCAGCGTGACGCCGCCCAGGAACTGCAGGTTGAGGCCGGTGGCCGTCACGACGATGTCGGCCGGCAGCTCGGCGCCCGAGGCCAGCCGGATGCCGGTCGCGGTGAACGCGTCGATGGTGTCGGTCACCACGTCCGCCGCCCCGGTCGAGATCGCCTCGAACAGGTCGCCGTCGGGCACCAGGCACAGGCGCTGCTCCCACGGGTTGTAGCGCGGCCGGAAGTGGGTGTCGACGTCGTAGCCCTCGGGCAGCGCCTCGATCACGCCCTTGCGGATCCCCTTCTTGACGAAGTCGGGATTCTTCCGGCTGAGCACGAAGCTCAGGTGGGTGAGGAGCACGTTCTTCCACCGGATCACCCCGTGGGCGACCGGGGCCGGCAGGTGCCGGCGCAGCGAGTCGGCCACCTTGTCTGTCCCCGGGCGCGAGACGACGTAGGTGGGGGAGCGCTGCAGCATGGTCACGTGGGCGGCACGTTCGGCCATCGCCGGCACCAGCGTGACCGCCGTCGCCCCACTGCCGATGACCACGACCCGCTTGCCCGTCCAGTCGAGGTCCTCCGGCCAGTGCTGGGGGTGGACGATCTCGCCGCCGAACGACTCCTCGCCGGCCCAGTGGGGGCGGTAGCCCTCGTCGTAGCGGTAGTAGCCGGTGTTGGCCCACAGGAACCCGCAGGTGACCTGCTCGCGCTCTCCGGTGTCGGTGTGCTCGACCTCGACGGTCCACCGTGCGTCGGCCGTCGACCACGAGGCGGCCACCGCCCGGCGACGGTAGACGACCCTGTCGTCGATGCCGTGGGTCCGGGCCGTCGAGCGGATGTAGGCCAGGATCGACGGCCCGTCGGCGATGGCCTCGGCCTCGACCCACGGCTCGAACGAGTAGCCCAGGGTGAACATGTCCGAGTCGGACCGCACGCCCGGGTAGCGGAAGAGGTCCCACGTCCCGCCCATGGCGCCACGGGCCTCGAGGATGGCGTAGGTCGTCCCGGGCCGTGCCGTCGCCAGATGGCAGGCGGCCCCGACCCCGGACAGGCCGGCCCCCAGGATCAAGACGTCGACGTGGTCCACCCGGCGAGTCTAGGACGACGCCGCGCCGGGCCCCGGGGTAGCCTGCGGCCCTGGTGCGGCCCCCGTGCCCCGATCCGAGCGTCATGACCTCCCCATCCGGCACGCCACCCGAACCCACCGCCCTGGAGGCCGCCCTGGCCGACCCGACACTGGCCGTGGTGGTGGACCGCGCGCCCGGCGACGGGCCGCTCCCGGTCTTGGTCGCCTTCGGCGGGCTGTCCAACGGCACCGACGCCCCGCCCTACGAGTTCGTGCGCCAGACCGGTGAGCTGGGCGTCCACCGGGTCTTCGTCCGCGACCTGGGTCAGTGCTGGTACCAGCAGGGGTTCCCCGGGACCGCGGACGGGGTCGACGCCGCCGTGACCGAACTGGTCCGGGTGCTCGACGCGCTCGGCCCGTCACGGCGGGTCTTCGTGGGCAACTCCTCGGGCGGGTTCGCCGCCGTGCTCTTCGGGGTGCTGGGCGGAGCCGACGAGGTGGTGGCGTTCGGACCGCTGGCCTCGCTCACCCGGCGTAGTCGCATGGCTAACCGGGACCGCCGCTGGTCCGCCCAGGTCCGGGTCGCCCGCCGATCCGCCTCGGACCGGTCCCACGCCGACCTCGGGCGCCTCCTCCGCTCCCACCCCCGGCACGGCCGGATCACCGTGCACTACGGCGACCGGGACCCCCGCGACGCCCGGTCTGCCCGGCGCCTCGGACGTCTGCCGGACGTCGGGGTCGCCTCCCATCCCGGTGGCCACCTGTTCATCCGCAAGCTGCGCGATGCGGGTCGACTGCAGCCGATCCTGGCCGATGCGCTGCGTGGTGCCGCCGACGGACCCGCGTGAACCAACCCGCCGCGTCCGGCGGTGGTCGGGCGGGCGGGGGGCTGCAAGAGTGGTCCGGGTGAACGTCCTCTTCGTGACCCTCGACGAGTTCCGGGCCGACTGCCTGTCCGGTGCCGGCCACCCGGTGGTCGCCACGCCGACGCTCGACCGGCTGGCCGCCGAGGGGGTGCGGTTCGCCTCGCACCTGAGCCAGGCGGCGCCGTGCGCCCCCGGGCGGGCGTCCCTCTACACCGGCATGTACCAGATGAACCACCGGGTGGTGGCCAACGGCGCACCGCTCGAGGACCGGTTCGACAACGTGGCCCGGATGGCCCGCCGGGCCGGCTACGTCCCGGCGCTGTTCGGCTACACCGACCAGGGCGTCGACCCGGCGACCGTCCCGGACCCGTCCGACCCCAGCCTCGACACCTACGAGGGCGTGCTGCCCGGCTTCGACCCCATACTTCACCTCGACGGCCGCTTCCTCGGCTGGTTGGCCTGGCTGGAGGAGCTCGGGTACGGGACGCTGTCCGCCCCCGACGCCCTGCGCTCGGAGCCGGACCGCCCGGCGGAACACAGCGTCTCGTCGTTCCTGAGCGACCGGCTCATCGAGTGGATCGACCGCCAGGACGGTCCGTGGTTCGCCCACGCCAGCTACTTCCGACCCCACTTCCCCTACGCGGCCGCCGGCCGGTACGCCACGCGCTACGGGCCCGAGGACGCGGGGGACGCCCTGCCCGCCCTGCCCGGCCTGCACCCCCTCTACGACCTCGCGCTCGGGATCGACGTGGTGCGGGCGCCCGACGACCCGGGCGCACTGGCCCGACTGCGGGCGCAGTACTTCGGCATGGTGTCCGAGGTCGACCACCAGCTGGGCCGGGTGGTCGAGCACCTGCGTTCGGCCGGGCAGCTCGACGACACCGTCGTCGTGGTCACGTCCGACCACGGCGAGCAGCTCGGGGACCACGGGCTGATCTGGAAGCTCGGATTCTTCGAGGAGAGCTACCGGATCCCCTGTATCGTCCGCCACCCGGGCAGCGTGGCCGCGCCCGGCCGGGTGGTCACCGCGTTCACCGAGGCGGTCGACGTGCTGCCCACCCTGGCCGAGCTGCTGGGCCAGGAGGTGCCGGTGCAGTGCGACGGTGCGTCCCTCGTGCCGTTCCTGGCCGGGGTTGCGCCCGACCGCTGGCGGAGTGCGGCCCACTACGAGTGGGACTGGCGGGACCTGGCGATGGGGCCCACCCGGACCTCGGGTGGGCCCGACGCCGGCCTCGAGCGGTACAACCTGGCCGTCGAGCGGACCGACACCCATGCCTACGTGCAGTTCGCCGACGGCTCATGGCTGTGCTTCGACCTGGCGGCCGACCCGACCTGGGCCACCACCACCACCGATCCGGCCGTCGTGCTGCCGCTGGCCCAGTCGATGCTGACGTGGCGGGCGAACCACCTGGGCGGGACCTACACCCAGCGTCTGCTCGGCCCCGACCGACGGGGGCTCTGGCCGGAGCTGGCCCCGACCTGAGTCGGGCCACCCGGCCCCGGTCGGCCGGGCTCAGGCGAGCCCGGCTGCCGTCGACACCTCGGTCACGATCAGGCCCGGGTCGTCGACGCTGACCACCCACCGCTGGAACTCCTGGCCCTCGAACTCGACCACCACGCCCGGCCCGCGGCCGTGGACGACGGCGAAGTCCTTGCCGAACGAACCCCGACGGGTGCCCACGGCGATGACCTTCGGGATCCCGGTGCCCGGTGCCCGCATCCCGCGCAGTTCGGCCCACAGGTCCTCCACGGCCCGCACGCCGGTGACCGAGGCCACCGGGGCGGCCGGGTCGCCGTGCAACCCCTCGAGCCGCTCCAGCGGGCGGAGCGCCAGGGTCACGGTGCCGTCAGCGGTGACCACCTGTGCCATGGTGCCATCCTACCGGCGGCACCGGTCAGCGACAGGGCTCAGGCACCGGTGACGTCCCGCCGGCGGAAGGCCACCATGCCTGCGCCGGTGAGTCCGCCGGCCACCGCCACCATGACGGCGTCGGTGCTCCAGTCGACGGACACGGCGGGCGCTGCCGCCATCTGGTGGAACACCGAGGTGTCGAGCAACCAGTGGTTCGTGCTCCCGATGCCCCCGACCACGACCACCAGCAGCGACCAGGCCAGGTAGCCGTAGACCACGGTGGACGTCGCCCGCGGCGCCACGCCCAGGACGAGGACGCCGAGCCCGAGCACCACCAGCGCCGGCGGCACCAGGTTCAGGCCGGCCAGCACGACGGGGCCGAACCGCACCGCGGCGTGCTGGGTGGCCGCACCCAACCACGCCGAGACCCCGGCCAGCAGCCCGGCCACCACCAGGGCCGCGGTGGCCAGGCCGAGACGCCCACCGAGCCAGGTGGCCGGGGAGCACGGTCGGGAGAGGAGGTTGTCGAGGCGTCCGGACGACTCCTCGGCGCGGGCGGCGGTCAGCTGTCCCGCCGCCGCCAAGGCGATGAGCACGGCGAGGACCAGGAAGGAGACTCCGAGCACCGCGTCGGCGCCGGACCCCGTCGCCCCGAGTCGGCTGAACACCTCGTGCACCGACGACCCGGTCACGGTGCTGCCGGCCGAACGGGCCACCAGGCCGTAGAGCAGGCCCGAGAGGGTGATCGCCCCCCACCACCCGAGGACGGTCGGCCGGGTGAGCCGGACGGCCAGCCCGGTCGCCCCCGACAGCAGGCCGAACCGTGTCCGGGCCCCGGTCCGGTCGGCCACCAGGCCGGATCCGACGTCACGCCTGCCGGACAGATCCACGGCGACCAGTGCCAGCACGGTGATCAGCGCGGCCGGGGGGAGGAGTGCCAGCGGACGCGGCGCGGTCAGCGCCCCGAGCTCCTCGACCCAGCCGAGGGGCGACACCCAGACCAGGCCGTGCAGGCCCACCCCGGCGTCGGCCACCATCCGCACGGCGTAGGCCACGCCGAGCGCGGTGGCCGACCAGGCCGCCGCCCGGCGCCGGGTGGATGCCAACTGGCTGGCCAGCGCGCCCACGCCGGTGAACACTGCGGCCGTGGCCACCATGGCCAGCGCGAAGTAGCAGGCGGGTCCGGCGGTGATCCCTACGCCGGGCCGGCCTCCGGCGACGACGGTGCCGGCCGCGGTGAGCGCCCACAGCACCACCACGCCGGCGGCCAGGCCGGCCAGCGCCTGGGCGGTGGCCCGGCGCGGGGTGGTCCCGCCGGCCAGCAGCAGCTCCCACCGCCCCTGGTCCTCCTCGCCGCGCAGCAGCCGCGTCCCGGTGAGCAGTCCCCACACGGCACCCAGGAGCACGAGGGACATCCCGACCTTGAAGGCGGTGAACCCGGCCACGGTGTCGAGGTGGGGTGCCGGCCCGAACAGGGCGCTGGTGGCGTGGTTCGACCCGTAGGCGGCGGCCAGCGCCCGGCGTGACGCCGGTGACCCGTACAACGTGGGGTAGCTGACCGCGGCCGAGGCGACGGACGCCGCGAACACGGCGCCCCAGACTGCGGCGGACCGGGTGGCGGCCCGGGTGGTGCGCCAGACGACCACGGTGGCCGGCGACCGGGTGGCCCGGCCCGTTGCGGCGGACCGCTCAGTCGCCATCGTCCCCGCCCGAGCCGGCCGTGGCGGGAGCCGCCGCGCACTCCGGCAGGGCGCCCGCGCCGTACCGGGCGAGGAACAGCTCCTCGAGCGAGGGCTCGCGGCTAAGCAGGCCGCTGACCCCGGCATCGGCCAGCACCCGCAGGAGCGGCTCGACGGGGCCGTGCACCTGGCACCGTGCCACCGGGCCGTCGACGGTGACCGAGCTCACCCCGGGAACCGTCGACAGGTCGGGGACCGCTCCGACGAAGGTCGCCTCGACGGTCAGGGCACTGAGGTGGCGGAGCTCGGCCAGTGTGCCCATCTCGACCAGGCGACCGGCGCGGAGGATCCCCACCCGGTCGCACAGGGCTTCCACCTCGCTCAGGACGTGCGACGAGAGGAAGACGGTCTGGCCCCGGTCACTCGCCTCGCGCACGCAGAGGCGGAAGGCCTGCTCCATCAGCGGATCGAGGCCGGCGGTCGGCTCGTCGAGGACCAGCAGGTCGGCCCGGGTCATCAGTGCGGCGATGAGCACCAGCTTCTGGCGGTTGCCCTTGGAGTAGGCGCGTACCCTGGTGCCCGGGTCGAAGTCGAACCGACGGAGCAGTTCGTCGCGGTAGGCGTCGTCGACCCGGCCCTGGACCCGGCCGAGCAGGTGGAGGGTCTCCGCACCGGTCAGGCCCGGCCACAGCGACGTCTCGCCCCCCACGTAGGCCAGGCGGCGGTGGGCGGCCACCGCGTCGCGGCGGCAGTCGAGCCCGAAGACCTCGGCCCGGCCGGAGGTGGCCCGGATCAGCCCGAGCAGGAGCCGGATGGTGGTCGTCTTGCCGGCGCCGTTCGGCCCCAGGTAGCCGACGACCTCGCCCGGTCCGACCTCGAGATCGAGATCGACGAGCGCGTCCGTTCCCCGGTACCGCTTGGTCAGGCCCCGGGTACGGATGACCGGGGCGTCGTCGGTACCCAACGGCTACGTGGCGTCCCGGACCACCAGGACCGGGCTGTGGGCGTGTGTCGCGCAGTGCTCGCTGACCGATCCGAGGAGGAGGCCGGCGACCTCGCCGTGGCCGCGGCTCCCGACGGCGAGCAGGTCCGCCCCACGGGACGCCTCGACCAGGACGTCGGCCGCCCGGCCCTCGACCACCGTGGTGACGATGTCGACCCCGGGATGGCGGACGCGTACCTCGTCGGCCGCCCGGCGCACCAGGGTCCCGGCATCGGCCGCCGGGTCGTAGTCGCCGGGGATGAGGACGGCCTGTCCGAAGCCGGTGGGCCACGACCACGTGGCCACCGCCACCACGGTGGCGCCGGTGGACTCGGCCTGGGCCGCCGCCCACTCGAGCGCGGCCAGCGCCGCCGGGGAGCCGTCCACCTCGACCACGGTCCGGTGGGTTCGTGTGATCGCATCTGTCGTCATGGCTGCTCCTCTTCCCGGGACCTGCTCGGGCACCGGCTGCCGCCGGGGTCCCGACCCTGGTCCCGGTCCCACCGTACGGCCGGGCCCAGGAGGGAGGTAGGGCATTTGGTCCCACCGGATGTGCCCGGCGGGACCGGTCGGGGAGCACTGCGGGCGCCTGCGCTCAGGCGCCGCCGCGGCCACCGTCGCCGTAGAGCGGGGCCCGCCACACCAGGGTCGTGCCCCCGCCGTCCGGTTGGAGCACCTCGAAGGTCCCGCCCAGGCACTCGGCCCGGCTCGCCATGTTGGGCAGGCCGTGACCGCCGCCGGGGGCGGCGGAGCCGACCATGCCCCGCCCGTCGTCGTGGACCTCGAGGCGGCAGCCCCGCCCGTCGACGGCGAGGGTGACCGACGCTCCGGAGGCCCGGGCGTGCCGGGCGATGTTGGTCAGGGCCTCGCGCAAGGTGGCGAGCAGCTGCTCGGCCACCTCGTCGGGCACCGCCGAGTCGACCGGCCCGACGAAGTCCACCGGCACCCGGAACCCGAGGACCGGGCGGAGCTCCTCGGTGAGGGCGACCACCCCGGAGCGGAGCCCCTGGTCGTGCCCTTTGCTCCCGAGCTCGAAGATGGTGGCCCGGACCTGGCGGATCGTCTCGTCGATGTCCTCGACGACGGCGCCGATGCTGCCGGCCACGGCACGCCCGGCCTGGTCCACCGAGAGTCCCTGCAACGACAGCCCGATGGCGAAGAGGCGCTGGATGACCCCGTCGTGCAGGTCGCGGGCCATGCGGTCCCGCTCCTCGTATACCGCCACCTCGCGGGCCCGCTGGTGGAGCCGGGCGTTCTCCACGGCGATGCCGGCCGCCACGGCGAGGGCGGCGATGACCGCCTCGTCGTCGGCCGTGAACTGCTCGGCACCGATCTTGTCCGTGAGGTAGAGGTTGCCGTACACCTGGTCCCGTACCTTGATCGGTGCACCCAGGAACGACGTCATCGGCGGGTGGCCCGGGGGGAACCCGACACTGGCGGGGTGGTCGCCGATGGTCGCGACCCGGATGGGACGGGGATCGTCGATCAGCAGTCCGAGCACCCCCTGACCGGTCGGGAAGGGACCGGCCAGCAGCCGGGCCTCGTCTCCGGGCTCCAACCCCGACACGTGGAACTCGACCACCTCGGTGCCAGTGGCGTCCAGCACGCCGAGGGCGCCGTAGCGGGCCCCCGCCAGTGACAGCGCCTCTTCGACGATGTGGCTCAGGAGATCGCCGAGGTGCAGGTTCCCCTCGAGCAGCAGCGACGCCTCGAGCAGCCTGCGCAGGGTCACGGGGTCGGTGATCGAGTCGTAGGCGGACCGCCTGGTCACTCGATCGTCAGCCACGGGACCCAAGGTAACGACCGGGCCAGGGTGCGTCCACTCCCACCGGGCGTGTACCGACGCTCCTGACGTGCTCAAATGGTCGTCGATGACCATCCGCGTGTTCCTACTGGACGACCACGAGATCGTGCGCACCGGGCTGCGCGCTCTCCTGGAGTCGACCGACGACCTGGAGGTGGTGGGCGAGGCCGGCACGGTCGCCGAAGCCCTGAGCAGGATCCCGGCGCTGCAGCCCGACGTCGCCATCCTCGACGTGCGGCTGCCCGACGGCAGCGGGGTGGAGGTGTGCCGGGACATCCGAGCCCAGATGCCGGAGACCGCGTGCATCATGCTGACGTCCTACGCCGACGACGAGGCGCTGTTCGCCTCGATCATGGCGGGCTCGTCGGGCTACGTGCTGAAGCAGGTGGGCGGAAACAGCCTGGTCGACGACGTGCGCCGGGTGGCGGCGGGTGAGTCGCTCCTCGACCCGTCGCTCACCGAGCGGGTGCTGAAGCGCCTGCGCGAAGGTCCGGAGGAGGAGCCGCTGCTGGCATCGCTCACCCATCAGGAACGCCGCATCCTGGACCTGATCGCCGAGGGGAAGACCAACCGCCAGATCGCCGAGGCGATGTACCTGGCCGAGAAGACGGTGAAGAACTACGTGTCGAACCTCCTCACCAAGCTCGGGATGGAGCGCCGGACCCAGGCCGCCGCCTACGCCACGCGTGTCCATGAGCGGACCGAGCGGGACCGCCGGGCCGACTCGACCGGCACCTGACCGGCGTATCCGTCAGGACGGCTGGCCCGGCGCGCCGTCGGACGTACCCGTGTCCGGCGCGGTGCGCGCCGGAAGGTTGACGCCCTTCTCCCTCAGGGTCGCTTCGAGCTGCCCACGGCCCTGCTCGGGGACGTCGAAGCAGCCGAGGTCGACCCGCACGCCCCGCTTGCGTGCCAGTCGGACCAGGGCGGCGTCGTAGGCCAGCTGGTCGGCCACCGCCTGCAGGGCCCAGCCCGGGTCGGACCGCTCCGCGTGCTTGTCGATGGCGTGGCGCAGCCGGACGAGCTCGGCCAGGGGGCCCGACGAACGGGTGGGCGCGGGTGAGGACGGGTCGCCCTCGTCGGTGAGCACCGCTTCCAGCAGTCGCGCGTACATGGGGGTCACCCGGTCGTCGCGCACGCCGGGTGGTCCCGAGCCGGCCCCGGGTCCGGTCGTGAGCGACACCGGTCTCCGTCCCGCCCCTAGTCGACCGGCCCGCGCCGGATGACGGCTTCCGCGGACTGGTAGGCCTGGCGCATGTCGTCGACCAGCTTGTCGACCCCGTCACGCGCCGACCCCAGGTTGCCGGTGGCGTCCTTCGGGATGTCGCGCAGCCGGTTCTTGGCGGCCAGGTAGGCGTTCTCGGCGATCTCCGCCTTGGCCCGCACCGCTTCGCGTACGTCCTTCGAGGCGAGGTCGGCCTGCACCAGCAGGTCGTCGATCCGTGCCCGCCACTCGTCGAGCACCTGTTCGAGGCGCTCCACCGTCGAGCGGTCGGCTCCGGCCCCGGTGTCGCCGGTGCTCCCGTTGTCGGTTGTTGTGGCCATGATTCCTCCTTGGGCGAGGCCTCGGTGTGCGGGTCCCCGACCGTTGTCGTTACGCCCAGAATGGTCGCCTCCCGGAGGTCCGGGTAGGGCCGAACGTCACGTGGGGACCACTCCGGTCCGGTGCGTCGGACCACGCCGGGCACGGTGTCGGGCCCAGGGGTTGCCAGCTCCAGGAACCGGCGCTGAACAGGGGATTCCCCGTGCATCGGGGCGGCGGCGTCGACTCCCCGATGTGGCCGTTCGGCCCTAGGTCCGCGTCCGGGTTCCGGCCATGATGGAGGGGCCACGACGACCGTGTCCGGCAGGAGCCGGACCGGTCACGAGTGGCGGACACCGACGGCGCGACATCGAGTGGAGGTGAGTGCCATGGGAGGGAGACCTGTCCTGGCGGGGGGGTTCATGCAGCCGATCGATGGGGGAGCCGACGTGCGGCCGACGATCGGGGCCGCGGGACCGATCGGCATCGCCGACTGGCGGGGTGACGTCGCCCTCGAGCTCTGGGTGGAGACCGAAGGCGAGCGCCCCCGGGTCCGCCTGGCCGGTCGCCTCGACGCCACGACCGCGGACAACCTGTCCCAGGTCGTGGCGGAGCTGCTGGCCGACGGAACACGCGAGGTCGAGCTCTGCACCGAGGGGCTGCGCACCGTCGACGCCTCGGCCCTCGGCGCGCTGGCGGACATCGAACGCCAGGTGCGCGACGGCGGGGGGAGCCTGATCCGGGTGGGGCCGGTCAGCGGGCCGTTCGACCGGTCGCGCCGGGGTGCGGGTCCGGCCCGCGCCCGCTGACCCGCCCCTGCGGGGTCGCGTCCCCGTACGCGGTGCCGCGTAGCATCGGTGCCGATGCCCGACGGTGACGACCCTGCAGCGACCGAACCTCCCGGCGGCTACCCGGAGGGGCTCGAGGTGGAGGAGCGCCTGCGCAACGGGTCGACGGTCCGGTTCCGGCCCATCCTCCCGTCCGACGGGGACGCACTGGTCACGTTCCACGACGGGCTCTCCGACCGGTCCGTGTACCGGCGGTTCTTCTTCGTGCACCCGCACCTGACCGAGCGTGAGGTCGAGCGCTTCACCCGCGTGGACTATGTCGCCCGCATGGCCTATGCCGTCTTCGAGGACGACCGGATGGTCGCGGTCGGCCGCTACGAGCAGCTGCCGGGCGGCCACGAGGCCGAGGTGGCCTTCGTGGTGACCGACGACCGCCAGCACCTCGGGATCGGGACCCTCCTGCTCGACCACCTGGCCGACGTGGCCCGGGACCACGGAGTGGAGACCTTCGTCGCCCAGACCCTGTCGGACAACCGGGACATGCTCGGCGTGTTCCTCGCATCCGGCTTCCCGGTGACGACGTCGACCTCTGCCGGAACGGTGACACTGCGGCTGCCGATCGACCTCGGACCCGACTACGTGGTGGCGCGGGCCTCCCGACGGGCCGGGATCCCGGCGCCCGGCACGTAGCGGACGACCACCCGCCCGTCGTCGACCTCCACGACCTCGTCGAGGCCGGCGAGGTCCTCGTCCCGGTGGGTGATGAGCACCACCGTGGACCCCTCGGTGGCGGCCAGCACGTCGTGGAGCAGGCGGGACGCCGTCGGCCGGTCGAGTCCGGACGTCGGCTCGTCGAGGACCAGGACGGGCGCGCCCGCGAGGAGGGCCCGGGCCAGGGCGACACGCTGGCGCTGGCCGCCCGAGAGCCGGGCCCCCCGCTCGCCCACCGGTGTGTCGAGGCCGAGGGGGAGGGAGTCGATCCACGGGCCGAGCTGCGCGTCGCGGGCCGCCGCCGCCACCTGGTCGGCCGTGGCGCCCGGGCGGGCCACGGCGATGTTGCCGCCGATGGTGGTGGGGAAGAGGTGTGCGTCCTGCCCGACCCATCCGATGCGCGACCGCACGTCGTCCTGGGTCAGCCGCTCGAGCGGTGTTCCGCCGAGGAGAGCCGTCCCGGACTCGAGGCCCCAGAAGCGCAGGAGCACGTTGACGACGCTGCTCTTGCCGGCCCCGCTCGGCCCGACGACCGCCACCCGCCGGCCCTCCTGCAC
>Ga0209698_10005842_pt1 | contig 13185 bp, 14 predicted proteins | sample LitLauG_LLR_2012_FD_187203 | JGI IMG/M metagenome (GOLD analysis project Ga0209698, IMG submission 187203) | Freshwater sediment microbial communities from Pennsylvania, USA - Little Laurel Run_MetaG_LLR_2012 (SPAdes) (version 2) | ecosystem: Environmental > Aquatic > Freshwater > Creek >... | reverse complement strand
AGCGGGCGCGCGCGTGGGCTACGCCATCGCGTCGGCACAGACCACCGCACTGATCAATTCGCGCCAGGCGCCCTTGTCGGTATCGTCGCTGTCGGCCGCACTGGCGCTGGCGGCGATCACCGGTCCCCTCGACGTGAGCGCCCAGGTCGCCGAGCGTGAGCGCATGACGCGCGAACTGCACTCGCTGGGACTGACGCCCCTCGCGTCGTTCACGAACTTCTTGTTCATCCCCATGGACAATCCCCAGGCCCTGGTCGATCGCATGCTGCCCTACGGCGTCATGTTGCGCGCCTACGACAAGGGACTGCGCATCTCGATCCGCGACGAGATCGACGACGACATCCTGCTCGGCGCCTTACGCGCAGAACTCCGGGGCGAGCCCCTCGAGAGCGCACCGCTGCGTTACCGGCGCGCGACCGCCGAGACCCTACTCAACATCCGCCTGCGCGTGCCCGGCGAGGGCCGGGTCTACGTCAACACCGGTGAGGGCTTCTACGACCACATGCTCACCCAATTGGCCTTCCACGGTGGTATGGACCTGCGCCTCGAGGGGGTGGGTGACTTGGAGACGGGCGACCACCACACGGTCGAGGACATGATGCGGGCTTTCGGCGAGGCGCTGGACCAGGCCCTGGGCGACCGCAAGGGACTTGCGCGCTACGGGGAGTCGCGCGTACCCATGGATGAGGCCATCGCCCACGCGGTCGTCGACCTCTCGGGTCGGGCCAAGGCCACCTTGGACATCAACCCCGATCCCGGGATGGCGGCGCACGCCTTTGAGTCTCTCGCCCAGACGGCACGGATCACCCTTCACGTCACGGCCTCGGGCGAGAACGCGCACCACGTGGCCGAAGCCGCCTTCAAGGCCGTGGGTCGCGCCATCAACCAGGCACTGGTGCGCGACGGCTCGCTCGTGCGCTCCACCAAGGGATCGCTGTGAGCGACGTCATCATCGTCGACTACGGCGCCGGCAATACGCGTTCGGTGCGCGCGGCCCTGACCCACCTGGGGCGGACCAGTTACGTGAGCGCGGACCCCACCCTCATCGCCGATGCACCCTTCGTGATCCTGCCGGGCGTGGGTTCGGCCCGCAGTGCCATGGCGCACCTCGACGAGACGGGTGCCGCCGACGCGTTGCGCCAGCGCTTCGCGGCGGACCGACCCATCTTGGGCATCTGTCTGGGCATGCAATTGGCGCTGCAGGCCAGTGAGGAGGATGGCGGCGTCAAGGGTCTGGGTCTCCTCGAGGGTCTGGTGGTCCGATTGGACGCTCCGCGCATCCCGCGCCTGGGCTGGGCCGTCGTCGAACCCTGGGGCGACGCCTTCTACTTCGCGCACTCCTTCGTCGCCGAATCGCCCGACACCGTCGCCACCTCGGAGGGAATAAGCGCCGCCGTGGAGCGCGGTTCGTTCCTCGGCGTGCAGTTCCACCCGGAGAAGAGCGACGTCGCCGGACTGACCTTTTTGGACTCATGCCTCTCGCGCGCCTGATCCCCTGCCTGGACGTGGCCCAGGGTCGCGTCGTCAAGGGCGTGAGCTTCGTCAATCTGCGCGACGTGGGTGACCCCGTCGAACTCGCCCAGTACTACAGCGCCGGGGGAGCCGACGAGCTGGTCTTCCTCGACATCACCGCCACGCCCGACGGGGCCGACACCATGGTGCACGTGGTCGAGCGCGTCGCTGACGTGTTGGAGATCCCCTTCACCGTCGGCGGCGGCATCCGCTCGGTCGAGGACGCCTCGCGCATCATCGAGGCCGGCGCCGACCGGGTATCGCTCAATTCCGCCGCGCTGGCCACACCGGAACTGATCACCGAGATCGCCGCTCGCTTCGGCTCCCAGGCCGTAGTCGTCGCGATCGACGCGGGCGAGAGCGTGGTCTACACCCACGGTGGCCGGGTGGCCACCGACATCGCGACGGTGCCATGGGCGGTCGAGGCCGCCGCGCGCGGTGCGGGCGAGATCCTCCTCACGTCGATCGCGCGCGACGGCCAGCGCACCGGTTTCGATTTGGTGCTGACCGAAGCGGTGCGCGACGCGGTGGACATCCCGGTCATCGCCTCGGGCGGTGCGGGCTCGGCCCAGCACGTGGCCGACGCGTTGCGAGTGACCGACGCGGCGCTGATCGCCTCCATCGTCCACGAGAATCCGGCGGGACTACCCGGCCTGCGTCGTGAGATCGAAGCGCTGGGTATCGACCTACGTCCCTTGAAGGAGAGAGTGTGAGCGAGGAACTTCGTGCGGCCATCGTCCAAGACGACGCGACCGGTCGCGTCTTGATGTTGGGTTGGATGGATGAGGAGGCGCTCGCGCTCACTCGTTCGTCGGGTACGGTGCACTTCTTTTCGCGCTCGCGCCAACAACTCTGGCAAAAGGGCGAGACCTCGGGCAACCTCTTGCACGTCGTCGAGGTCACCCTCGACTGTGACGAGGACGCGGTCCTGGTGCGGGCCAGTGCCGACGGTCCCACCTGCCACGACGGATCCACGTCGTGTTTCACGCCTTGGCTCTGGCGCAAGATCCTTCAGCGCGAGGCCGAGAACGCACCGGGCTCGTACGTCGCCTCCTCGCTCTCGACGGGCACCGCGTTCCTGGCGCGCAAGGTGGGTGAAGAAGCGGTCGAGACGGCCGTGGCGGCGCTAAGCGAGAGCGACGAGCGTGTCGTGTCCGAGGCCGCCGACCTGTGGTTCCACCTGTTGATGTTGCTGCGCAGCCGCGGGGTCGACCCCGCGGACCTCGAGGACGAACTGCGGCGCCGCGAGAAATAGCGCCCGGCCTAAGGTCGGGTCATGAGGATTCGTCGCGCCGTGGCCGGGACCGTGGTCGGGACCATGACCGCCCTGGGGGTCGCCACCGCGACGCTGACCCCGGCCACCGCGTCACCCGCGGACAGCGCAGCGGCGTCGAACCTGGCGTGCGCGACCTCGAGGGTCGCCACCTGGTCGCTGACGGCCGTCGCTCGCGAGACCGTGGTCGTCTCGGCCCAAGCGACCAGTCTGGCCAGCCTGACGGCGGCGGCGACCCAGGGCTATGGCGGTTTCCTTCTCTTCGGCGCGACCGCTCCGTCGAGCCTTCCCGCCACGCTTCGCTCGCTGGCGCGACTCGAGCCCGACCGTCTGAGCCCCATGATCATGACCGACGCCGAGGGTGGGGGCATCATCCGCTTCCCCGCTCTGGTGGGTCAGTGGCCCTGGGCCCAGACAATGGGTGCGACCATGACGCCCGCGCAGATCCAACGCCAAGGTCGACGCGCCGGGCTCGCGATGGCCCAGGCGGGTCTCAACGTGGATTTGGCTCCCGTCGCGGACGTGGACGCGCGTGCCGTGTGGCCGAGTGCGACCAATCCCGACGGCTTGCGGTCCTTCGGAGGCTCGCCGGCCAAGGACGGCGCGGACGTGGCGGCCTTCGCCGCCGGACTCGCGTCGGCCCACGTCCTGGCCGTCGTCAAGCACTTCCCGGGCCTGGGCTACGCCACGGCGAACACTGACAACGCGCCGGCGGCGACGCAGCCGTGGTCCGTGCTCCAGCGCACCGGACTGGTGCCCTTTCGCGACGCCATCGCCGCCGGGGTGTCCGCGGTGATGATGTCCAACGCGTCGATCCCGGGTCTGACCTCGCTGCCGGCGGGCATCTCGCGCGTCGCCATCGCGCAACTGCGTCACCAGATGGGATTCACCGGTCTCATCATGACCGACGCGTTGAGCGCCGTCGCCGTCTCGGCGCGTCACCTCAGCGTCGCCCAGGCGTCGGTCGACGCGCTGGCGGCGGGGGCCGACCAGGTGCTCAACGGCAATCCGGCCTCCGCGGGCCTCGCGCTACAGACCGCGTCACTCACCACCGCGGCCATCGTGTCGGCGGTCGCTCACGGTACGTTGACCCGCGCCGCCCTGGCGGCGGCCGCGGCCCAGGTCCTGGCGTCCACGAACACTCTGTCGTGCGCGTCGCGCACGTCGGGCTAGAGGTAGTGCGGGGGCACCTCGTGGTTGTCGCGACGCACGCGACGCAACTCCTCCTTGAGCCGGGCCACCTCCTCGCGCAAGGCATCCACGAGGTCGCGTAGTTCTTCGATCGAGGGGTCGTCGCTCACGCGTTCACCTTGTCACATCCCCAGGGATGCTCACGGGAACAGTCCGCGCAGGCGTGTGGCCTCGGCGATGCGCTCGACCCCGACGGCCAGCGCCGTCTCGCGCAGATTGACCCCGAGCTCGCCGTGGCGGATCCAGATGGCGTCGAAGGCCTCGTGCATCGTCTTCTCGAGTCGCTGCTGGAAGAGTTCCTTCTCCCACATGTAGCCCTGGAGGTCCTGGGCCCACTCGAAGTACGACGCCACGACGCCGCCGGCGTTGGCCAGCACGTCCGGAACGACCGGGATGTGGCGGTCGTGCAGGACGGCCGCGCCCTCACCGGTGGTGGGTCCGTTGGCCGCCTCGACCACGACCGAGGCGGCGATCTTCTCGGCGACCTTCTCGGTGATCGCACCGCCGAGGGCGGCGGGAATGGCGATGTCCGAGTCGATCGCGAAGAAGTCCTCGGAGGACACGGTGTCAGAGCCCTCGAATCCCACGACGGTGCCGGCCTCGGCGAAGTGCTGGGCCAGGGCCGCCGGGTCGATGCCGCCGGGCACGTGGATCGCGCCGTGCACGTCAGCGACGCCCACGACCTTCATGCCGCGTTCGCTGAGCAGGTGCACCAGGGGTGCGCCGACCTTGCCGTAGCCCTGGACGATCACGCGCTCGCGCTCGGGGGCGCGAGCCATGTTCTTCAACAACGCCAGGGTGCAGATGGTCACCCCCAGCGAGGTGGCGCCGGCGTGGCCCAGCGTGCCGCCGATGGCCAGCGGCTTGCCGGTCACGACGCCGGGCGCGGAGTACCCGCGCAGCATCGTGACGGTGTCCATGATCCAACTCATGATCTGGGGGTCGGTATTGACGTCGGGCGCGGGGATGTCCGTCTCGGGCCCGATCACGGGAGCGATCGAGAAGGCGTAGCGACGCGTCAGACGTTCGAGCTCGCCGCGCGACAGCTGCGTCGGGTCGACGCGCACGCCACCCTTGGCGCCGCCGTAGGGGATATTGACCACGGCGCACTTGATCGACATGTCGGCGCTGAGGGCGGCGATCTCGTCGACGTTGACACTCTGGTGGAAGCGGATGCCGCCCTTGCCCGGTCCGCGCGAGGTGTCGTGCTGGATACGCCAACCGGTGTACATCTCGATGTTGCCCGAGTCGAGGCGCACGGGAACGGCGACCTCGAGAATGCGCTCGGGGGTGATGATCCGCTTGATCATCCCGTCGTCGAGGCCGAGGAGGTGCCCGGCTCGTTCAATCAGTGACGAGACGTGCGTCCAAGGGTTGAACACCTCGGCGTCAGTTTCGTTGGGACGCGTGACCACGTTGTCACCAGCCTTTGAACTGTGAAGGGCATTGTCACCCTCGACCCCAGCGTAGGGGAGGCGACGGCCGCCGTGGCGAATCGAAAGTCACATCTCTGCGCCGCCGCCGGGCGACACCGGCGCGCGGCTCAGCGCGTCGCGTCGCGTCCCCCCGAGGCCAGCCACGCCTCGTACATCGTGGCGTAGGCCCCGCCGCGCGCCACCAGTTCGGCCGGGGTTCCGACCTCGAGGATTCCGCCCTCGTCGATGACCACGATGCGGTCGGCGCGCTGGGCGGTCGTGAGGCGGTGCGCGATCAGGATGGCCGAGCGGCCCTCGAGCAAGCGGTCGAGCGCTCGCTCGATGGTCGTCTCGCTGCGCAGGTCGAGTGACGACGTCGCCTCGTCCAAGATGAGCACACGCGGGCGAGCCAGGAAGGCGCGCGCGAGGGCGAGCAGTTGGCGTTCGCCCGAGGAGAGCGTCTGGCCGCGCTCGTGCACGACCGTGTCGAGGCCCAGGGGGAGCCGCTCGATGAGCTCACCCAGTCCCACGACGTCGACGGCCTCGTCGATCTCGGCGTCGGTGATGTCGCGACGACCGAAGCGCAGGTTGGTGCGGATGGAGCCGGCGAACAAGAACGGCTCCTGGGGCACGACGCCCAACTGGGAACGCAGCGAGCGCAGGGTCACCCCGCGCACGTCGACGCCGTCGACCAGGACACGTCCCTGGGTGGGGTCGTAGAAGCGATTGGCCAGTTTGGCGAGGGTCGACTTGCCCGCGCCCGTCGGGCCGACGAAGGCCACCGATTCGCCCGGGGCGATCTCGAGGTTGACGTCGCGCAACACCGGTCGCTGCGGGTCGTACCCGAAGCTCACGTGTTCAAAGGTGATGCGACCCTCGATGGTGGGCAGTGCGACGGCGTCAGGGACCTCGTCCACGCTCGGGGGCGTCTCGAGCAGTTCGCGCAGACGGATGACGGAGGAGCGCCCCTGCTGCAGTGAGCTGTACTGCTGCACCAGGAGCTGAATCGGCGCGAAGAATCGGTTCAGGTAGAGGAAGAACGCGAAGAGGACCCCCAACGAGAGCTGACCGCGCAACACCATGTCACCGCCGATGCCCAGCAGCAGGGCCTGGCCGAGAATGCCGATCATGATGGTGGCGGGGCCGTAGATGGCGTTGACGCGGCCGGTGAAGAAGTTCGCGTCGCGATACGCGCCCACGACGTGGCGGTGATTGATGATGTTGCGACGCTGTCGGTTATGCGCCGTCACCACGCGGATGCCGTAGAGGGATTCGGACAGGTCGGCGAGCACGTTGGCGATGCGGTCGCGACTGAGCAGGTAACCGGCCTCGGACGATCGGTGGAACCAGATGGAGAACGCCACGAGTAACGGGACCACCAGCACCACGGTCCAGACCGCGAGCGTCACGTTGAGGACGAACAGGACAATGGTGATGACGATCATCGTGAGACCCTGCAGGGCGAAGGAACTGATGCCGTCTTGGACCAGTTGCTGAAGATTCTCGATGTCGCTGGTCATGCGACTCATCAAGACCCCGGCCTTCTCGTCGGTGAAGAAGTCCAGACTCAGTCGCTGCAGGTGGGTGAAGACGCGGATGCGCAGGTCGTGCATGACGCGCGACGCCAGGGTCCCGGTCACGGTCGCCTGCACACGCTGACCGTAGGCCGAGATCACGGCGAGCAACAGATAGAGCGCCGCGCACGCGAGGACGATGCTCTCCGAATGGTGATGCGTGGTCATGCCGTTGTCGACCGCGTAACTGATCAGCAGCGGACCGGCTTGCAGCAACAGGCTGGTCACGATGACGAGCAGCGAACCTTCGACCACCATGGCGGGGTAGGCGCGCAGCATCTGGGGCAGGGTCAGGCGCTCGCGCTCGGCCTCGCTCGGGCGCTGGTGAAAGGAGATCTGCGAGGCCGGGTGTGCGGGCTCGGTGGCGAGGAGCTTCTCGGCCTCCTCGGCCAGCTCGCTGGGGATCCCTCCGAAAGGGAGTCCGGACGGCGCGCCGCGACCGCCGAACATGGCGGCGCCTGCGCCCCAGCCACCACCGCCTGCGCCCCAGGCCATCAGATCTCCTCGACCATGGTCTGGGCCAGGATCTCACCGTAGAGGCGAGACGTGGCCAGCAGTTCCTCATGGGTGCCGTCGGCCACCACGCGACCGTCCTCGAGCACCAGGACCCGGCGCGCGAGAGCGATGGTCGAGATGCGGTGCGCGATGACCAACGTCGTGCGCGAGGCCATCAAGGTGCGCAGGGCGGCGTAGATGGTCGACTCCACGTGCACGTCGATGGCGCTGGTGGCGTCGTCGAGGATGAGGACGGGCGGATTGACCAGCAGGGTACGCGCGATCGCGATGCGCTGGCGCTGACCGCCCGAGAGGGTGTAGCCGCGTTCACCGATGACGGTGTCGTACCCCTCGGGCAACTCCATGATGAAGTCGTGCGCGGCCGCGGCGCGCGCGGCCGCCTCGACGGCGTCGCGCGTCGCGTCGGGCACGCCGTAGGCGATGTTCTCGAACACGCTCACCGAGAAGAGGAACGGCTCGTCGAGCACCACGCCGACGTTCTCACGCAGTGAGGTCAGGGTGACGTCGCGCACGTCGTGGCCGTCGATGCGCACCGCCCCGTCGTTCACGTCATAGAAGCGCGTGAGCAGTCGCGCCACGGTGGACTTGCCCGAGCCGGTGCGCCCCACGAGCGCCACGGTCTCGCCGGCACTGACGTGGACGTCGACGTCGACGAGGACGTCGGCGTCGGCGCCGTAACCGAAGCGCACGTGTTCAAAGTCGAGGGAGCCCGCGACGTCGATCAGGTCGTAGGCGCCCGGGCGCTCGACGATCTCGGGGCGCTCGTCGAGGATCTCGAAGATGCGTTCGGCGCTCGCCCGGGCCCGCTGGCCCATCATGACCAGCTGGCCGAGCATCATGAACGGCGCTTGCAGCATCATCAAGTAGGCGTTGAACGCCAGGATCGCGCCGGCGTGCAGATGGCCCTGGATGACCATGACGCCGCCGAAGGCCAGCACGAGCGCGAGGCCCAGTTGGGGAAGGTTCTGCAGCCACGGCGACCACTGACCGCGGATGCGCGCGTCCTTGACGTAGCCCCACGCCACTCGCTCGGCGGCGTCGGCCAATCGGTTGACCTCGGCCTCCTCCTGGGCGAAGGCTTTGACCACGCGCACCCCGTTGACGTTCTCGTCGACGATGGTGGCGACATCGGCCAGACGCGCCTGCAGGATCCAGGAGATGGGAAAGAGCACCCGGCGCATCTTGATGCCCACGACGTAAAGGATCGGCATCACGATCATCGCGATGCAGGCCAGCAGCGGATCGATCTTGAGCATGAAGCCGAAGGCCAGCACGCCGATGAAGCTCTGCACCAGGATCAGTGGCGCGAAGGTGGAGTACATCTGCACGCTGCGGATGTCGGAATTGGCCCGGCTGATCAATTGTCCTGACTGCACCCGGTCATAGAAGCTGAAGCTCAGCCACGTCAGGTGCTCGTAGATCAAGGAGCGCAGGTCGGCTTCGACTTCGTAGGCGGTGCGGTAGAGGAACTGGCGCGACAAGATGCCGGTGATGCCCGCCACGGCGCCCACCACGGCGATCTGCACGACGGCGTGGCGCAGTGAACCCGCGTGGCGTTGCAAGACGTTCGTGATGGTGTTGTTGAGCATGTTGGGCACCAGCGTCTGAAAGACCAGGCTGGCCAGCGACAGGACGATGGCCGCGACGAAACTGACCCGGTGCGAGGAAATGATGGGCAAGATGCGTCGCCACCACGGCAGGGTGCTGTCGCGCGAGATCTGCGCGCGAGGGCCGAGATACGAGGAGCGCACCCCGCCGAGCGGGTTGGACCCCGTGCCCCGCAACACCGCAGCGTCCGCGGAGAGGGAGTGTGGCACCGAGTCATCGTACCGGGGTGGCGGCGGGCGACGGCCGGGCCCGGGCCCCGCGCTGTCGTGGACCGCGACCCGTCACGACGGCCCGCGAGAGCGTAAGGTTTCCTCGTGCCCACACCGCTGATCATCCAACATCCGATCGTCGAGGACAAGGTTCGCCAGATTCGCGACAAGTCCACCTCCAACGCCGACTTCTTGCGCCTCTCGGGCGAGATCTCGCGATTCCTCGCCTACGAGGCCTTCCGCGACATCCCGGTCACCGCCACCACGGTGGACACCCCGGTCGTCGCGGGTGCGCCCGCGGTGCGCGTCGACACCCAATTCGTCATCGTGCCGATCCTGCGAGCGGGCCTGGGCATGACGCCCGCGGTACAAGAGGTGCTGCCGCGGCACCGCGTGTGCTTGGTGGGACTGCGTCGCAACGAGACGACGTTGCACGCCGACGTCTACCTCGATGGTCTGCCCGAAGACCTGGCGGGTGCCCCCGTGGTCTTGTGCGACCCGATGCTCGCGACCGGCGGCTCGCTCATCCAGGTGCTCGACATGCTGCGCCTGCGCAACGCGGGTGAGATCACCGCCCTGTGCCTGATCGCGGCGCAACCCGGTCTTGATGCGGTGAGTCAGGCCCACCCCGACGTGCAGATCGTGGCCGCCGCCCTCGACAAGGAATTGACCTCGATCGGCTACATCACGCCGGGACTCGGCGACGCGGGCGACCGCCTCTTCGGCCCTCCCGTTCGCTGATCAGAGCCCGATATCCTCGTGCCAGAGTTCGGGGTGCTCGTCGATGAACGTCCCGAGCAGTTCACGGCACTCGGGGTCGTCGAGGACGATGATCTCGACGCCGAGCTCCTCGAGCCACTCGTGACCTCCGTGAAAGGTGGTCGCCTCGCCGATCACGACGGCGCCGATGTTGAACTGGCGTACCAGGCCCGAGCAGTACCAGCACGGCGAGAGCGTCGTCACCATCACCGTGTCGGCGTAGTGACGCCGGCGTCCCGCGCGGCGAAACGCGTCGGTCTCGGCGTGCACCGAGGCGTCGTTGTCTTGCACGCGGCGATTGTGACCCGCACCCAGGAGCTCGCCGTCGCGAGTGAAGAGGGCCGCGCCGATGGGTATGCCGCCCTCGGCCAGCCCGGTGCGGGCTTGGTCGAGCGCGGTGGCGAGCATGGTGGTGGCGAGGGCGCTGTCAAGGGGTTCGTGTGACGTCATCCGTTCAGTATGCTCCAACGTCGTGAGTCGTACCACCTATCCGGTCTCGATCGGCACCCAACGCGTCGAACTTCCGCTGGTGCCCCTGTCGGACCAGTTGGCCCTGGCGCTGCTGATCACCGTGGACATGGGCGTTGAGTTCATGCGCCGCGCCGGCGAGGAGCTCGCCGCGTTGCTCGCCCCCTTCGAGATCGACATCGTGGCCACGGTGGCGACCATGGGCATCCCGGTCGCCATCGAGGTGACGCGCGCACTCGGGCTCGACCAGTACGTCATTTTGCACAAGACACCAAAGATCCACCTGGCCGACGCGGTGTCAGAACCGGTGCGCTCGATCACCACGGACGCCGAGCAACGCCTTCTCTTTGATCGGGCCCGGATCGCCGACGTCGCGGGCAAGCGCGTCGCGATCGTCGACGACGTCATCTCCACCGGAGCCTCCACCGGGGCGGCGCTTCGCCTCCTGCACTCGATCGACGCCGACGTGGTGGCCATCGGCACGCTCGTGACCGAGGCATCGCTCTGGCAGACGTCGCTGGGGGCGGACGCCCAACGGGTGCACGCCCTGGGGTCGATCCCGGTCTTTCGCCCCGATGGTGACGGCGGGTTCGTCGAGGACTGGGTGGGATAGAGGGCCGTGCGCGCCACGGCGGCGATATCATGCGACCACCGCCGTCGTGATACGAGGATGACGTGGCCAACGAGCATGTTCGCGAAGCACCCACCAACGTGTCGGCGATGGCGACCGGACCGACGTGGATGACCGTGACGTGGGACGCACCGTGGTACACGGGTTCCTCGCCCTTCTCCGACGAGAGCGACGAGGTCGTGATGGTCTTCTCGACGGCCTCCCTGGCCGCGGAGGAATTCGCTAAGGCGAAGGGACGATTATCAATGTTCCTCCGTACGACGCTGACGGCGAGGCGACCGATCGGCCTGGCCGCGAGGGACTCGCAGAACGAATATCGCGGCGCGACCCAACGGGCCGACGACGACTTCGAACCGTTGCGTCGATACTCGGCGGACGAGGACTCCGGTTGGGTCCCTCCGACGAGCAAGGAGTGATGGTGCCACCAGAGGGAGCGGACGCGGGGCCAGCGCCGGGTAGTGACGAGCACGTCGCGGCGGTGGTGCAGGGCTTTCGCCGGCGTTACCGCGACAACGTGGTCCAGCTGTTCAATCGACTTCTCGTGGCGCTGATAATCGTCGGCGGACTGGCGACGGTGCTCGCGTCGTCGGGCCACGCAGGAACGACGGCGATCACTTGTGTCGGCGTCGGGGCACTCGTGATGGCCCTCTCCCTCGCGCACTACGCGTTGAGGGTCCGTCGGCTACGCCGACACCCCGCCGAGGTCATCGCACGGTACGAGAAGCGGTTGTCGCGCATGAGCGGTTCGTCCAGGGGCTGACAAAGTTATGGCCCTCACAGGGGGCTCGACCGGTGTTACTCGCTGAGGTCGCGCAGGTCGACCCAACCACAGGCCGTGCACTTGTCAACGTGCACGGGCCAGGGCCTCTCGTCGGCCTCGGCCAAGGATCCGAAGAACAACTTGGCGGTTCCCGAATGCTTACCCGTCATCAACGAGATCTCGCCGATCTCCGTCATGTCGCCCTGGCATCGCAGGCATGTCGCGTTGGCGTCAGCACTCATCGTGACCCACTTTCTCGACCCACCCTCGCGATCGATCTGATGCGACGATATCCGACGACTGTTTCTTGTGTCGCGGACACCACGCCCTTGGTAGTGTCACCGTGGCGCAACGGAGAGATCGGCGACGTCGTCGTCGTGACGGAGCACGACGAAGACACCCACCACGAGGAGCACCCCGAGTGCGGCCGGCAACAAGAGGGCCGCGCGCAACGTGACGACGTCAGCGAGGTACCCGATGACCGGTGGCCCGACGAGGGATCCGGAATAGGCGATGGCCGTGACGAGGGCGAGTGCGCCCGCGGGTCGCACCCGCGACGAGGGGCGGGTGCGCGCGGCACGACCAGCGGCGCTGAAGAGCAGGGGAACCACGTTGGAACATCCCGCCGCCAAAAAGACCCACGCGAGGAACTCACCAGCGAGCGAGTCCATGGCCATGCCCACGCCCAGTCCCACGGCGATGAAGCCACCGCTGGCGGCCAGGATGTTTCGGGTGCTGAAGCGCGTGGCGAGTCGATCGCCACTGAGGCGACCGAGCACCATCACGATGGCGTAGACGACGTAGGGCATGGTCGAGAGCAAGGGCGCGGCGTGGAAGCTGTCGCGAGCGAGCACCACGCCCCAGTTTCCCGCAGCCCCTTCGCCAATGGTCTCGAAGAATCCGAGTAGTCCTAAGGCCACGAAGAAAAAGGGCAAGTGGCGAAGCGAGAACCGCGAGCGAGGCGCCTCGATCGTCGCGAGAGGATCATGGCGGTCGATGCTGGCTGGCAACAACCATGAACTCACGGACCACGCGACGCCGAGCACGAGAAGGGCGGCGACGGCCAAGTGCCAGAAGATGGGGACCTTGTATTGCGACAGGACGCCGCCGATGGCCACCCCCACCAACTGACCGGCCGACCACGTGGCGTGTTGCACGGTCATGATGCGCCGTCGGTAGACGTGTTCGAGCGCCACCGCGTGCGAGTTCATCGCCACTTCATGGATCGTCAACGCGACGCCGTAGATGACCAGAGCGAACCACAAGAAG
>Ga0209698_10005839_pt1 | contig 13188 bp, 14 predicted proteins | sample LitLauG_LLR_2012_FD_187203 | JGI IMG/M metagenome (GOLD analysis project Ga0209698, IMG submission 187203) | Freshwater sediment microbial communities from Pennsylvania, USA - Little Laurel Run_MetaG_LLR_2012 (SPAdes) (version 2) | ecosystem: Environmental > Aquatic > Freshwater > Creek >... | reverse complement strand
CGACGCCATGGAGGCCGCCAGGGAAATGGTGAAGCTTCTGCGCGAGACCGAGAAGGTGGATGTGGTCATCGCCCTGAGCCACGGCGGGGTGGAGAAAGGCAAGGACGGCCGCTACACCGACGGCGACGACGTGCGGCTGGCCAAGGCGGTGCCCGGCATCGACGTGGTGATCGGCGGCCATAGCCACACCGAGCTGCAGGAAGCGATCATCGTCAATGGCCGCACGCCCGTGGTCCAGACCGGCAAGCAAGGAGAGAACCTGGGCGAACTGGTCGTCACCCTGGACGGGGGCAAGCTGACGGTTGCATCCTATCGGCTCTACCCGATCGACGACACCGTCGCCGGCGACCGGGCCATGGCCGACGAGATCGAGAATCTCAAGAAGTCGGTCACTGCAGCCGTGTTTGCGTCCCGCGGTTACGAGGTGGACCAGCCGCTGGCGGTGGCGCCGCGCGACCTGCCCAACACGTTCACCGACATCGCTGCCAGCACGCCCCTGGCCAACCTGATTACCGACGCCTTCCGGGGCGCCACCAAGGCGGACATCGGTTTCACGGCCAACGGGATGATGCGTGCGGGCTTGAAGCACGGCAAGTCGGGCATCCAGACGGTCTACGATGTCTTCGCCGTGGCGCCCCTCGGCGCCGGTGTCGTGGATCCCACGGCCGGCAGCGCCCTGGTGACGGGTTACTTCACCGGCCTCGAGCTGAAAAATCTTCTCGAGTTTCTGCTGGTGGACAACCCGGCCCACCCCGGCGAGTATTTCCCGCGCACCTCCGGCCTGCGGTTCCGCTACGACAAGTCGCGCCCGATGTTCGACGTCGTGACGGCCATCGAACTGGGAGACCTGGATCGAGGCTATAAGGCGATCGACATCAGCGGCAAGGACGAACGCTTGTACAGCCTCACATGCCCCTTGATGTTCGGATTGATCGTAGTGGGCATCCCCAAGTACACCAAGGGCAAGCTGGCCTTTGCTCCCAAGAACAAGGCCGGTCAGCCCCTCAAATCGAGGGTCGAAGCACTCGAGGAGCCCAGCAGCGCGGAGCCTTACCTGTTACCGCCGCGCGGCGCGATTGACAAGGACAGTGTCGCCATCGGGGCGGGAAACGGTGCCGTCAAGGAAATCAAAGAATGGCAGGCGATCATGGATCACCTGCGCAGCCTGCCGGTCAAGGTCAAGGACGAATTGCCCGTGATCCCGGTCGATGAGCGCGCCGCGGAGGTTCGGGCGATCAAGATCGGCTGATCATCGGGCAAGCGGCAGATTCCGGTTAGTTTGTTAGAGATGGAAGGAGAGGGAAGGAATGAAACGAAACGCGAAACCCTGGGCGGTGCTGTTTGCAGCGATCGGGCTGCTCGGTATGGCGATCGGTCCTGCTACCGCTCAGGAGACCAGGAAACCCAACATCGTGATTATCTGGGGCGACGACATCGGGATAACGAACGTCAGCGCCTATTCGCAAGGTCTGATGGGCTACCGAACGCCCAATATTGACCGTGTCGCGAAGGAAGGCATGATGTTTACCGACTATTACGCGGAGCAAAGTTGTACCGCGGGTCGGGCGTCGTTCATTACCGGTCAGTCCGGCTTGCGCACCGGCATGACCAAGGTCGGCTTGCCGGGCGCTACCGTCGGCCTGCAAAAGGAAGACCCGACGATTGCCGAGCTTCTCAAACCGCTCGGCTATGCGACCGGACAGTTCGGCAAGAACCATCTGGGCGACCGCAACGAGTTCCTGCCCACCGTGCACGGCTTCGACGAGTTCTACGGCAATCTCTATCACCTGAATGCCGAGGAAGAGCCGGAACTGCCGGATTATCCAAAGGCGCCGAGCTTTCGCGAGAAGTTCGGTCCCCGCGGCGTGATGGATTGCAAGGCATCCGACAAGGACGACCCTACGATCGAGCCGCGCTTTGGCAAGGTCGGCAGGCAGGTGTGCACGGACACCGGTCCGCTGACCAAGAAGCGGATGGAGACGATCGACGACGATATCGCCAGCCGATCCGTGGACTTCATCAAGCGGCAGCACAAGGCCGGCAAGCCGATCTTTTTGTGGGTGAACTTTACCCACATGCACTTCCGCACCCACACCAAGCCGGAGAGCATCGGACAGTCGGGGCGTTGGCAGAGCCCTTATCACGACGCCATGATCGATCACGACAGGAACGTCGGCCAGGTCCTCGATGCGCTGGATCAACTGGGCATCGCGGACAACACCTTCGTCATGTACAGCACCGACAACGGCCCACACATGAACAGCTGGCCTGATGGAGCGATGACACCGTTCCGCAATGAGAAGAACTCGAACTGGGAAGGCGCCTATCGCGTTCCCGCCATGGTCCGCTGGCCGGGGCACATCAAGCCGGGTCAGGTCTCCAACGAGATCGTAGCTGGCCTCGACTTCCTGCCGACCCTGCTGGCCGTGGCCGGCGACACGCAAGTGAAAGACAAGTTACTCAAGGGCTACAAGGTAGGAGACATGACCTACAAGGTCTACCTCGACGGATACAACCTCATCCCGTACCTGAGCGGCCAGGATCCTAAGAGTCCGCGAGAATCGTTTTTCTACATCAACGACGACCAGCAAATGGTCGGCCTGCGCTACGACAACTGGAAACTCGTATTCATGGAGCAGAAGACTCCGGGGACGCTGGACATCTGGGTGGAGCCGTTCACCACTCTGCGGATCCCGAAGCTCTTCAATTTGCGCACGGATCCGTACGAGCGCGCGGATGTCACCTCGAATACCTATTGGGACTGGTTTATCAATCACGCCTTCTTGATGGTACCGGCGCAAGCCTACGTGGGGCAGTTCCTGATGACTTTCAAGGACTATCCGCAGAGGCAGAAGGCGGCCACCTTCAACATGGATGAAGTTCTTCAGAAACTCAAGGAAAGCGGTGGGTCGAAGTAGAACATGAGCGGACGTGCGCGGGCGCTTCGGGTTGGCGCTCCGCGGTTGGATTGGAAACGAAGGTAACGAATCGGGCCGCACCGGCCACAGTGGCTGGTGCGGCTGCTTGTTCTCCGGTGAACACACCGTCCGCGATTTGTATTCGGAGGCGCAAGAGTCGTTTTTTGTTCGTATCGCAATGGCGGCCCCCATATTCCCATGAGACTGCGAGCCTGCGGCTGGAGGCTGAGACCACAACCGGCGTTTCTGGCAGGGGTTGCGTCCATTCCATGCGTCAGTCCGAGTGAGGCGGCGACATGACCGAGAATTCCGGAAGTGATGCAGGAACCAGCTTGGCCGGTGAACGTACGAATCTGGCGAAGGTTCGCGTCTGGCTGGCGCTCGAACGCACGACCCTCGCCTGGGTTCGCACGGCGTTGACCTTTGCCACCTTCGGTTTTGGAATGATCGGATTTTTCCGGGCGGTCGAGCAGACCACCCACACGGAGCAGTCCGTGCATTTGCATCAGGCGGCGATCCGGATGGGGGTCGCGCTGGTGCTCATCGGCCTGATCGCGACGCTGCTGGCGGCATTTTCCCATTGGATCGCGCTGCGCAGGCTGCGGCGCGGCGAGCAACTCGCCATCGCCAAATGGCCCCTGGCCATCACCGTCGCGGTGCTCATTGCAGTGTTAGGGCTGTACGCGCTTTGGTCGGTGTTTTCCCAATAGTTGCCCGCCCCTACGACTGGAACATCGTGACTTCGCTCGACTACTCATTCTAGGGACAGCCCGAGGAGGCGACGATGCCTTGGAAAAGGCTCTGGAATCGCAAGTACGCGCTGATGAGCTACATCAGGGGCTCACTGTGGATCGTGCCGTTTTTCGCCATGCTGCTGAATTGGGTGTTCAACCACATTACGAACGCCGTCGGCCGATGGTTGATCACGACCGGAAGAATCGACGAAACGACCGCGTTCTACGGCGTGTCCATCACGGGAGCGCAGTCGTTGCTCGGAAATTCGGTCTCGGCCAGCCTTTCTTTCCTGGTATTCACGTTCGCTTCGCTGCTCGTGGCGATTCAGGTCGCAGGCGGGCAGTACACGCCGCGAATCATCGCCACGACGCTGCTGCGCGACAACACGATCCGCTTCGTCGTGGGTTATCTCGTCTTTTCCTGGTTGTTTGCCGCGAGTTTGGCGATGAGGATGGGCAGCGAGACCGTCGAGCAATTCAACACCTTCATCGCAGCGGTGCTCGGATTGCTCTCGGTCGTGGTGTTCCTCTACCTGATCGACTACGCAGCGCGACTGCTGCGTCCGGTCAGCATCGTGCAGCGGGTGGGAAAGTCGGGCATCGCGGTCATCGAGAGCGTGTACCCGCGGCCGACAACCGGCGCGCAGCCGATCGCATCACCCGGCAGGCGCGCGTCCCCGGACCGAACCGTCGTCCACGCGGGCAGGTCGGGGATCGTGCTCGCTGCTGACCTGACCGGGCTTGCCCAGCAGGCGCGGCGCGCGAAGGGGATGATCGAGTTCGTTCCGCAGGTCGGCGACTTTCTTGCGGTGGACGAACCGCTGTTCCGCCTGTACGGCGGCGCCAGCGCCATCGACGACGACGCGTTGCGATCGGCAGTCGCCCTCGGACCCGAGCGCACCATGGAGCAGGATCCGACCTTCGCCTTCCGCATCCTGGTGGATATCGCAATCAAGGCGTTGTCGGCGGCCATCAACGATCCGACCACGGCCGTGGTCGCCATCGACCAGTTGCACCGTCTGCTGCGGCTGGTCGGTCTACGAGACTTGCACAATGACGAGATCCGCGACGACACAGGCGAAGTGCGGCTGGTGATCCGTACGCCGAACTGGGAGGATTTTGTACACTTGGCGTGCACCGAAATACGCCATTGCGGCGCCGGCAGCGTCCAGGTCATGCGGCGGATGAATTCGATGCTGGAAAACCTCATCCAGACCCTGCCGTCGCACCGGCATGCCGAGCTGCGCCAGCAGCTGGAGCTTTTTTCCCGCGCAGCCGAGCAGAGCTACACGTTTCCCGAAGACCTCGCGCTTGCGCGCATCCCGGACCCGCAGGGGTTGGGCGGGTCGTTGGGCGTGCAACCGGCAAGCGAGGGCTGACGGCGCGCAACACGGCATTCGCCGCCGGCCTTACCGCGGGACAAGAAACAGCGAGTTTACAATTCAAAGCTGACCGCACGCAGCATGGATTTCGCCACCATGCGGCACTGGAAATGCGAATTGTCAGTCTCGCCGCTGCATGAGCTGGGTAACCATCGTCTGGTCCATGACCGCGTCGGCGTGTCTCACGCTGGCGGCGATCCATTTCCTGGTCTGGTCCCACCGGCGCACGGCCTGGGCCGATCTGCTCTTCGCCCTGACCTCGGTGGCGGTGGCCGTCTACGCGGGATTGGAGCTCGCGATGATGCGGGCCGAGACGCCGCAACAGTTCGCGACCGCGCTGCGCTGGATACATGTTCCGACCTGGGTGATCGTCGTGTCGCTGGTCGGATTCGTACGACTCCACCTGCGTGCCGGGCGGCCGTGGCTCGCCTGGAGCATCGTTGCGCTGCGGACGTTGGCGCTGCTGCTCAATTTCCTGGTCGGGCAGAATCTCAACTACCGCGAAGTTACCGCCCTGCGGCACCTCCGGTTCTTCGGCGAATCCGTCTCCAGTGGCGTCGGGGTGTCGAATCCGTTCATGCTGATCGGCCAGTTGAGCTTGTTGCTGTTGCTGGTCTTCAGCGCCGACGCCATGATCACTGTCTGGCGACGTGGCGATCGGCGACGCGCGCTGGTAACGGGTGGCAGCATCGTGTTCTTCGTGCTGACGGGAATCGCGCAGGCCGTGCTGGTGCTGTGGCAAATCGTGGACTGGCCGCTCACGGTGAGTTTCTTCTACTTGGGTATCGTCCTGGCAATGGCCTACGAGGTCAGCCGAGAGGCGCTCCGGGCCGCGCATCTGTCCGATGACCTGCGCGAGAGCGAAGCGCGGATGACTTTGGCGTCGGAGGCGGCGGGGTTTGGCGTCTGGATATGGAACGTTGCGACCCAACGCGTCTGGGGCTCGGAGCAATGGCTGCGTCTGCTTGGGTTCGCCACCGATGCGACGGTCGGTCCTGAAGAGGTGCTGGAACGGATCCATCCGGACGACCGCGAGAAGGTGCGCTCTGAAGTGCGCCGTGCAGGGCAGACCGGGGCCGACTTCACGGGCGAGTACCGCGTCGTGCTGCCGGACGGAGAGGTGCGCTGGATCGCGGCCCAGGGCCGGATGTACGCGGACCCGCAGGGAAAACCGACCCGCATGCTGGGCGCGGTGATCGACGTTACCGGGCGCAAGGAGTCGGAACGGCAGATCGGACAACAGCGCGAACAGCTGACCCACCTTGGGCGTGTGATGAATCTGAGCGAATTGTCCGGCTCGCTCGCGCACGAGCTGAATCAGCCGCTGGCCATCATTCTGACCAACGCCCAGGCGGCGCAACGCCTCCTTGCGCAACAGCCGCCCGACCTCGCCGAGGCGCGCGAGATTCTTGCGGACATCGTGAGCGAGGACGAGCGGGCAGGCGAGGTCATCAAGCGATTGCGCGGGCTGCTGAAGTCGGGTGAAACGCACCTGCAGCCGCTTTCCGCAAATGACATCGTCGAGGACGTGCTGCGGATCGCGCGCGCCGATCTTATCGAGCGCGGCATCAAGGTCCACGTCGTGCCGGATGCGAATGTGCCGCCTGTCGTGGGCGATCGCATCCAGCTCCAGCAGGTGCTGCTCAATCTGACGCTTAATGCCGGCGAGGCGATGGCCGCCAATCCGCCCTCGGACCGGCATCTCACGCTTGCGACGGTCCACCGCGACGGCACGGTGCGGATTTCGGTCTCCGATACCGGCTGCGGCTTGCCGCCGGATGCGGAACGCGTTTTCGAGCCTTTCCACACCACCAAGAAGGAAGGTCTGGGTCTGGGGCTGTCGATCTGCCGCTCCATCGCCACGGCGCACAACGCCCGGCTGTGGGCGGAACCCGCCGGGGCGGCGGGTGTCCCGTCCGCGGGTGCGAGCACAAGCCGCGGCGCAACCTTTCACCTCGACCTGCCGGCCGCTGCGGAGGGAAAGCCATGAGCGCAACCGGCGGCACGGTCTTCCTGCTGGACGACGAACCCGGGATGCTCAGGGCGCTCGATCGGCTGCTCAAGGCCGAGGGCTTCACGGTGCGCGCCTTCACCTCGGCGAAAGCGTTTGTCGAATCGTATCGTCAGGAAGTGCCCGGTTGTCTGGTGCTTGACATTGCGATGCCGGAACTCAACGGCCTGGAGCTGCAGCAACGTCTGGTCAGTAGCGAGAACCCGTTGCCGATCATCTTTCTGACCGGGCGCGCCGATGTTCCGATGAGCGTCAAGGCCATGAAAGCCGGTGCCGTTGATTTCCTCACAAAACCGGTCAAGGATGTCGATCTGCTCCAGGCTGTGCGGTCCGCGCTGCAGCGCTCAGCCGAACAGCATGTCGTCGATTCCCAGCTGGACTCGCTGCGGCAGCGCTACGCCAGCCTGACACCGCGGGAGTGCGAGGTGATGGCGCTTGTCGTCGCCGGCGTATTGAACAAGCAGATTGCCGCTGCTCTTGGCATAGTCGAGCGCACGGTCAAGGTGCACCGTGGACGTGTCATGGAGAAGATGGGCGTCAATTCGCTCGCCGATCTCGTGCGTGTCGCGGAACGATTGGGGCTGGGGAATCGGTAATCGCTTGGCTCGCCGCTCAAACCGCGAAATCGAGGAAGAGTGCTTCCGCATTACCCCATTCCGGAGACCATGTGAAAACTTCCACTGCCGCCAAGCCTCGTCGTGAGACGCTGAATTTGCGGATTCCGCTGGTGGAGCGCACGCTGATCGAGCGTGCCGCGCGGTCAGCTGGCAAGACGCGTACGGATTTCATCCTCGAGGCGGCCCGCCGCGCCGCCGAAGACGCGATACTGGACCGCGCCGTGACGGCCGTCAGCCCGGAGGCTTACGCCGCGTTCGTGGCGCGCCTGGACGCGCAGCCGCAACCCAATGAACGGCTCCGCAAGACGATGCAGACGCCAGAGCCCTGGGCCAAGGGTTGATGCTCTCTGCGCCGGAGCCGCTCGCCGCTCACCACGCGCTCGACCGTTTCGACTCGGGCGTCGCCACGCTTGATGAATGGCTCAAACGCCGTGCGGCTGTGAACCAGACGGGCAGGGCGTCGCGCACCTACGTCGCCTGCGACGCCGGCCAGGTCGTGGGCCATTACGCACTCGCATCGCACGCCGTTGCAGCCGTGGCGGCAACGGGGCGTGTCCGCCGCAACATGCCGGACCCGGTGCCGGCGGTCGTCCTCGGGCGGCTCGCCGTCGCTCGCTCGCATCAAAGGCAGGGACTCGGCCGCGCTCTTTTCCGGGATGCCGCCCGGCGCGTGATGCACGCAGGCGAAACCATCGGCATTCGCGCGTTGCTGGTGCACACGCTGTCGGAAGATGCGAAAGCGTTCTACCTGCGCCTCGGGTTGGACGCCGCGCCGCTCGATCCGATGACCTTGATGGTGACGCTTGCCGACTTACGTGCAGCGCTCGAGCGGGAAGCGGCGCGGCCCTCGCGCCGGTGATCAGGCCACGTCGGTGACTGGGAGGTGATTCCGGATCGACCGCACGGAACTCGGCTCCGGACGCGGGGTTGACTCAGCGACCTCCGCCTGCATTATTAAGGGGCACGCGCAGTCCTGCCACCGCGGCCATGTTCGCGAGCGCTTCGAGGGAAGACTTGCTGATGCGTCCACACAGCAGATCATTGATCGTGGGCTCCACAACGCCGCAATGGCGGGCGGCCTCGGCTGCCGTCCATTCCTTGCGCTCCACGAGCTCGCGAAGCGCCAGCATGAGGTCCGCTCGGGCGCGGAGGTTAGCAGCCTCGCCGAGAGAGTCTTCGAGCCCGTCCCAAACGCTGGCGAAGGTCCTCTTGCTCATTTGCTCATCAGCAATTCGCTGCACCTACTCGCCGAGCCACAGCGGCCGTGCGATTCAACGCCTTAACATTGCGGGTCGGCGCCGTCGTCCTTCCGCGAGGCTGTGTGGTGACTTGCAGTCTAAGTCCCGCGCGTTCTTGAAGCCGACTTAGCACGGCGAAAAAGTTCCGTGCCTGGGGGTTGCCGCGTGCGCCGAACATGCGGATGAGACTCTTGGCGGACGTACCGGTTTCGGCGCCTAGCTCCTCGAATCCCACGGTCGCTTTGATGTAGTCGCGAAGGATCAGCTTGCCGGTGTCCACGTCACCAGCGAGCATTGCCTCGATGCCTTCGCGAAGCAGCGCCTCCCGAAATGCAGGATCGGAAAGCACCCGTGCCTGTACGGTTTCCTTGAAGTTACGTGTCAGCGCCATGCTTCACCTCGGATGTCGTTTGCGCTGTTTGTAGTCTGTCCAGCGCGACTTGGCTATTTCGATATCGCGTTGCTGCCGCTTCTTCGTACCGCCGCCTAGCAGAATCACCAGCGTGTCACCGTCCAGCCCGAAATACACGCGATAGCCGGGGCCGAAGTCGACCCGATACTCGAGCACTCCGCCGCCAACTCCTTTGAAGGCGGAAAGAGTTCCTTGCTCGATCCGGGCGACTGCGACGGTGACCTTGGCGGCCGCCGTCGCGTCCAAATCTGCGAACCAGACCGCAAACGGGGAACGCCCATCTGCGCCAAGGTACTCGCGTACATCGAGCATCATGGAAGGTAACACATATGTTACCTATCGTCAAGAATGCACCTGAACACCCAAAGGTGCCTGCATGGCCGAAGATGCCGACTGAATCGGTGTCCGTCCACACCCGGCGCGGTAGGGCTAGGAGTGACCACGCAGCAGAGTACCGGGCCCGAAGCGGTCGCTGTTGGCGGATGCATCGCTGCCGGGATTCCCAAGGCCCAGCGCCAGCGCGTACTTCGAGCACGCCGCCCGCCATCCACGGGTGATAGGGCGGTGATTGCTGGGTCGACCTCCCGCAACTCGGGCTTGGACGTGGGTTGACAAGCGACCCCCGCCTCCATCTCCTTGAGTGCAGCACAGGTGCAAGTCAGTGCAATAAGCCACTGATTTTCTTGAAAAATTCGACTGACTTACAGTCGAGTGGGTGCTGCACAGTTTCGCTTGAGTGCGCATGAACTGCGCCGATTTTTGGGTAGGGCGGGGGTACGAAAGCGTGATGGCCGGTTCGATGCGCAAAGCGTGACAGGCAGGACCCGTCCAGGTCATTCGACGAGCGCGAGTAGATTTCGTGAAAGCGGTCAAACGTCACCCAGCCAGAGGACGTGGACGGCACCTCGTTCAACGCGATAGTTCAACGCGTTCGTAAACTTCGATTCACTCGCTCGTATATCGTCGTTCGGATCACTTGAACACGTACGCGATCTTCGGCTCCGACTGCCGCAACCCGCGACTCGAACACGCCGGTTCGGTCGCCGAGTCTGATGCATTCCGTTTTCGGGAGGTTAGCCACCACTGCGGAATTGCGTAATGTTCGGCGCGGGCGGATTCGGATACTTCCTGATCGACGCTAAATACTCCTCGACCACTTTGAGCGCCGGTCCCGACACCCAGCTGAACATGCCTCCGACGACCAGATCCTCGTGCGGGTCCATCTCGATGTTGTAGACCTTCGGATAGCCAGCCATCGGCGCACTTGAGGAGAAGATACCGGGCTCCGGCTGCGGTCCGGTCCCCGTCGGTTGAAGGTCGGTGAAGTAAATACGCCACTGGTTCCAGCGCACGGCGACCAGATCGGCGCCGATAAAGCTCAGGAGGCTCTCGCGATGTCCCACCGCGCTGGTGCCGGGCGCGACCGGGCATGAAGATGGATCGCCTGGACCTGGTCGTCGGGGCCGTTCATTATCGTTTCGATCTGCCGCGCGCGAAGCAGACCGAGCGGGTACTGCGCGCGAAGGGGCGGCGGCGGAAACGGTGCCCGGATGGTTTGCAAGGCGGCGATGGCAGTATTAATATCTAATACAAAGATGTCGGAGCTTCTCCATGGCGAGGAACACCAGCGTTACGTTGGGCGAGCATTTCGAACGCTTCATCGCGAAGCAGATCAAGGCCGGGCGCTTCGAATCCAAGAGCGAAGTCGTCCGCGCCGCGATGCGGCTGCTCGAGGAGCACGAAAAGAAGGTCGCAACGCTGCGCCAGGCGCTGATTGAAGGGGAGCAAAGTGGCGAGCCGCTTCCGTATTCCCTGGACGATGTGCTGACGGAGGTGCGCAAGGAAGACGGCGTGAAGCCTGTCGATGCCTGAGCGGGCGATCACGATCCGGATCCGGCCGCGAGCCCGACAAGATCTGAAAGCGATCTGGCGCTACACCCGCGATCGATGGGGCGAGCCTCAAGCCGACCTCTACCTGAGCCAGCTCGACGCCGGCATTCGAAGCCTGCTCCAGTTTCCCAACGTCGGCGAATCCTGCGACCACATTCGGGCAGGGTATCGAAAGTTGCACGTCCATCGCCATCTGATTTTCTATCGCTCAGGCGATGTGCAGATCGAAGTCGTTCGCGTGCTTCATCAGGCGATGGACGTGAGCCGGCACCTCTGAGCTGGCCAGACGCGCCGGCCCGCATCAGTCGCCGTTGGGCTCGCCCCTTGCGCGGGGGCGCCCGCTGTCGCACGGTCACCTCCGGCACGGCAATGAATTCGTCTTTCCCGGAGAGCAGTCACTTTCAACGCCAGCTTTAGTTGGGCACGGATGACATCAGCGGCTGTTCCGCGGGGCCTTGCCGATTTGTTCGCTTTGCTTCGCGCGACGGTAGAAGGCGACGGTGGCCGAGAGACCATCCTCGAAGGTCGTAAAAGCCGCTCCGAACCGCCGGACGAACTTGGTGGCGTCGACCCGGTATGGCCGATCAGTCTGGAACTTCATTTCGACGAGCTCGCGCACGGCCGGCTGAAACAGCCCTAGCGCCGGTTGGAGCCACGCCGGAATCGCATGCAACCGCATCGATACGCCGGCGATGCCCGCCGCAAGGGACAGCAGTTGCCGCAGGGAGCGGGTGGGTGCGTTCGGGACGTTCCATGCCTGCCCGTACGCATCTTCGGGAGCGTCGGCCAGAGTGACGAGCGCGCGCGCAAAGTCCGCCACATACGTGAAGTCGTGCGGAAAGTCCGGACTGTAGGGCACCAGTGCGGGCTTGCCCGCCACCAGGCGTGCCACTCCGAATTCGGACAGCACCGAGGTGGGCACGCGGGGACCGTAGAAGTCGGAGGCCCGCACGGCGACCACTCTGACGCGGCCCGCGGCGTGCGCCTGCTGCCAGAGGCGTGTGATCCTTGCCCGCACCCGCGGCTTGCGCCCGTAGTCCGTCAGGGGCATGTCCTCGGTCAACGGCTCGGTCTGAGGGCCGAGCATGTAGAGGTTGTCCGCCAAAACGAGCCGGGCCCCGGCAGCCGCGCACGAATCGAGCAGCGCTTCCATCGCGGCCGGCCAGTCGCGCTCCCACACGCTCGAGTCGTACGGAAAGCCGACCGCGCAGATCGCGATCTCGCGATCCTTACAGACCGATGCGACCGCTTCGCGCCGTGTCACGTCGCAGGCCTTGAAGATACAGCCGGGCGCAAGATCCTGCGGCGCCGACCTCTGGGCGACGACGACATCGTCGCCCCGTGCGGCCAGCCGTATGGCGACCTCACGGCCGACGGCACCATGGCCGAAGATGGCGATGCGCTTTATTGGATGCCCTTTCGCATGGTTGGCCCGCCTGTGACGTCGGGAGTTCGGTCACCGGAGAGCGGTACTGCGCATTCCGCATGGGTTCTGATTCCTGCCCGTACCTGCTTACCCGTAGTGATCCGTATTGTGATTATCCCCGTGACCTTAGCCGACGCGGGACTGGGCACCATGCACGTGCGTGCACTGACGTGCACTGGACTGCATGACCGGCTCCGTAGCCTTCGGGGGAAAGTGCACGTAGGTGCAAGTGGCAGCCCCGGCGGATGAGCGACTCCCCGGGGGAAGGGCGGGGGTACATGCGGCATTTCCTGGAAGATCGAGGACTGGCGCGGTGTGTTGACACGACCCCCGCCTCCAACGAGATCAGGGTCCGTTCCGATCACATAGGTAACGGATCATTTCGGAGACATGGGCGCTATCACGCCGCTTCGACATGTAGCGCCACGCGAAGTCCGACGGACGCGGCAATGTTTACGAGCGCATCGAGCGAAAACTTGCTGATGCGTCCGCGCAGCAAATCGTTGATCCTGGGCTGTGTAACGCCGCAACGGCGCGCGGCCTCGGCTTGCGTCCATCCC
>Ga0209698_10005838_pt1 | contig 13189 bp, 11 predicted proteins | sample LitLauG_LLR_2012_FD_187203 | JGI IMG/M metagenome (GOLD analysis project Ga0209698, IMG submission 187203) | Freshwater sediment microbial communities from Pennsylvania, USA - Little Laurel Run_MetaG_LLR_2012 (SPAdes) (version 2) | ecosystem: Environmental > Aquatic > Freshwater > Creek >... | reverse complement strand
ACCCCGAGCAAAGAGGCGAGCAGCCAGCCTCCGTCGTCGCGCAAGTTCATCGAAATCGCGGCGTGGTCTGCGGACCACCATGACCAGATTATACGGCTGTCTTAATGCGTTGTCACTATAAAACGCAAGAATCTGTCACTGTATTATGCGAGACTCAAGGCATCCGGACGGAGGCCCCGAGTCGCCGAGTCCGGGTCAAGGTGGAACCCCTCAACGGCCGCTCGCGCCTCGCCGCCTCTTCCGCCGAAATCTTGCATTCAGCAGACACTTCCATGACAACTTCTCCCGTGGAGGGCATACAATGACGGCAGTTGAGCGCGATGCGTGTCACCCGCCACAAGCGGCAGATCCTCCTGTTCCTCGCCGCCATTCTTGTGCCGGCTGGGGTCCTGATCGGACTGGCTGGCCGTCTCATGTACCAGGATCGGGAACTTGGCGCCAAACGGGCGGTCGACCAGCGGCGCGCGGCGGTCGACCAGTTGCGCCGTGAGTTGTCTTCGCGCCTCGAAGCGATCAAGCTGCAGGAAATCAACCGGTTGATGCGCTCGCCCAACGGAAACCGGCCGCAAGATTCCGCTAGCCCGGCGGTGATCTTTACTGCCAGGCCGGAAGGTGACCGCCTAGTCTTACCTTGGGAGGGTTCGGCCCCGGACGATTCCGCGGCATTTGCCAAGCATCGCGAGGAAGGCGAGGCCCGGGAGTTCGCCAAGAGAGACGATGCTGGTGCGGTGGCAGCATACCGTTTGGCCCTGGCCGCTGCCGGCAGCCCCTCGGAAAGCGCGGAGGCTCGACTGTCGCTGGCGCGGACGCTCTCCAAAGCCGGCAAACCCGACCCAGCGGCCCGGCTCTACCAAACTTTGCTGGACGCTCCCTCGGATGCCAGGGACGAACAGGGAGTCGGCTACCGCTTCTACGCCGCGGAGCGGCTGCTGGCGGCCAAACGTGAACCGGCGTCCGTCCTGAGCTTTCTTCGAAAGGAAATAGACGGCCCAGAGCGGCTCACGCTGCCCGAACTCTATATGATCCGCTCCCTCATCGGCGCCGGACAGAAGATTTCCGAGCGCATCGCGGAAATGGAGCAGGCCGCCGCGCTCGCCAAAGATTTTGCACGGGTGCGCGCCCGTGTTGAATCGGGTGGCGGATCCGGGTGGATTCCCTATGGCCCACCTTCCAGCGAAGACCCCTGGCTGGTTACTATAACCCCGCCGCAGCCGCCTCTACCGGGATTGGTCCTGGCCGTATGGTCCAGCAAGGTTGCCCCTCCCGGCGTGAAGCTTCGGACGCGCGTGGCCGAGGGTGACGCCTTAGGCGACGCGTTCCCGGGTCTGAGTGTGGAGTGGGCCGATAGCCGAGCCCTGGAAACCGTTCACCAGGGCTTGCCGGCCGGCATCTGGATAGCGGCGCTGGCGCTGGTGCTGGGTGTCGCCGTGTTCGGTGGCTATCTGCTCTTGCGCGACGTCAACCGCGACGTTCGCATGAACGAGGTGCGCTCGCAGTTCGTGGCCAGCGTTTCGCACGAGCTGAAGACCCCGTTGACGGCGATCCGCATGTTCGCCGAGACGCTGGCCATGGGCCGGTCCCGCGACGAGCACACGAAGTCCGAGTATCTGGAAACCATCGTCAATGAGAGCGAGCGCCTGGCCCGGCTGGTGGATAACGTGCTCGACTTCTCAAAGATCGAACAGGGCAAGAAGATCTACCGTCTGCGGCCCACGCGGCTGGAAGACGTTGCCAGCTCCGCCGCGCGGGCGTTGCAATTTCCGCTGGCCCAGCAGGGATTCCAGTTGCATCTTTCCGTGCAGGAGGAACTGCCGGAGCTGCAAGCCGACCCTGACGCCATTCAGCAGGCGATCCTGAACCTTCTGACCAATGCCATGAAGTACTCCGGCAACGCCCGCGAGATCGATCTGCGTCTGGCCGCGCGCAACGGAGACGCGGTCATCGAGGTGGTGGACCACGGGCTAGGGATGGAGGCGGATGAGCGGAAGCACATCTTCGAAAAATTCTATCGCGCGCCTTCGCACGAGAGCCGTTTAATCGCTGGAACGGGGCTGGGGCTAACCCTGGTGGCGCACATCGCCAAGGCCCACGGCGGGCGCGTGGAGGTGGAAAGCGCGCCGGGATCGGGCAGCACCTTTTCCATCCTGATTCCGATTCCCAAAGAGGTCGGTGTCCAAGTATGACCCTGGTTCTGGCGATCGAGGACGACCCGGCCATTCTGCGCGGCCTCTCCGACAATCTGCGCTTCGAGGGCTATGAGGTGATCACCGCTTCGGACGGCGAAACCGGCTACCAGCTTCAGCGGGAGCGCAGGCCCGACCTGATCGTGCTCGACCTGATGCTGCCGCGCATGAGCGGATTGGAATTCTGTCGCAAGCTGCGCGCCGAGAAGATACAAACACCGATTCTGATGCTGACGGCGCGCAGCGAGGAGCCGGATCGGGTTCTGGGCCTGGATCTGGGCGCGGACGATTACGTCACCAAACCATTTTCCGTGCGCGAACTGATGGCCCGCGTGCGCGCCCTCCTGCGGCGCAGCCAGCCGGGCCCGGACGGCGCCCTCGTTCTGCCGGACGACTTGCGCTTCGGCAACACGGAGATCGACTTCCGCAGTTACGAAGCGCGCCGCAACGGAGAGCCCGTGGAGATGACGCGTAAAGAATTCGCTATGCTGCGATTTCTGGCCTCACGTGCGGGCCAGGTGGTGACGCGCGACGATCTGTTGAACGAGGTGTGGGGGTACGAGTCGTATCCATCCAGCCGCACGGTGGATAACCACGTCGCCGGGCTCCGCGCCAAGCTGGAGCGGGACGCGTCGCAGCCGGAACACATCAGGACGGTACACGGAGTGGGATACAAGTTCGTTCCATGATTTCATGACATAGATTTTGCATTTATTTTGCCGCGGGCAGGGATCGGCGTGACGACTGATTCGGGCGGAAAGGGCACTCTGGGATTGGAAGGGGATTCCACATGAAGCTAAGAGTTTTAGTCGCGGGCCTGGTTTTCGGGGTAGCCGCGTTCGCCGCCGACAGCGGGGCGGAACTGTTTCAGAAGGCCGTCACGCAGGAGCGGGCGGCGGGCAACCTGGAGGAGGCGATCAAGCTGTACCAGCGGGTTGCCAAGGAGTTTGCCTCGGACCGTGCGCTGGCGGCCAAAGCGTTAGTGCAGGAGGCCCGATGTTACGAGAAGCTCGGCCAGGATAAAGCCCTCAAGATTTATGAGCAGGTCGCGCGCGATTATCGCGATCAGCGCGAACCATCCGCGACGGCGAGCGCCAGGCTGGCGGTGCTGCGGCAAGGGGATCGTGCGGCGGCGGCGCCTGCCACCATGACGGCGCGAAAGATCGAGTTGCCGGGCCTCACATTCGGCATCCCGGACGGCCAACGCGTCGTTTACACCGACGACGCCACGGGCGCGTTGATGATCGGCGATCTCGCGGGCAGGGACAAGCGAGTCGTCTTTAAACCGAAAACGGGTAGGGTGTTGGGCTTTATGCCTTCCAGAGACTTTTCGATGGTCTACATGTTTTTGACCAGACCGGATGGTTCCTCTACGGATGCAGTGATCAAGAGCGATGGCACGGGTTACCGGGAACTCGGCCGTTTTGAAGGAGATTCGGGCCTGCCTGGTTGGTCCTGGGACAATCGCTATGTTCTGGTTGGCGATCGGCTTCCAGACGGCTCAACTCGTCTCCTGAGGATTACCGTCGCCGATGGTCAACGCCTGGAGATGCTGCGAAGAGAGAACACCATCATTGGATCCGCGTCATTTTCTCCCGATGGCCGCTTCATCGCATATAGCGAGGGACCAACAGGCTCCAGTAAAGTTTTGGTTCTGCCGAGTCAGGGCGGCCCGCCTCAACTGGTTTCCGGCGACAGTACCCTGGTGGACTGGACGCGCGATGGCCGCTACCTGGCGATCAACAGCGGAAGTCCCGATAGGAGAGCGCTCTATCTGCTCCCCGTCAAAGACGGCCAGGCCTCGGGCGAGCCGGTCTTCATCCGAAACGGTTCCATCGAGTATGGGATGACGACTGCCACTGGGTCGCTGCTCTACCTATCCACCCCTCAGGTTAGTGGCGTATCTCTCGGAACCCTCGATCCGGATGGCCATTTGGTTAGCTGGAAGCGGCTGAACCTCGGCGGGGGGAGCCGCTATCCCTATCTGTCGTGGTCTCCGGACGGCAGCCAGATCGTTTACAGGGCTTTAAACACAGAAGGCGCGCAACAAACCTATGTTGTGCACCTGCGCAACGTTGCCAGCGGGGAGGATCGCGAGCTGTATCGTGCCAATAACGCCACGCCGTTCTGCGTTTGGGCGGCGCAGCACCCCAGTCTTTATTGCGGCGAGATCGGGTATAGTTCGTCAACCACCCAGATACTCTCCGTGGCCGTAGATTCCGGCCGCGTCGAGCGGCTCGCTTCACTTCCCGGCCGTGTGACGGTTCAGAGTCCAAGCCGCGACGACTCGGCGCTTTACATGAGTGCCGGTGGAAAAGGATTGATAAAGTGGGAGATCGCCACGCACCAGGAGACCTTGCTAGGGAAAGGTGAAGAAGTCTCGCCCGACGAGCGCTGGATCCGGGGCTACGAAGGCCCACGCGAGCCGCCACTCGATCCTGCACTCAGATATGCCATCCAGTTGCGTCCCATTTCCGGCGCCGATTGGCGGCGTGTGAGCTACCTCAGAACCGGCCCGCCGCCGAATGGGGTTGCTCCAACCCAACACAGTTTCACACCCGACGGCAACTGGCTCTATTTTCACGATAGGGATTCGGCCGGCAAGGATGCATTGTTTCGGGCGTCGACGGCTGGCGGTGAACCGGAGCGCATGGGAGATTTCCCGTCGCACTCCATCATCGGCGGCATGAGAATCAGCCCTGATGGGCGCAAAACCATTGTCAACGCTCCCGACCCCAACGCCAATCTTCCGGAGCTGTGGCTGCTGGAGAACTTCGAGCCCAAGCAGCAGGCGGCGCGTTAGGCCGATCTCATGAGCCGCATTCTCATTGTCGAAGACGATCCGGCCATCCTGTGCGGACTGCGGGACAACCTGGAATTCGAGTCTCACCAGGTCCTAACGGCGGTTGACGGGGAGGCCGGATACCGCGCGGTGTGCGAGCACGCGCCGGACCTGGTGATCCTCGACCTGATGCTGCCGCAGCTCAGCGGATACGATCTGTGCCGGCGGGTGCGCGGCGAGGGATTCAACGCGCCCATCCTGATGCTCTCGGCCCGCTCGCAGGAAGCCGACCGCGTGGTGGGCCTGGACCTAGGCGCGAACGATTACGTCAGCAAGCCATTTTCGCTGCGCGAACTGCTGGCGCGGGTCCGGGCCCTGTTGCGTCATGAGCGGGAACACCGAGTGGATGAAGCGCGTCTGAGCGGCGAGTTGGAGATGGCCGCGAAGGTGCAGCAGGGTCTGTTCCCGCGCGTTCTCCCGGAAGCGCCGGGACTGGATTATGCCGGAATTTGCCGGCCCGCGCGGGGCGTCAGCGGCGACTATTACGACTTCCTGCCGCTCGGCGGCGGAAAACTGGGACTGCTGCTGGCTGACGTTTCCGGCAAGGGAATGCCGGCGGCCCTGCTGGGAGCGTCGCTGCATGCGGTGGTCCGGGCGAATGCCGTCAGCGCGGGCGACCGTTGCGGCGAGGTGCTGGCGAAGGCCAGCCACCTGCTGTACGAGACCACCACGGCGGAGCGGTACGCGACGGTATTTTACGGCGTCTACGACCCCGCGGGGCGGACTCTGACTTATGCCAACGCCGGGCACTATCCGCCGATGCTGGTGCGCCAGGGGAGCGCGATCCGGCTGGACAGCATCACTGCGCCGGTCGGCATGCTGCCCGTTTTGCCGGCGGTGCAAGACAGCGTGAAGCTTGTCCCAGGGGACTGGCTGCTCATTTTCAGCGACGGCATTCCGGAGGCAACGAGTGAAAGCGGGGAAGATTTCGGAGACAACGGCCTGCTGGATGCTCTCGGCCGCCTGGGGAGCGGAACAGCCGCGGAAGTGTGCGCGGGCATTGTCGACAAAGTGCGAAATCACGTCCGGGAGCAACGGCAAGCGGACGACATCACGTTGATCGCAGTTGAGGTTTTGTAAGTGAAGAACCCCGTCGAGTGGTTCGGCGGAGTGCCAAGCCCGCGTGCGATCTGTGTTTCAGTCCCAGGCTTAGAACTCGAATGAGCCGGTTTCCATGATAGGTCCTCGCTGACGGCGTAGCGTTTGCCGATCCTGCAGAGGGCCAGCGTTTCGGAGGTGGCCGATGCGGAGGCCGATGTCTCGTGACGCCGGCGCGCTCCACGCGGCCAGCTTATGCTTACGATCTGCACTTCCGGCAACATTATGCTCTATCACTTCCGAAGACCCTGGCAACGCGAACTGGAAACAAAGAAGTTCCTGCGGCTTTCCCGGCAAGATTATGGTTATTCCCGGCAAAGATATGCTTTAATTAAACCACAAGGCAGGCCGTTGGCCTGCGGGTTTTCTTGAATTTCGGTAGGCCGTAGGCCCGTGATGACCATGCCGAGAGCTTACTGCTTCGGCATGTTATAGGCGAAGTTCAACTGCAGCACCACGCGGTCGCCTTTGAACTCGTGCGGCAGCGGCGGGAACGGGTTGGATGCGCTGATGGCGGCCACGGCGGCGCGGTCCAGCGCCTCCACGCCGGATTGGCCGGCCCAGGTGACCTTGCTCACCTTGCCATCGGGGGTGATGGCGAAGAGCAGGCCGACTTTGCCGCGGCGCCCCAGTTTCACGCTCTCCGGCATCACCGCGTACCAGTTTCGGCGGATGGTCTGCAGGATCTGAGCCAGGTAAGGCCGGAAATCGACCCCCATCGGGTCGCTCTTCAACTCGAGGGCACTGCCTTGCACGCCGGGTGAGGGCGGCAGGTTGATGCCTACACCGTATCCGCCGGAGCCGGCACCCGGATCCCCCACCATCAAACCGCCAGCCGATCCGGACCGCACCACTTCACGAATCGCGTTCGCCACCGACGTGTTGGGCACCGCGATCTGCCTCTGACCTGGAGCCGCCGGCGGGGGCGGGCCGCCCACATTTTCCAGCGCCAGTTTGGGCTTTTCCACGGTTTGAATCTGCGGCGGCGGCATGGCGGCAGGCAGATCGATCCTGGGCGGCTCCTTGTTCGAAGCCTCCAGTTTCGGCGGTTCCGGCAGCGAGGGCTGGGGCGTCGTCTGCGGGGCGGGCGGGGCGGGAATGGGGGCCGGACGCAAGGCCTGCGGCCTGGTGGTGGAAGGCGCGCCCTGGGGCGCCTGAATGCGTTCGCGCGGCTGCAACGACGCCACATCCAGTTCCTTGGCGATCTTCCCTTTGTTGGGCGTCTTCTGCGTGAATTCGGTGAGGGGCTCCACCAAAGGCGTGACCCTCGGGTGGATCTGCGCCGCGTCGCGCGCCGGCGGCGGGCCATCCAGAAAGCCCGCCGGCAGGAACACCAGCAGGCAGATCCCGGCCGCGTGAACCAGTACGGAAGCCACCGCAGCCTTCCCCGTTCGCACGCGCGAGTTGGGGTCGTACCATTCGGTCAGAAGGTGAAGTTCGGCATCAGCGGGTGGTGGTGCTACGGTTTCCATCCATCGACCAAGGTCTGCGAGACGACTCCCGAGTGCTCCTTGATTTTATCAAGAATCGCCAGAGCCGCCGCCAATGTAAGACGTGCCGCGCGGCCGGAAGATTTCGGCGATGTTCGCGATTCCACACAGTCCAGAAAGGCGTCGAATTGCAGTTGGAGCGGCTCGCCCCGGGTCACCTTGGCCTGCTCGAAGCCGATCTGGCGGCCCTCGCCCACCGAGAAAACCGCCAGATCCTGGCGGCCGTAGTCGAGCGAGAGGTACTGGTGCGGCTGAAAAAGGCGGAGTTTGCGGACGCGCTCGGTGGAAATGCGGCTGGCGGTCAGGTTGGCCACGCAGCCGTTGGGGAATTGCAGGCGCACGTTGGCGATGTCCACCTTGTCGGAAAGAATCGAGATGCCGGCCGCGCGGATCTCCTGCGGTTCGGCCTGGGCCAGCGCCAGCACGAGATCCACGTCGTGAATCATCAGGTCCAGCACCACGTCCACATCCAGGCTGCGCGGGCTGAACAGGTTCATGCGGTGGATCTCGAAAAACAGGGGCAGGGTGGCGCGCCGCTGCAGTTCGATCACCGCAGGGTTGAAGCGCTCCAGGTGGCCCACTTGCAGGATGCGGCTGTGGCGCTCCGCCGCCGCGATCAGCCGGTCGGCCGCATCCAGGCCGGGCGCGATGGGCTTCTCGATCAGCACGTCGATGCCGGCATCGAGCAGCATTCGCCCGATTTCTTCGTGCGCCGTGGTGGGCGCCGCTACCACCGCCGCATCGATTTTGCCGGGTAGGTCGCGGGCATCGGTGAGCGGTTGTGCGCCGTAAAGGGCCGCCTGCTCGGTCGCGCGGGCCGGGTCGCGATCCACCACGAAACAAAGTTGCGCCCGCGCCGATTCGTGGACCACGCGGCAGTGGTTCCTGCCGAATTGCCCGGCGCCGATTACGGCAAGTCTGGTTTGTGGCATAGTGCCTGCGCCGCTACCCACCTCTTACTCATTGACTTGCCGGGTGGCCCCCAGTGTTTCCTTTAAGGCTTGCTGCAGTCTCTCTCTGAGGCTGTGATCGTCCCCCATTTTTTTGTTGGAGTATGTAATGGACCGGATATGCCGGACATCAAATGCCAGATCGTTCGTCGATTGGGCAAGCACAATCCATTTCTTCTTCCACGCATCCGCCAGCCCGGCTTCATAGTAGACGTTGGGATTCTGGTTGGTAAAGTCGACCACAACGAGGTCTGCTCCGGCAATTTGGCTTTTCACGTCTTCGATGATGGGCTGCGAGATGTAACGCGCATCCGCGCGTGAACAATCTATGTCGTGCTGCTCCACGGTTTCCTTGATCACCCGATACACGCCATCCAGTTCGGAATCGAACGGCATGATGACGAAGCACTTCGGCCGGATTGCCTCGACGTCGACGTCCCTGAATTCCACTTCGGTCCGGTTGCTCCGCAGGCCGCAAAATCCCGAGTAGTAGGTGTTATCTATGACACTGAGGACCGGCACATCGTTGTGGATCAGCGTCATCCGATCGCTGCTGAACTCTACCCGGAGCTGATAGGATTCCTTGAACTTCACGGACGCGGCAAGGCCGGCGCCTTCGAGCAGCCGCCACTCGGAAGGCGATACCTTCCCCAGAAAGAACCTCATGCCGAATCCGCCCACCCCGGCGGCGTAGAAATGGTCCTGGTCGGTGTACCGGAACACGAATCCACCCTCTCTGAAGTCGTGTCCCCAATTGGGATCCAGTTGGCCGGCCAGGGGCGTGATTGAGGCCGAGATTGCTCCATTCTTCACCCGGCCCGGAAAGAGCACCATTTGGTTCGGTTCATCCTTGGATGGAGAGGAGAATTCCGCCCTCTCCAAGTTAACGTTCCAGTCAGCAGAAAGTGACGTGTACTTCGTCGGCTTCATTTTGCGTCCTCCGCGGAGGCGCTGGGCGGAAGCGCCCGCACCACTGCGCCTGCGCATTCCGATTCCTTCCAGCGGCTGCTTGCCGGCAAACGGCGGGCGTTCGCCGATTCCCCGGCGACTCGCCGGCAGTCCTTCCTTATCCTGAGTTCATGATAAGCAAAGACAGCAGCTTCCAGCGGTTCTGGCGAGGGAGCCGTGGTTTCGTAGCCGGCGCGGTAGTCATCGCAATCGACCTGTTGGTGGTTGTGCATAGCCTGCGCATTCATTAGCCGTGGCCTACTCCAACCCCACGATCGCGATGTCCGACTCATCGGCCGCGCGAATCATCTCCGCCTTGTCCAGCAGCAGCGTTCGCCCGGCTTCTACCGCCAGTACCGTGGCGCCGGTTTCCCGCATCACCGGAATGGTGCCGAGCCCGACCACCGGCACGTCGAACAGCAGGTGCTCGCGGCGGCGCGCCACTTTCACCAGCGCCAGCCGCCGGCCGTTCACCAGGCTTGCCGCGCGGCGCAACATGGCGTCGGTGCCCTCCATGGCCTCCAGCGCCACGCAGGCGCGCTCGCAAATCGCCACGCTCTGGCCCACGTCGAAGCCCGCCAGCGCGTTGGCCACGCGCCGGCCGTACTCGACGTCGGTCCTTTCGTCTTTTTCGGGGCTGCGCCGCGTCAACACTCCCGCGGTGGCCAGCAAGGGCTTCAGCAGCGACGTCGAATCGCGCAGGTGAATCCCCTCGTCCTCCAAGACCTTGATCACGCCGCCGATCAGCCCGTCGGTGTTCTTCGACGGCAGCGCGGCCAACAGCTTCACCAGGCGCCAATCGGGCCGGATCGACGAGAAAATGCTGGCGTGCTTCACCTGTCCGCACATCACCACTTCGGTGATGCCTTCCTGCTTCAGGATATCGATGAGCCGGCTCAGGGCCCCCAGCGAAATCCAGTGACAGCGCGGCGCCAGGGCTTCGACTTCCGGCGATGCCTCTTCCTGGATGGCGATCACGGTGACGTCGTGACCCAATTGCCGCGCGCTCTCCAGCGCCAGCATGGGGAAGCGCCCGTTTCCGGCGATGAGTCCGTACCGCATCTATTTGATGACGCCGCGCTCGGAGCCGCGGATGAATTCGACGAGCTCGTCCACCTCGGCGCACGGCGTCACCTCGGCCTGAATGCGCTCGAGGGCCTGCGACGTGTTGAGCTGCGCGCGCGTCAGCAGGCGGATGGCGGTCTGCAATGCCTCGATGCGGGCGGCCGGAAAGCCGCGCCGGCTCAGCCCTACGCTGTTAGCGCCAAAGACTCCCAACTCCGGCTTGTTGCTGGTGAGCGAGTAGGGCATCACATCCTGCTTGATCACGCTGTAAGGCCCGATGAAAGCATGCCGCCCGATGCGGCAGAACTGGTGCACGCCGCTGAACGGGCTGACGTCCGCCCAGTCCTCGATCACCACGTGGCCGGCCAGGCCGACGCTGTTTCCCAAAATCACGTGGTCGCCGATCCGGCAATCGTGCGCCACATGGGAGTAGGTCATCAGCAGGCAGTCGCTGCCAATGGTCGTTACCAGGCCGCCGCCCGCCGTGCCGCGGTGAATGGTAACGAACTCGCGGATCTTGTTGCGGTGCCCGATGCGCGTTTCGGCGCGCTCGCCGCGGTACTTCAGGTCCTGCGACGCCACCCCCACGCTGCTGAACGGGAAGAAAATGTTGTCCTCGCCGATCCAGGTAGGGCCCTCCAGGTACAGGTTGGCCATCAGCCGGGTGCGTGCCCCGATTTCCACTTCCGCGCCGATCAGACAGTAAGGCCCGATTTCGGCGGTTTCCGCGATCCGCGCCTCTGGGTCGACGATGGCGGTCGGGTGGATCGGCATTGGTCAGGCGATGGGATCGGGCGGTCTTTCTTCCTTGTCGGCGAGTTTGCACATGACTTCGACCTCGGCCACCACCAAGCCATCCACCGTGGCAACCCCCGCCATCTTGGCGACGCTGGCTTTCTTCTTGAGGACCTTCATCTCCATGCGCAGTGTGTCGCCCGGCACCACCGGCCGGCGGAAGCGCGCGTTCTCCACCGCCACCAGCAGCACCAGTTTGGACGCGCGGTCGGGGATGGACTTTAGCACCAGCACCCCCGCCGTCTGCGCCATGGCTTCGACGATCAGCACACCCGGCATCACCGGGAAGTCCGGGAAATGGCCCTGAAAGAAGGGCTCGTTGTTCGTGACCTGCTTGATCCCGACGATGCGTTCGGGCTCCAACTCCAGGATGCGGTCCACTAGCAGAAACGGGTAGCGATGGGGCAGAATCTGCCGGATCTCGTTGATATCCAATATGGGCATGGAAACCGGTATTATCGCATGGCGGCGTGGCGCGGGCGTCACCAAGCGCGGCCGAAGCACGGCGTGAGTGGCGGGTCACTCCGCTCTCTTCAACTCCACCTGCTTGTACATCTCCTGCGTCTGTTCCAGGGTGGCGAAGTTCATCCCGGGCAGCCGCGCCGATGCCGTCCCCGCGGCCACGCCCCAGCGCAAGGCCTCGGCGGGGTTCTTCTTGCGGTCGATGGCCCAGGTATACGCCGCGGTCAGGGCATCGCCGGCGCCGATCGGGCAGACTGCGTCCACGCGCGGCGGCAAGGCCTCCATCAGCCCGTCCCGGAACGCGCCCACCGCGCCCCGGCTGCCGAGCGACACCAGCACCGTCTCGGGGCCCATGGTGCGGATCCGTTCGGCGGCCTCCAGGTAGTGGGTGCGCGTCAGCAGGGTGCGGCCCAGCAGCCGCTCCGCTTCCTGGCCGTTCGGTGTCACCACCGTGGGCCGCTCCTCGATGCCGTGCCGCAGCGCCTCGCCCGTCGTGTGCAGCAGCGTCTTCACCTTCTTGTCCCGGGCCATGGCGATGAGACGGCCGTAGAACGTCGACGGCACGCCGGGGGGAAGGCTGCCGCAAATCATCAGCCACGAGGCGTTCTCCAGCGCTTCGCGGACCGCTTGCTCCACCCGCGCCACGTCAGCCTTGGTCAGCGTCGGCCCGATTTCGTTGAGGTGCACCGTCAGACCGTGCTTATCGGTGATGGTGAGGTTGGTCCGGATCGGGTTCTTGACCGGCACCAGCACAGCCCGCATCCCCATGCACTGCAGCAGGCCTTCCAGCCGCCTGCCGGTGACGCCGCCCGAGATCAGCACCGCCGTGGTTTCGCCGCCAAAGGCATGGATCACGCGCGCCGAGTTGATCCCGCGCCCGCCCGCCGATTCGCGGCTGGAGTTGATATACGACCGATCCTCGAAGGCCAGGCGGTCGACACTGATCGTCCGGTCGATCGCCGGATTGATGGTGAGTGTAACGATCAAGCCACCATTCTACAGTGGCCGGCCCGTGGAAAGCTGCTAACGCTTCAACAACAGCAGCACGATGACGGCAACCAGCAGCAGCGCCAGCAAAACCAGGATTCCGATCAGCAGCGTGTTGGGCGGGGCCTTAGCCGGCATTGCCGGTTGCGGCATCTGCATGGCCGGGGGCTGGGGGAAGCTCATCTGTGGCGCGGCAGGCATCTGAGGCTTCTGGGGCATCTGCGGCATCTGAGGCATCTGCGGCATCTGAGGCAAGCCGGCCGCTGGCGTCGGAGGTATCACCAGCGGAGTGCCCACGGGCGGAGGGGGCGCTTTTTGCGCGGTCATCATGCGGGTGTATTCGCTGGGTTCGTAGGGAGACGCGGAGGG
>Ga0209698_10005837_pt1 | contig 13190 bp, 12 predicted proteins | sample LitLauG_LLR_2012_FD_187203 | JGI IMG/M metagenome (GOLD analysis project Ga0209698, IMG submission 187203) | Freshwater sediment microbial communities from Pennsylvania, USA - Little Laurel Run_MetaG_LLR_2012 (SPAdes) (version 2) | ecosystem: Environmental > Aquatic > Freshwater > Creek >... | reverse complement strand
GGTCGGCGGCCGGAACTACCGCACCAGCCCGTTCAACCGGGCTGTGCTGGCACGCCGCCAGCCGGGTTCCTCGTTCAAGCCGTTCGTCTGGCTGACGGCGCTGGAAGCCGGCCAGACCCCGGACGACACCGTGCTCGACGCACCGATCCGTATCGGCACTTGGAGCCCGTCGAATTTCGAGCACCGCTACCTCGGGGAAGTCACTCTGGAGGAAGCCCTGGCCCAGTCCATCAACACCGCCGCCGTGCGCATCCTGTTGCGGTCGGGGGGCGCCAAGGCGGTCGCGGCCACCGCCGCGCGGATGGGGATCGCGGACAGGCTGCCGAAGCAGGCGTCGCTGGCGCTGGGAACGGGTGAGGTCGGACTGCTGGAACTCACCGCGGCCTACGCGGCGTTCTTCAACGGCGGCAACCGGGTCGTGCCGTTCGGCCTGGAGCAAACGCCGCACCGGACCGAACCCGTAATCGACCGCACCCAAGCCGCCATGATGGTGCGGATGCTCGGTGCCGTGGTCAGCCGAGGCACCGGGCGAGCCGCCGCCGTGCCGGGCCATGTCGTGGCCGGCAAGACCGGAACGACACAGGATTTTCGCGATGCCTGGTTTATTGGGGCGGTGAACGGTGTACTGATCGGGGTGTGGCTTGGGAACGACGACAACGAGCCGATGAAGGGGGTTCTGGGCGGTGGCCTGCCGGCGCGGTTGTTCCACGATATCGCCGTCGGCATTGAGTAAAATCGGACGGCCTGAGCGCTGAGCGGCGTCGATCGTGATGGCGTGCGCCGCCGCACCGTCCACGTCTGTGTGCACAGGAAAACCGTGAATACCCGAACGTCAACGCTTGCGCGGACTGGAATAAACCGGATTAGTTCCGCCGCTCACGTTCCCTGGAACACACCACTGGCATGTCATTCCGCGACAAAGATCAGTGTCAGAAATATTTACACTCTTGCCGTGGCCGTAACGCAGGACAAACGTAACAATATGAAATCACATTACTTTCTATTACGGCACGCTTTATGCTTACAATATTGAAATGCCTGTTTGGGGAAGCGGGCGGCATCTACCAAAGGGGAGTATGGTGGCCATGAGGAGCCCAGACGAACCAACCAATCTGACCGCGATCTGCGGTCCGCCGGCCGTTGTGGTGTTGACGGCAGTTGTGCTGCATTTGCTGCCGCATGCGGTGTTGAATATTCTGACTGCGTGGATTCTGGTTTCCTTTCCGATTGGCGTGCTGATCGGTCATTGCGCCTTAAGTGAAGAATAAACCGGCCGCGGATGCTGTGGTCCGGTCCCGACGCTGATCTCCGGGGCGTTGGATGCAGCGGTCCACCTCATCAATGACCGGCGCTTGCCGTCGCCCGTCTAAAAACCCATCAGCCCAGCATAACGGTCCCGGCAGTACGGAGTGTCGCCAAAACTCGCCTGAGCCACGCGGCTGCGCTTCATGAAGAACCCGATCTCGTGCTCGTCTGTCATGCCGATGCCGCCGTGCATCTGCACCCCTTCGTTGCCGCACAGATACAGCGTCTCGTTGGCTTTCGCCTTGGCCAGCGCCACCAGGGCCGCCGCATCGTTGGCATGCATATCCAACGCGGAGACCGCCGCCAGCACCGCCGAACGGGTGATTTCCACCTCGCAGAACATATGCGCGGCCCGATGTTTCAGCGCCTGGAAACTGCCGATGGCGACACCGAATTGCTTGCGGTCTTTTAAGTATTGGACGGTCCGGTCGAAGGCCTCGCTGGCACTCCCCAGCATCTCGGCCGCCAGTCCAGCCCGAGCGCGGTCCAAAGCCCGGTCGAGCAGGCCGGCGCCGCCGTCAACGCGTCCCAGCACCGCCTCGGGACCGACCGCGACGGAGTCCAGCCGGATCAGCGCGGCGTTGCGGCTGTCCACCATGCTCAGGCGGGAACGGCTGACGGCGTCGCCCGGCACAAGAAACAACGTGATGCCGCCGCCGGTTCGCGCCGCCACGATCAGCGTGTCGGCGATGTGGCCGTCCAGGACAAAGGTCTTTTGGCCGTTCAGGCAATAGCCGGCGCCATCCGGTTCCGCGGTCACGGCGATTTGATGAGGTGCGTGGCGGGCCCCTTCTTCAAACGCCAGGGCAACGATGTGTTCGCCCGCCAACATGGACGGCAGCAGGTCAGCCTTCTGGTCCGGCGAACCGGCGTCGGACAGCAGCGAGGCCCCCAGCAGGGCCGTGGACATCAACGGAGTCGCCGCCAGGGTGCGGCCCGCCGCCTCCATCACCTGCGCCAGTCCGGTCATCCCGAAGCCGGAGCCGCCATCGTCCTCGGCCACCAGAAATCCGGTCCAGCCGAGTTCGGCCATCCGCCGCCACAGATCGCGCGAGAAGCCGTCGGGATTGTTGTCGTCCCGTAGTTTGCGCAGTGCGGTGATCGGGCTGCGTTCGCGGAAGAAATCCAGCGCGGTGTCGCGCACCATCCGCGCTTCTTCGGACAGGATCAGGGTCATGCGATCAATCCGGCAGGCCAAGCACGCGCTTGGCAATGATGTTCAATTGGACCTCGGACGTGCCGCCCTCGATGGTGTTGGCCTTGGAGCGTAACCATTCGCGGGTGAAACGCAGTTCGTCCGCGGTGAAGCCGTCGCCGTCCCAGCCAAGGCCCTGGAAGCCCTCGGCTTCCAGCAGCAACTCGTAGCGGCGTTTGTTCAGTTCGGTGCCTTGCAGTTTGAACATTGCCGACAGCGGGCCGGGCGGCGCGCCGGATTCTGCTTCCTCGGCGGCGCGGCGGCGGGTCAGTTGGAAGGCGTGCGCGTCCATGGAATAGGCCGCGACCCGGTCACGCAGGATTGGGTCGGCGATTTTTCCGTCGTGGTCACCGGCGAAACGTTTGGCCACGGCTTCCAGCGGGACTTCGAATTTGGCGGCATTGCGCGCGGCGATGCCGCCGATGCCTTTGCGTTCGTGCTCCAGCAGGCGTTTGGCGATGGTCCAGCCTTTGTTCAACGGTCCTACCAAGTTGCCGGCGGGGACCCGGACGTTTTCCAGGAACGTTTCGCAGAAGACACTGGCGCCGCTGATCAGTTTGATCGGGCGCGGGCGGACTCCCGGATCGTCCATGTCGATCAGCAGGAAGCTGATGCCCTCGTGCTTTTTGGCCGTTGGGTCGGTGCGGACGAGGCAGAAGATCCAGTCGGAATGATGCGCGTTGGAGGTCCATATCTTGTGGCCGTTGACCAGGAAGTGGTCGCCTTGCAGCACCGCCCGCGTGCGCAGGCTGGCGAGGTCCGATCCCGCCTCGGGTTCCGAATACCCCTGGCACCAGCGGATGTCGCCACGCACGATCGGCGGGATGTGGGTTTGTCGTTGCTCTTCCGTGCCGTATTCCAGCAGGACGGGACCGAGCATGGAGAGACCCATGCCGCGCAGGGGGATGCGGCAGCCGAGGTCTTGCATTTCTTCTTCCAGGATCAGCGCTTGTTCGCCCGTCAGGCCACCGCCGCCGTATTGCTTGGGCCAGGTTGGGGCGGTCCAGCCTTTCGCCGCCATGCGGTCGAGCCATATCTTCTGCTCCGGCCGCACGTATTGGGCGCGTTTGCCGCCGGCGACCTGCTCGGTTTCCGGCATGAAGGTGCGCATGGCGGGCGGGCAGTTTGCCTCCAGCCAGGCGCGGGTTTCGGCGCGGAAGGTGGGCATGGGCGGTTCCTTCGGTTTCCCCTTTGGATGGAGGGGAGCATGGGCTCGAACGGTGAGCAAGGGCCACGGCGGGTTTTCTGGCAATCCGCGCCGGTTTGGGATAGTGTCCCGGCATGCCAGACGGACTGTATGAACGCGATATCCTGTCCTGGTCCGAACACCAGGCCGACCTGCTGCGCCGCCTCGCGCGCGGGGAGCGGGTGAATGACGTCGATTGGACACACGTTGTCGAGGAGATCGAGGACGTGGGCCTGTCCGAACTGCATGCGGTCGAAAGCTTTCTGGATCTCATGCTCGTTCATCTGCTGAAGGTGCATGGCTGGCCCGACAGCCAGTCGTTGGAGCATTGGCGTGGGGAGATCGGGTCGTTTCAAAAGAACGCGGCGCGGCGTTTCTCTCCGTCGATGCGGCACAGGATCGACGTGGCGAAGCTCTACAGCGACGCTGTGGAGCAGGTTGAAAGCGTGCGTTACGATGGGATCACCCCCCAACCGTGGCCGGCGATGTGTCCGTTTACTCTGGACGATCTGCTCACCCAGCGCCGTGCTGTGCTGGAAGTGCGCCTCGACGCGACGAAGGGGGCGCCATAGTTGCCCGACGGCCTTTACGAGCGGGGACATTCCCGTGCCCTGATTTTCCCCTTTGGCTGACACATCATCCCGCGTGGTGGACACCATCACGAACGCGCGCCACTCTGCCAACACGCTCATCCAACATCATCGGCAGCCTACGGACAGGCGCCAATAACGGGGGACAACAAACCATGGCCGATCCGAACAACCGCTATGACCTGACCGCCGCCCGCACGCATGGCCGGCCGGGGCGTGAGGTCAGACCGCGCAGCCTGACCGTCGATATTCACTCCCACGTCCAGGTTCCGGTCGCCGCCACGTACGCCGGCCCGCATCTGACGCCCGACCCGCGCGCCAGCGTCTACACCGAGGAAACCCGCATCCTCACGCGCAAGCAGGATGCCGACCGCATGCCTAATCTCGTTGACCTGGCGCTGCGGATGCGCGACTTCGAAGCAATGGGGGTCGATGCCCAGGTCATCAGCCCGGCGCCGGCCCAATGCTATTACGCGGTCTCTCCCGAAATCGGCATCAAGGCTGCCCGCCTGGTCAACGACGGCATCGCCGAGATCGCCGCCAAAATGCCGGACCGCATCCCCGCCGCGATGGGTTCGGTACCGTTGCAAGCCGGTGGCGCGGCCGCCGCGGACGAACTCGAATACGCGGTCAAAACGCTAGGTTTCAAGGGCGTCGAAGTATTAGCACATGTCGGCGACCTGGAACTGTCGGACCCGTCGTTCGAGCCATTCTGGGCGAAGGCTGAATCCTTGGGCGCCGTCGTGTTCATCCATCCCGCCAGTTTCACCGAACCGCGACGGTTCGCCAACTATTACTTCAGTAATGTCATTGGCAATCCACTGGACACCACGATGGCGCTGCATCATCTGATCTTCGACGGCGTGCTGGAACGTTATCCCAACCTGAAAATCATCGCGTCGCACGGCGGCGGCTACCTGCCGGCTTACTCCGGGCGGATCGATCATGCCTGGGGCGCCCGCAGCGACGCGCACGGATCTTTACCGAAACCACCGAGTTTCTATCTCAAGAAAATCTACCTGGATACGATCGTGTTTACCCCGGAACAACTGGAAGCGCTGGTAAAACTGTTCGGCGTGGAAAAAATCCTGCTCGGTACTGACTATCCCTACGATATGGGGGAGTATGATCCGATCGGCCATATCGCCTCGGTGACATCGTTCAGCGAGGCGGACCGAGCGGCGATCGCCGGCGGCAATGCGAAGGCGCTGTTTGGATTGTAGCTTGACCAGGCCTACGAAGCTTGCGGCGACGCCGTCAGCAGCAATTCGATCGGATCCCAGATGAAAGCCGTTTGCGGAATGCTCTGGCCGGCGATCTGCACGGATTGTTCCGCGACCGGTTTGCCGCCCAGCCGCTGGTAGAACCAGCGACTGGGGTTATCGCGCAGCACCCAGACGAAGGCCGACTTGCAGCCAATGTCAATTAAATGCCCGGCCGAGGCTTTCATCAGCCGTCGGCCGACCCCACGCTCCCGCCAATCATCCAGCACATACAGCGTTTCGATCTCGCCCTCGGCCAGCCGCTTGCCGGCGATTTCCGCATGCCTGGCCCGCCCGGCCGTGGTGAAGCCGATGATCCTGGGGCCGCTGCCAACGGGCACATCGGCGCCCGAGGCGGTGGCGACGGTCACGCCGGTGCCGCCCTTGATCGCCGCGTCGTAATAGGCCGCCTGGCGCGACACCGACATCTTCGCCAGATACGCATCGGGGAGAATCCCGGGATAACTGCTGCGCCAGGCGGCGACGTGGACCGCGCCAATCGCGATCGCATCGGCGACACGCGCTTTGCGCAGGGAAATCACGCCGTCCGCTCCAGCACCGCCGTGAAGAACCCGTCGGTGCCATTCCTGGCCGGGGTCAACGACAGAAAGTCGCCGGTGTTCGGCGGCGGTTGCTCCAGCGGCCAGGCCTTGGCCAACGGGACCACCGCGAACTCGGGATGGCGGAGCAGGAACGCGGTCACCTGGTCCTCGTTTTCCTCTGCGAGAAGCGAGCAAGTAGCATAAACCAACCGCCCGCCCTTGCGAACCAGACTCTGAGCGGTGTCCAGGATCATGGCTTGCTTCGGCAACAATTCGGCCAGGTCGGTCTCCTTCAACCGCAAGCGGGCGTCCGGGTTGCGGCGCCAGGTGCCGGTGCCGGTGCAGGGCGCGTCGATCAGCACGCGGTCGAAGGTGCCGGCGCGGCGTTTCAGCCATTTGTCGCCGGATTCCACCAGATGGCGCTCGACATTGTGGACCCCGGCACGGCGCAAGCGGCGAACCGCCCCTTCCAGACGCGGGGCGGAGACGTCGCAAGCGACGATCTGGCCGCGGTTTTGCATCACGCCGGCCAGCGCCAGGGTCTTGCCGCCGGCGCCGGCGCACCAGTCCACCACGCGCATGCCGGGGGCCGCGCCGACCATGGCGGCGACCAGTTGGCTGCCTTCGTCCTGAATTTCGATCAGCCCGGTTTGAAAGGCCGGGCCGCTGGTGATCGGACGCCGTCCGTCCAGCCGCAAACCCCAGGGCGACAGCGGCGTCAGCTCCGCCTCCCACCCCTCGGCCGCCAGCGCCGCGCGTCCTTGCTCGCGGTCGCCTTTCAGCAGGTTGACGCGCATATCAAGCGTCGCCGGTTGCGAAAGCGCGGTCATCTCGGCCGGCAAGCTGGTGCCGAAGCGCGCGGTGAGATGCGGCAGCAGCCAGTCGGGAATTTCCAGCCGGATCGCTTCGGGCATGGAGGGATGGTCGATCGTGTGGCCCTCCATCCGCGTCAGGACGCTGGATTCACTGCCCTTCAACGGGGGGGCCGCGAATTGACCGCCGGAGAAGCTCTGCTGCACGCCGATTTTGGTCCAGCCCTCCAGCATCAAGGAGGCCGCGACCAGCAGACGCGCGGTTTGCGGCGCGCCGCCGATCCACCAGCCGATACGGCGGCGGGCGCGCAAGATGGCCCACACGCGATCCGACACCGCTCGGCGGTCGCCGGAGCCGATGTAGCGGTGAGACCGGAAAAAATCGTTGGCGACGGCATCCGCGGGGCGTTTCGGGGCACCTTCGATGATCTCGAGCAGATCGATCGCGGCGGCGATGCGGGCGGAGGGCGTCAAGCCGGAAAGCCGGTCAACGCCGACATGCTAGGCAATTTCATTCACCGTGATCTGAGACATACAGCGGTCCCGATACACCGGCCTGCCCGGTTTGGCCACTTTTAACCGCTGATTGGTGAGCGGTGGCGGGTTAAGCGGGGCGCCCCATCAACGGTAACGGCTGCTCCCCCAGCATATCCCGCAAAATAACATCGCGGGCCTCGTCAAGATCCAGATGGTTGGCCGCCATCAAGGAGGCTGCTTCAACCAGAATAGCATCAACGTCCTGCATGATTTTCAAACGCTTGAATAAATCAGGGCGTTCCAGCCCCATGCTCTCGCCGACGAGTTCCAGGAAGTTGACGACCTCGAACGGCCAATCCCGTTCATGACTGCACAGGTCCCGGTGGCAGGCATGATAAATACCGGCCAGCGTGGTCACCCCGGCATCGGCGGCAGCCTGCAACTGGCGGCGATGCAGGTCCTGCTTGAACGTCGCGATCGGAGCCAGTTTGTTGCACATGTAGCCGACCTTGGGCTGCTCCAAATCGACGAAGTCCAGGCCGGGGATGGCGCGCAGGATGGTTTGCGCGGCCTCGGGCACACCGGGATTGCCGGGATGCTCGTGCAGCCCGACGCGCTTGTCGACTGGGTGTTTTAGTAATGGCTTCAACGTATCCAGCCGTTCGGCCAGGAAGCGCACGAACGGGGCCATGTCGAGATTCGTATCGCCCTTGGCCGGGACAGCGATCTCGGAAAGCTGGATCTGGCAGGTCGGACACCACGACAGCGCGCGCGGGGCGGCCGCCGCAAGCCGGTCGACCGTCCGGTAAGCGATCCGGCCAGAGGTGGCAAGGTCTCCGGCGCCGAACTGCAAGACCCCGCAGCAGGCGGAAGGACCGCCCATGACCCGGTAGCGGACGCCCATCGCGTCCATGATGTCGAGCGCCAGCAGCGCGATATGAGGCGTCTTGAGGACATTGCAGCCGGTGTAGAACACGACCTCCGGCGCGGGTTCCTCATCGGTGTTGCTGAAGCGAGCCAGGGTTTCGGGCGACAGTTGCAAGCGCGAGAGAACCCGCACACCTTTGGTCATGGCGCCGAACCGGTTAAAGCCGGTTTGCCGTTTGGCCGCGGCGGCGGCGCCACTCAGCATCGCGACGCGGGCCAAGGCCAGCATTAACCGGGGGTTCACGCCGTGCTGGCACGCCGGGATGCAGTGCCCGCTGCCGGAACAGACCTCCGCCCAGCGCGCGGCTTCAGCGTGCGCCCCGCCCCGCAACAGCGTCAGGATGCCGGCGGTCAGCGCTTGCGGTTTGGCTGTATCGAGGCCGGCGGGACCCGGCATCGGGCACACCTCGGCACACGCGCCGCAGGTGGTGCATCGGGACAGGATCTCGGCCGTCTGATCGTTCAGGGCGAGATCGAACGCGGGAGCGTCCATGTCGCGGGTACTCCAGATTGCCGGCGCGATTATGGCCCGAAATCCGGCTGGCGGGAAAGCCCCCGGTTCGCGCACACCCCACCATGCACCCCTCAGGACAATCGCACTTGCATTTTCATTGCGGGCAACGGTCGGTGCCTTTGCAGAAGCAAGTATTTTTTCCCGCCGATAAGCGAGGATAAACGCCGATCGGTGCTCCAGAGTTGACCAAAAAGGACGAATTCAGACGATTCATTTTTAGGCGATCGACTTATCGGCGGTTATCTATGCTTATCGGCGGCGAACAATTTTTGCTTTAGTTAACCAATCACCAGCAGTCGCAGAGTCCGCACCCCAAAAGCAATAGCCCTGGACGCCACGCCCCTGGGCACTTGGAACCCGCGCCCGGGAATGGGATGATCCGTCCCGGAAACCCAGGAACGGAGAAAACCATGGCCCTGTTAGACGGCAAAGTCGGTATCATCACAGGCGCGGCCTCGGGCATCGGCGCCGCCACCGCTCGGACGCTGGCCCGCGAGGGCGCCAAACTGGTGCTGACCGACCTCGACGACACCGCCGGCCGGGCCTTGGCCGATGAACTCGGCGCCACCTACCTGCACCATGACGTCTCCGAGGAAGCCGGCTGGCCCGCCGTGATCGCGGCCGCCGAAAAATATGGCCGGCTGGACATCATGGTCGCCAACGCCGGCATCGGCATCATGGGCAGCGCCATCGACATGTCGTTGCAGGATTGGCGCCGCCAGATGGCGATCAACGTCGACGGCGTCTTCCTTTCGGTCAAGTATTGTATTCCGGCCATGCGGCGCGCCGGCAATGGCGGCTCGATCGTCATGCTTTCGTCGGTCGCCGGCCTGCGAGGATCGGCGGGGCTCGCCGGCTACAGCGCGAGCAAAGGCGCGGTCCGGCTGTTCGCGAAATCAATGGCGCTGGAATGTGCGCAGGCGGGTGACGGCATCCGGGTGAACTCGGTGCATCCCGGCATCATCGCGACACCGATCTGGAAAAAACTACCGGCCGGCGCGAACCGCCCGATCGACCCCTACGCCGTCGCCGAAATGACAGTCCCGCTTGGGAAAGCCGGCCAGGCCTCGGAAATCGCCGATGGAATCCTGTTCCTTGCCTCCGGCATGTCGAGTCACGTTACGGGATCGGAACTCGTCATCGACGGCGGCCTGACTGCCGGACGCATCACAAGATTCGCCGAGTGAGGCTGTTCGACATTACCCGGGCGATCGCCCATCCCGATCATACCGTGACGATCACCTGGTCGGACGGCGTCACCGGGGTGGTCGATTGCCTGCCGATCATCGACCGCGGCGGCTGGTTCACGCCGCTGCGGGACGGCGACTATTTCGTTGCCACCATGATTGTTCTCCCCGACGGGGCCGGCCTGACCTGGCCGGAGGAAATCGATTATTCCGCCGATTTCCTCCGGCAGATGACGTTCCCGAACGGCGTGAAGTAGATCGTCGTCGATCAGCGAAAAACCTAACCCCGGTGCGGGTCGTTTTCCGGCAGAATATCCTTGATATAGTCACGGCTTTTCCAATCCGGAGCCGGCGGTTCATAACCCGGATGCGGCAAATACGCGGACAACCGCCCGCCTTCCAGATCATGCACCGCCCGCGGGCAGTTGGAAAACATCTCACATTGCACCCGCACCACCAGTTTAGCCGCATGATGCCGCGCCAGTGCGTCCGCATCATCCAAAATAACCGCGCGGCCATTGATGCGAATCCGAACAGTCTTCCCGTCGAACTTCACGAACAACAGCCCCACATTCGGATTGCGGCTGATACTTCCCAGCGTCCGATACATCGAGTTGCCGTCGTACTCTGGGAATTCAATGGTTCCAGGTGCAACGATCTTCACAAACCCCGGAACGCCCGAACGCATGCTGCAATCGGTATACTCGCCATACGAAGTAGCGATAAAGAAGAACGGCGTGGCCTCGATCAGGACCCGGTCATCATCCCAGAAGTCGTAGCGGCGGCGATGCGCGGCCAGGCCATCGGCGACCCGCCGTCCGTCGAACCGGTCCTGCAAGTCCCGCATGCCGTCGTGGTAAAAATCCCGCCGTTCGACCATCGCCGCCTCCAATCCGCCTATCGCGCCACCGGAACCCCAGCCTCGGCCAGCGCCGCCGCCTGCCGCTCCGCCAGTGCCGCCTCGTTGAAGTCGATGATCAGTTCCTGAAACAACCGGCTCCAGTTCAGTTCCGCCTTCAACCGCAGGAACACGCCGCCCAGGCCAATCGCGGATCGGTCCATCAGCACGAACTCCCGCGGCGGCATGACGCCGCCGGTGCGTTTCAGCCCCGCATGAACGCGTTCGGCGACCTCACGGCCGAAGGTCGTATCGTCCGTCTCCTGGATCCGCCGCACCCGATCCTGCGTGAGTGGTTCATACAAAAACCGCGCCCACATGTTCAAAACATCCATTTTCTCGCGCGACAGATCGGCAAAACCCCACTGCTCGTACGCGTGCCGCGCCTTGGCATCATCGTTGTCGCGCACCGCCTCGAACAGCGCGATCACCCCGGACACAAACCGCGCGTCGAACACCCGGATGGCGCCGAAGTCGAGCAGATTGACCGATCCGTCCGCCCGCACCTGATAGTTCCCCATATGCGGGTCGCCATGGATCACCCCATAGCGATAGAACGGCACATACCAGGCCCGGAACAGCGCTTCGGCGATCGTGTTGCGCTCCTCCTGCGGCGGGTCTTCCGCGAGGCGGTCCATCAGCGGACGTCCGTCCAGCCACGTCATCGTCAGCAGGCGATCGGTGCTGAAGTCCGGCATCGGCACCGGCACATGCACGCCCGGCTGGTCCCTCAGCATCAGTCCGTACAGCCGCATTTGGGCGGCCTCGCGAACGTAGTCCAATTCCTCGCGCAGCCGTTCGCGCAATTCCTTATAGATCTCGTCCTGCTGGATGGCATTGTCCATGCGGTGATACAGCGCCATCGCCAGCTTCAACTGCCGCAAATCGGCTTCCACCGTGCTGGGCATATCGGGATATTGCAGCTTGCAGGCGACATCCGTCCCGTCCGGCAGCCGAGCGCGATGCACCTGCCCGAGGCTGGCGGCGGCCGATGCCTCGTGGGTGAACGCGGCGAACTTCGATTGCCAGTTCGGGCCCAACTCGCTGGCCATCCGCCGGCGGACGAAGTTCCAGCCCATGGCGGGCGCGTTGGCCTGAAGCTGAGCCAACTCCGCCGCATATTCCGCCGGCAGCGCGTCAGGCACGGTCGAGAGGAATTGCGCGACCTTCATCAGCGGCCCTTTCAAGCCGCCCAGAATGGTTTTCAAATCCTCGGCATGAGCCGCGCGGTCGGTCTTAATGCCAAACAACCGGTCCCCCGCGACGCGGGCCGCGATGCCGCCAACGGCGCCGGAGGTGCGCGCGAAGCGGCGAATTTCGCCGAACAGGTTGCTACCGGACATCGCTGTGCCGCGGTCGAGTCAGGCAGGCAGGCATCGGGTCTTCCTTTGTGTCATGGCCGGACTGCTCCCGGCCGCCCACGACTGTGCCACATCCGTAACCGCAAGTCGTGGGGTGCCGGAACAAGCCCGGCCATGACACAGGTTTAAGCCTCAGCTGCTCTTGGCCTTTTTCTCCATCGCCTCGGTCAGCCGCTGCGGATCGACCTTGATCTCCACCCCTGCCCGCTCGGTTTGCAGCACCATGATCGATCGCGAGTCGCGATGACCCCAGCCACGGTTCAGCCCTTCGGACAGGTCGGCCAACGCCAGATTGGCCAACCGCATCGGCACGTTCAGTTCGCGTCCCAGCGCTGTGGCCAGCGAGACGTCCTTATGCGCCAGACGCAGAGCAAAAGCGGCCGGTTCATACTTGTTCGGCAGGAACTGGTCGGTCATCGACTCGAACGCGCCGCGCCGGCCGATCGCGCCCTCGCGGACCGCTTCCCAGATCGCCAGAGGCTCGATTCCGGCCTTGACGCCCATGCTGAAGACTTCAGCCGCGGCGGCGGTGGCGATGTAGCCGTAACAATTATGCACCAGCTTGGCGACCGAACCAGCGCCGATCGGGCCGATGTATTTCGCGGCATCGCCGATCGTATCCAGCACCGGCTTCCATTTCTCGAACACCTCGGCATCGCCGCCGCACCATATCGCCAGCTTGCCCGATGCCGCTCCGCGCGGGCCGCCGCTGACCGGAGCGTCGAACAGATAGGCGCCCTTCTTGGCATATTCGGCATGCGCCTTACGGACCGTCGTGGGGGAGTTCGTCGTCAAATCGAAATACGCCGCTCCCTTCCGAATGCCGGCCAACAAACCGCTGTCGCCATACGAAACCGCGTCGAACTCCACCGGACCCGGCAGCGACGAGAAGATAATGTCGCACTCGGCCGCCAGCGCGGCGGGGGTGTCAGCC
>Ga0209698_10005836_pt1 | contig 13192 bp, 11 predicted proteins | sample LitLauG_LLR_2012_FD_187203 | JGI IMG/M metagenome (GOLD analysis project Ga0209698, IMG submission 187203) | Freshwater sediment microbial communities from Pennsylvania, USA - Little Laurel Run_MetaG_LLR_2012 (SPAdes) (version 2) | ecosystem: Environmental > Aquatic > Freshwater > Creek >... | reverse complement strand
GTGACCTGATCGTGCGCCTCTTTCAGCGACATGCGTTCGTCGAGTTCGACGTGTTGCTCCACATGAAGTTTCCCCTCGATGTTCTGCACGCTGATATCGTGGACGTTCAGGTTCCGATGCGTAGCCACAGCGCGGATCCGGTCAAAGATGTTTTCCGAATGCAGGGCCCGGGGCAGCGAGGCTACGGTCACGTCCGCATCGGGCAGGATGCGACGCACTGCCTCCGTCACCGCCTGGGTAAGCTGTCCCGAACGCTGGAAGGTCACAGTGCGATTTAAGCCGACAGCCAGATCGGCGAAGTAGCGATTCCCGGCGCGCCGTATGCGCACGCGGTCGACTTCCAGCACTCCCTCGAGCCGCGACACGGCGTCGTAAATCTGCGAGCGCACTCCCGGCGGGGCAGCGTCGAGCAGTGCATCGATCGTGCGCCGCGCCAGGCGCCAGCTCACCGAGATCACCACGCCCGCCACGAACAAAGCCGCGATCGGGTCGGAGTCGCGCAGCCAATCGATGTGATAGTTGCGCCCGATCGTCACCAGCAACAGGCCGAGCACAACCACTCCCGCCGACCAGATGTCGGTGGAAAAATGAAGCGCGTCCGCTTCCAGCGCCTGGCTGTCGTATTTACTGGCAATGCGGCCGAGCGCCCGGGAGCGCCACCAATCCACACCCATCGAGAAGATCATCACGGCGAATGCCGCGATCGTCGGCTCGATTTCAATGTGCCGGAAGAACAGGCGAACCGCCGCCTCGTAGATGATCCAGGCGCAGGTCAGCAGCAGCAGGCCGGTCTCCACAAAGGCGGAGAAGTTCTCGATCTTCCCATGTCCGTATTGATGATCGGCATCGGCCGGCTTGTCGGAAACCCCAACAGAAAAATACGTCAGCAGCGCTGCGATCAGATCAAGCGCGGAGTGAGCGGCTTCAGACAGGATGCCCAAGCTGCCGGTCGTAACTCCGACCGCAATCTTGAGCCCGGTGATCACCACCGCCGCCAGGACGGAGTTTCCCGCCGCCGAACGTTTTTCGGCGCGCATCAGATCCGATGGAGAAAGGGCGGGCGTCCCCCACATGCTCGCATTATCGCTGGAGACACCAGAATGCGCCAACGATTTCCCCGTCACGAAGGACTCACTTCCAAATACGATTTCCTCAAAACCCTGTGCTTGCGATCACGCAGGAAAATCACTCCGATTGTGCTAGGATTTCCTGCTAACAAATTTTAACTTCTGATGCACCAATCCTGGAGGACAACGTTTATGGGTAAGAGTTGGCTGGTGTGTGTTCTTATGGGAGCCTTGGCTTGGGGACAGGCTCCCAGCACGGCTCCCCCAGCGCAAGCGGCCCCGGCTCCGCAGACGCCGCCGGCGGCGCCAGCTGACACGTCGGCATCCGTTCCGGCCGATGCGGCCGTCATCACGATCAAGGGAGTGTGCGCGGCGACTCCGAAGCCAGCCGCCGCCAAGGGCGCTGCAGCCACGCCGGCCAAAGCGACCGCACCCAAAGCCTCGGCTGCGGACTGCAAGACCGTCGTCACCAAGGCCGAGTTTGAGAAACTCGCCAACGGCGTCGCTCCCAACGTCACACCGCAGTTGAAGAAGCAACTGGCCAGCGTGCTGCCTAAGTTCATTGCGATGTCCACCGAAGCCAAGAAGAAGGGGCTCGACAAGACTCCGCAGTACGAGCAGACCCTCAAGTTCGCCAAGATGCAGATCCTCACCCAGCAACTGCAACGCAGCATCCAAGACGAAGCCGCTAAAGTTCCGGACTCGGAGTTGCAGGACTACTACAAAGAGCACAAAGCGGACTTCGAGCAATACAACCTCGATCGCCTTTTCGTTCCGCGCACCAAGCAGGATATGGAGGCCAAGGACGAAGAGGAAAAAGCCGACAAAGATGAAAAGCTGACAGAAGAGCAGCAGAAGGCAAAACAGGCCGAGGAAAAGGCTAAATCGGAAGAGGCCGAACAGGCGATGGCCAAGCTGGCAGAGAGCTTGCGGGGACGTGCCGCGGCCGGAGAAGACTTCGCCAAGTTGCAGAAGGAAGCCTTCGATGCAGCGGGGATGAAAATCGAATCGCCCACGGTGAATCTGCCCAGCGTCCGCCGCAACGGTTTGCCCCAACAACATACGGCCGTCTTTGATCTGAAGCAGGGCGAAGTCTCTCAGGTCATCAATGACTCGGGCGGGCACTACATCTACAAAGTGAAAGGCAAGCAGGACCTTCCGTTCGATCAAGTCAAGAACGAAATCCACAGCACCGTGCAGAACCAGCGCATGCGCGAAATGATGGAGAAGGTGAACAACTCCTTCAAAGTCGAAACCAACGAAGCCTACTTTGGCCCGGGAGGTCCGGGTGCGCCGCCACCGCCGCGGATGCCGAATCCGCGGATGGGACCTGGCCCGACCGCTCCGGCGCCACAAACTCCGCCGCCGGCACAGCCTCCGGCTGATAAGGACTGATGGCTAAACCTGTCGTCGTAGTCACGGGAATCTCGGGCAACCTGGGCACCAGATTGTTGCCGCTGCTGGGACGTTTTTCTGTCATCGGGGTGGACGTGAGTCCGCCCCGCACTGACCGCGAATTGCAGTTCGAGAGCATGGATCTGGGACAGGAATCTTCAACCCGGACCTTTTACGAACTGCTTCGCGATACTCACGCGCACTCGGTGATCCACCTCGCGTTCGTAATTGATCCCGTACGTACCGGGGTGCTCGATGTGGACCGCATGTGGCAGATTAACGTCGCCGGCACGGCGCGCGTGATGGAGGCCATCACTGAAGTAAATCGCACCAACGACGACGGAGTGAGACAGTTCATCTTCCCCAGCAGCGTCTCAGCCTATGGGCCTGATTATCCGGAGGCATTCACTGAGGAATCGCCGCTCCAGGCACACACACTTCCCTACGCGATTCACAAAAAAGAATCGGACGAAGTGGTGCAGCAGCGCTCGCCCGCAATGCGCAATTGCAGCGTGTATATCCTTCGTCCACATATATTTGCTGGACAAAGCGTAGAGAACTACTTGATGGGCGCATTCCACGGTACGCCGAATGGGAAAAGCGACCGTGCGAAGAAAATGCGCGAGAAGGGCACACGCCTGCCCTGCATGTTGCCGCGCGGCCAGAAATATCTCGACAACAAGATTCAGTTCATTCACGTGGACGATATGGCGCGGCTCATGGTCCACATCCTGCAGCGCGAACCCGAGATGCAGCGACTGACGATCCTGAACGTCGCTGGACGGGGTGAGCCACTCACCTTCGCGCGCTGCATTGAGATGGCGCAGGCCAAGCTGATACGGGTGCCCGGAACGTGGGTGATGCGCCAGATCCTGAAATTCTTGTGGAAGCGCCGCATCTCCGCAATTCCGCCGGAGGCCGTTCCCTACATGAGTGGCCAGTACATCATGAACACCGACCGCCTGCGCCGCTTCCTTGGGCCTGAGTACGATCATGTAATCCGCTACTCGATCACCGATGCGTTCGCCGACAGCTTTACTCGAGCGCCAGCTGTACAGGCCGTCAGCGTGAGCTGAGTTTCCTTCTCAGTTCCATCGACGTCGGGTTCTCCCAAACATTTCCTCGCCGAAATGGAATAAATTCCACCCGTCTGCGGTTTATGCTACGGAGGTGTCAAACCCGCGCTTGCCTGCCGCGACGTTCGAAGAACTGGCGATGCCGCTGTTCGAGCAGCTCTACAACTTCGCGCGCTGGCTGACTCACGACACGGCCGAAGCCGAAGACCTGGTGCAGGAGACGTACGCCAAAGCCCTGCGCGGATTCTCCTCGTTTCAGACCGGCACGAACTTCCGGGCATGGATGTATCGCATCCTGCGGAATGCGTTTCTGAGTTCCAAGACCGGCCTGAAAGTCACCGTGCCGTTGGCGGACGAAGACAGTGAGCAACTGGCGGCCGACGGACCTACGCCAGAGAGCGTGCTGATTGCCCAAGTGAGCCGTGACGCCGTGCAGCGAGCGTTGGACCATCTGCCCGTGCATTTCCGCGAGATTCTTCTGCTTTGCGAAGTGGAGGAGATGTCATACCAGGAGATGGCGGAGACCTTGGCAATTCCGATCGGGACGGTGATGTCGCGGCTCTCGCGGGCCCGCAAGGCTTTGCGCAAAGTGCTTGAACAGAAACCAGAGGGGAAACCGGAATGAGCTGTGAGAACTGGCGCGACAAGTTGGACGCCTATGTAGACGGCGAACTCGCGCCTGCCGAAGCCGCTTCTTTTAGCACGCACATGCGTCAGTGTGCGGCGTGCGCCGCGGCGGCTCTGGATCGCGTGCAAATGAAGCGATCTGTGGCCCTCGCCGGAAGGCGCTACGAGCCGGGCGCGGACCTTCGAACCAGGATTACGAATCTTTCTGCGGCGAGGCAGCGGCGAGGTTTCTCCGATCCGTGGAAGGTTCTGCTGATTCCCGCCCTCGCGTTGTTGCTGATCTCACTGAGCGTGAAGTGGTACGTCGGACGGGAAGCTGCGCACCGGGAACGTCTTTACAGCGAACTGGCAGATTTGCATGTAACTGCGCTCGCAAGTGCAACGCCAGTGGACGTGCTGTCGTCCGACCGCCACACCGTGAAGCCGTGGTTTGAGGGGAAGATTCCCTTCAGCTTCAACTTGCCCGAACTGCAGGGGACGGAGTTCACTCTACTCGGAGGCAAAGTTACGTACCTGGCACAGACTCCGGGAGCGCAGTTGATTTATCAGCTGCGCAAGCACGAGATTTCGGTCTTCATCTTTCCCGACCAGGGTGAAGCCACGGCCATTGCGGCGTCGAGTCCACATCGAGCGCTGTCGTTCAACGAAGAAAACTGGACTCAGAACGGATTGCGCTATTTCGTGGTGGGAGATGTGAGTGCTGACGACATTCACGCACTCAGCAAACTGCTGCGCGATGCGGGATAGGGTTTACTTCCTTCCTCGGTACAGTCCCGCGATCCCGAAGGTGTACGGCGTCCAACTGGCCTCGGAGAAACCGGCCTGTTTCATGCGGTGGATCATTTCCTGTGGTTCGGGAAAGCGTTCCACCGAGGCGGGAAGGTAGGCGTAGGGCCCGCGCACGCCCGAAATGAAAGTTCCAACGCGCGGCAGAATCTGCTTGAAGTAGAAGCGGTAGAAGGTACCCATCGCTCCTTTCGGCTCGCCGAAATCGAGAATGCCGCACTCGCCGCCGGGACGCAGCACGCGAGCGATCTCGCGCAGGCCAGCATCGTAGTCTGCGAGATTGCGGAAGCCGAACGCGGAGGTCACGAGATCAAAGTGCGCGCTGGGAAAAGGCAGGCTCAGCGCATCGGCCTCGATCCAACCGGGAGTTCTCCCATTCACTGACGCTGACTTCTCCGCCGCGCGTTCGAGCATCGCATGGGAAAAGTCAGCACCCAGGATTTGGGAAGCATTCCCCGCCACACGCCTCAGGGCAAACGTCATGTCGCCCGTGCCGCAGCAGAGGTCGAGAACGCGGGAGTCGGTTTTCTGCAGAATCGAGGAGAAGGTGCAGGCCGCCCGGCGCCACCACATGCGGTCCACGTTGAATGACAGGACGTGATTCAGCAGATCGTAGCGTGGCGCGATCGAAGTGAACATCTCGCGCACGGCGCTGGCCGCCGCACGCTGATCATGCGCGCCTTGCGGCGCCGCGCCGATCACTGAAGGTTTGCTCGTGGCCACGCTACTTCCGCTTCTTCTTTTTCAGTTGAGCGGCCATGCTCTCGACCTGCCGAACGTGGTTGGCGTCGTGCCCGGCGAACATCCGCGTCAGATGCGCGATCGTCTCCTTGCCGCGCTCTTGATGCATGCCATAATTTTCCCAGGCTTCCTTCGGAATTGACTTCAGCATGGCGAGGTTGTTGTCGCGGAGCACACGAAACGTCTCCAGCGACTGCTTGGGATCGCGCTGGCCGTACTGGAAAACAGAAGCCCAGACGTCCTGGTCGAAAGCTTGAATGGTTGTGCCGTTGGCGCCGATGATCGCGCGCATGCGCCAACTGGCCACAATCTCGGCGTCGGCAAGGTGCGCCAGGATCTCTGCAATCGACCACTTGTTCGGCTCGGGCCTCGAGCGAAGTTGCTTTGGCGTGAGGCCGCGAATCGCCTTGGCGAGCTTGGGCGCGGTCTGGCGTTGAACTTTCAGGGCGTCCTGTCCCTCGACGTTCCCCAGAATTCGGCTGATGTATTGCTGTGCGGTCTCTGCCATGATGCTCTCCGTTTATTTGCCCCAAACCCATCCGCCACGCGAAACGCGTCGCAACTCCTCGACCGCCGAAAGCACCGCGCTTTCAGGTACGTCGCTGGCGATTTCAACTTTCCCGATTTCTCGCGGAAGTACAAAATGGACGACGCCATTCTGCGTCTTCTTGTCGGATTGCAGCCGGGCGAGAATCTTTTTTGCATTGACGTTCACTTCCGGCAGACGGCCCAGACTCAACACGGCGTCGGCGATGCGTCCCGCAGTCACACTGTCGGTGCGGCCCACGCTCAGGGCAATGTTGGTGGCCGCAATCATTCCCCATCCGACAGCCTCGCCATGCAGCAGTTTTCGATAGCCCGTTTCGGCCTCGAGCGCGTGCCCGATCGTGTGGCCGAGGTTGAGGACGCGCCGCAGGCCTCCCTCATGTTCGTCGGCGGAAACGACTTCGGCTTTCAGCTTGACCGACTGCGCGATCAGCCACTCGAGTTCCGCCGGATCGCGCTTGAGAATGCGAGCGCGGTTCTGCTCAAAGCGAATGAATAATTCCACGTTGCCGATGACGCCGCACTTCAGGGCTTCGTATAGCCCAGCGCGAAATTCACGGTCCGGGAGAGTCTTGAGTACCGCGGGATCGATCAGCACAACCCGGGGATGATAGAACGTCCCAACCAGATTCTTTCCGGCGACCAGATTGACGCCGGTCTTGCCTCCAATGGAAGCATCGACCTGGGCGAGCACCGTCGTGGGAACCTGCACGAGTTCCACGCCTCGCATGTAAAGTGAGGCGACCAGCCCGGCGACATCTCCGACCACGCCACCACCCAGCGCCACGATGACGGCCTTGCGGTCGGCACCGAGCTTGGCCAGTTTCTCCGCCAGCGTCTCCACTGTGGCGAGTCGCTTGTGAGGCTCGCCATCAGGCATCACGATAACTTGAGGTGCGAATCCTGCTGCCTTTAGGGAGGTTAAGAGCTTCCCGCCCCAGCGCTTTCGCACCGGGGGCACGGTGATCACAAAGACGTGGCTGGCCTGAGGCAACAGGTCGGCCAGGACGCTACCGGCGCGGCTGAGGAGCCCATTTTCAATGGACGCCTGGTAGGGTCTGGGCAAAACGTGGACCGTAGCCTGGGGCATGCGGTTCCATAATAGCGTATGGGACAAAACTGCCGCGTTAGCCGCAAAGTGGTACCATTTCCCCGTTTATGAAAGGTCTACCAGCCGAGACCGACTTCGTGGTCATAGGCGCCGGCGTCGCTGGCCTGCGCGCTGCCATTGAACTGGCGGCAAGCGGACACGTGTTGGTTCTCGCGAAGAACGAAATCACAAAACAGCAATCGACCCAGAGCGGACTGGCTGCGGTCCTCAGCGATGAGGATGAGATTACGCTGCACCTTCAGGACACGCTGACTGCCGGTGACGGGCTGTGCAAACCGGAAGCAGTCAAGATCCTGATCGAAGAGGGTGCGGAGCGGATCGAAGAACTCATCGGATGGGCGGCACATCACACCAAGTTGGTATTCGGTCCTGAGACCGGACATAGTAAGGGACGCGTCCTGCATGCTTCCGGCGAATCGACCGGCATGGAGATGCTTCGCGTGCTTCATGCCAAGGCTCATTCCCTAAAGAACATTTCGATCGCCGAGCATGTCTTTACGACCGAAATTACGACGCAGGACGGCCAAGCTTGCGGCGTATCGGTGCTCGACGATAAAGGACTGCCGCAACAAATCTCCTGCTCCGCCGTGTTGCTGGCGTCGGGCGCAATGGGGCAGATCTACCGTAACACCACGAACCTGGAAGCGGCGACGGCAGACGGGATCGGCCTCGCGTATCGCGCTGGGGCAGAAATCGGCGACATGGAGTTTGTGCAGTTTTATCCCACCGTGCTTTACCTCAAGAAAGCGCCGCGGTTTTTATTGTCCGAAGCGCTGCGGGTGGAAGGCGCGCATCTGCGCAACATCGAACTGGATCGCTTCATGGGCAAATACCATCCCCTGGGCGAGCTGGCGCCGCGCGATCTCGTCGCGCGCGCGATCGTGCACGAGATGGAAATCAGCCGCGCAAAAGATCCCTTCGTTTACCTCGACCTGACCCACATGAATCCGGCGAAGGTGCAGAAACGATTCCCCCGCATATATGCAACCTTCATGGCGCACAACATGGATATCACCGAAGACCTGATTCCGGTTCGTCCTGCGGCGCATTTTGCCATGGGCGGCGTGCGGACGGATTTGAATGGCAAGAGCAGCATCGCTGGGCTGTACGCGGCGGGAGAGGTTGCGGCGACCGGAGTACATGGCGCGAATCGGCTGGCCAGCAATTCCCTGCTTGAAAGTCTGGTCTACGGCGCGCGAGCGGGCAAGGCGATGCGTCAGGAAGCAAGCGTCTCTGCAGGTGCGGCCGAACCAAAGGTTGCGTACTCGAATGGCCCAGTGGATGTTGGCGTCGACGCGCTAATCTCACAAATTCAGGATCTGATGTGGACGGATGTGGGCATCGTGCGCATGCGCCCAAATATGGCGAAGGCGGTCAAGTCGCTCGAAGAGATGGCGCCGAAGCTGGCTCATCCGAAGACTCGACGGGTATATGAGGCCGCCAATCTGCATGCGGCGGCGCTGTTGGTGGCACGATCGGCGTTGGCACGCGAAGAAAGCCGTGGAGCCCACTACCGGATCGACTATCCCGATCACGATGACAAGACGTTTCTGAAGCACTCGATTGTGCGAGGTGAGAAGGTAGTGTTCCTGTTCTAGAGCGCGTCTTTGGGGGCCGGAAACACGATCGAAGCCACCACGGAAACTGTCAGAACCCCCGCCACTGTTCCGAGCATGGCTACAGTCGGCACGTGCACGTGATCTGCAGCAATCATTTTTGCTCCCACCAGGATCAGAACCGCCGCCAGTCCGTAATGCAGGAATCTGAAAATCTTGATAAGTTCGGCGACGGCGAAGTACATCGAGCGCAGCCCCAGAATGGCGAACACGTTCGAGGTGTAGACGATGAACGCATTCAGCGTCACCGCCAGCACCGCGGGTATCGAGTCCACGGCGAACAGGACGTCCGTGGTCTCGATAATGATCAGTACCAGCAGCAGCGGTGTAGCATAGAGCCCCGCCTTGCCGCGCCAACCGCGCACCAGAAACTTGCCGCCCTCGTAGCCTTCAGTCATCGGCATCGCCCTGCGAAAGACCCTCACGACCGCGTTTTTCTTGGGGTCGACCTGGTGCGGACCTCTGAACAGCTTAAGTCCGCTATAGATGAGAAATGCGCCGAAGACATACAAAACCCAATGGAACGCCTGCACCAATTCGACGCCCGCGCCGATGAAAACTCCGCGCAGGACAAGGGCGCCGATGATCCCCCAGAACAGAACGCGATGCTGCTGTTCTTCCGGTACCGCGAAGTAGCGAAAAATAAGGAGAAATACGAAGAGATTATCGATGCTCAGCGAGAGTTCGAGAACGTAGCCGGTAACAAACTCGAGGCCGGCCTGATGGCCCTGCCAGATGAAAAGAATAACTGCAAACATCGCCGCCAGGATGACCCACATCGCGCTCCATCCCAGCGCCTCGCGCGGAGGCACGACACGGCCCGCGCGGTGAAAGACGCGAAGGTCGAGCACCAGCATGCCCAGCACGAAGAGGTTGAACAGGATCCAGAAAGCGAGCAAGGGATTTCAGAGTACTGCAGCTTCGTGATTCATATCCAATGTTAGCTTGTCATCCCGAGCATACCGAGGGATCTGGGTTCTTCTCGCGCCGGCAGGAACCGGGATTCCTCGCTGCGCTCGGAATGACAATTTCTATTGGTGCTTTGTTCTACGGATGCTTTGTTGTTTACTGGTACTTCATGGTTGCCGCCCGCGCTTTCCGCTAACCCAATCGTCCCACAGACCGAAGGACTTGAACAATTCGACGCTGTTCGAATCGCGAATCGTCTGATCAATTTGATCGTGGGTCAGGCGGGGACCGATCTTCTGCGGCAGATTGGCCAGGCCGACCGTCAACGCCGCCGCCTCAGCCACATGCTTCTTCAGCTGCGCGATGTCCACTTTATCGTACGTGTCGGACACAGCGTGATAGTTCTCAAGATAGTTCGCCTCCTCCTGGTCGGCGACGAATGTCGGCACTCCTTCCAGCATGAAATCAAAGTGGTCGGTACCCCACTCCATCTCGGGCTTGAGTTCTTTCGCGTCGAACTGCGCGAGCGGCACGAGCAGTTGGCGCGCGGTGTCGATGACATCTTTGCGCCCGCCCGTGACGAAGCCGGTGGTCTTTCCCGTGCCGGCATCGAAGATCACTACGCCCGCAGCTTTGTCGAGCTGAGAGCGATGACTGGCTGCATAGGCGCGCGACCCGATGAGACCTTCCTCTTCTCCAGAAAACAGAATGAAGCGGATGGTCCGGCGGGGCTTTACTCCAGCTGCTTTGATGGCACGCAGCGCATCGATGACGAGGGCCGCGTTGCAGCCGTTGTCGAGCGCGCCTGTGCCCAGTTCCCACGAATCCAGGTGCGCTCCCAGGATCACGAACTCGTCTGGCTTCTCGCTGCCTTGAATTTCGGCGATAACATTCATGGCACGGATGGGGCCGCCGATCTGATTGGGAATGGAAAGATCGGCCCATACCTGGCGGCCCGATGCCAGCAATCGCGCGATGCGCTCGCCGTCTTCGCGCGCCACGATCACCATGGGGAGTTTTTCCAGTTCGCCTGCGCCGGAGTTCGTGTGCCGGTACAGGATGTCATGCTCGCGCGTGGCCAGGAACGCGATCGCCTTGGCCTTGCCTTTCACGGCAAGATCGATGATCGGCGGCGGGGCCTGGTACTCAGCAAAAAGATCGGCCCAGGTCTTGAGCACCTTGGTGTGCACCAGCAGGACTTTGCCGGAAATGTCGACGGCCTTGGCGAAATCGGCCGCCGTACCGTCGCCGACGTCGACAATCTGAACGTGCTTGACGGGCGCAAGCGCCGGAGCCCAGCCCAGCGATACAGCATGGACGTGGAATACCGAAAGCTGCGTACCGCCGACCTTGGAATTGATCTCGTACGACGACGTGGCAATCATTTCCGTGGCGCCTTCGGCCCAGGAGTTCGGGATGGCGAAACCCTCCTGGTGCACGCTGTCGGCGCCCGCCGCGGTGAACGCCTGAACACCCCACTGCACGGCATGTTGCATGGCCACGGTTCCGGGCACGCGGCCGCCGATATCGTCGGTCAAGCGCTTTAGATTTTCCTCGAGAGTAGACGGTTGCAATGCGGCTTGAATGACCTGGTTTTCGGAATTGATGTCAACCTGGGAGTTCGCGATGAGACAGGTAATGAACAAGAAGAACAAAGTCTTCAACGTTCGCATAGGGTTGCATTAGAAATGAAATTTTGGAAAATCGCAAAATCATCACGGCATACGTGGGGACGGACGCATTCGTCCGCCCCGCGATGCGAAGCGAGCCCCGGACGAATGCGTCCGGGGCCACGCGAGTCTTAGGGGCCACACGATTACTTCGGCGGGAGCGGATCCATCTTGTCTAGGATGCGCATCGTTTCGAGAACCACCGTACCGACGATCTGCAGGCTCTTAGGACTGAGTTTGTCGACTGTATCCTGCGGTGTGTGCCAGAACACATTGTTGTAGCCGTAGGTGAAGTCGATCAGGTCGGCACACGGCACGCCGCGCTTCATGAATGGAAGGTGATCGTCGGAGACCTGATTGGTTCGCGTGAAGAAGTGAGACTGGTATCCCACTCGTGTCGCGGCTTCATAGACCACGTTCTCGAGCCACGGCGTCGAGTTCAGATCTTTTTCGACTTCAAGGTCGGCGTCGCCGATCATGTCGGCCAAGAGAAATGCTTTCACTTTTTTCAGCGTGCCGTCGGCCTGCCATTTCTCTGCCAGATGCGTGATGCCGTAAAGACTGTCATCCATGAAAGGCATCTCCGTGTCGGGCTTCATGGCTTCTTCGGCGTCGTCCCAGACGAGCCAGAGGCTGTAGCCATCGCGTGTCTTGCCGCGAAGTTGATTCGCAAGTTCAAGCAGTAACGCACTCGATGAGCCGCCATCATTCGCACCCACGTACGAGGTATCCTTCAAGGGATAGTTTGTGTCGTAGTGGCTGGCGACGATAATGATCCCATCCTTCGTGCCGGGAAATTTGGCAACGATGTTGTGCACGGGAAATTTGCCTACCGGCGTGTCCGCGGTGAAAACATCATCCTCGACTTGATCGCCCTTCAAGCGGGAGACGAGGTAATCTTCAACCTTCTTGTGATTCGCGCTGCCCAGCGGGCGCGGACCGTACTTCACAATATCTTTCACGTACTGCATAGCGCGATCGCCATCGAAGGTGGGCAGAGGCCCGGTGTCAGGCGGAAGGTTCAGCGGAGGAGTTGGGTTCTCCGCAACCGCCGCTGCAGGCGTTTGACTGGCGACGGGTTCTTTGTCGCGGTCACAGGCCAACAGTGCCAGGGCCAAGCCCAGCAGCATCCACCACGCAACTTTCTTTGTCATGCAGCGTGCTTCTCTCTTCGGCGTCTGCGCTGATCGGGATGCACGATGTAGGCCACGCCAATACTGAGCGCGTACAGGGCGAGCATAGGGGCGGCGAAAACGCACATGTTTACGATGTCAGGAGTGGGCGTAACGATAGCCGCGATCACGAAAATTGCCAGGATGGCGTACCGGAAGTTCTTGATCATGAACCGCGGCGTCATGATCCCCATGAAGGCGAGAAAGAAGACCAGGATGGGCATCTCGAAGATCAGCCCCATGCCCAGCACAATACTCAGGAACAATTGCGTGTATTCGCTGACAGTGATCATGGGCTGAAACTGGCCATTGAATCCGATGAAGAAATCGAGAGCCCGCGGGTAAGCGATGCGGTATCCGAAATATCCCCCGAGCGTAAACAGCGTGATGGTCGAAAACATGAACGGGAATACGTATTTCTTTTCGTTGCGGTACAGGCCCGGCGAGATGAACATCCAGACCTGATAGAGCACGAA
>Ga0209698_10005835_pt1 | contig 13193 bp, 14 predicted proteins | sample LitLauG_LLR_2012_FD_187203 | JGI IMG/M metagenome (GOLD analysis project Ga0209698, IMG submission 187203) | Freshwater sediment microbial communities from Pennsylvania, USA - Little Laurel Run_MetaG_LLR_2012 (SPAdes) (version 2) | ecosystem: Environmental > Aquatic > Freshwater > Creek >... | reverse complement strand
GACACCATGGGCCAGATCCAGGCCAGCAGCCGCAAGATCGCCGAGATCATCGGCGTCATCGACGGCATCGCCTTCCAGACCAACATCCTGGCGCTCAATGCCGCGGTCGAGGCGGCGCGTGCCGGCGAGCAGGGCCGCGGCTTCGCGGTCGTGGCTGGCGAGGTGCGCAACCTGGCCCAGCGCAGCGCGCAGGCGGCCCGCGAAATCAAGAGCCTCATCGCCGATTCGGTCGACAAGGTGGAGAGCGGATCGCGCCAGGTCACCGAAGCGGGCAAGACGATGAACGACCTGGTCACGCAGGTGCGCCGCGTGACCGATCTGCTGGGCGAGATCGCTTCGGCGACGCTCGAGCAGAATTCGGGTATAGGGCTCGTCAACAATGCCGTCACGCAACTCGACACCATGACGCAGCAGAACGCGGCGCTGGTCGAGCAAAGTGCCGCCGCCGCCTCGAGCTTGCGCGAGCAGGCCAACCAGCTGGCGCAAGCCGTGGCGATCTTCAAGCTCGGTCAGCAGGAGTCGCGCAAGCTGATCGCCCAGGCCCAGGCGAGCGCGCGCAGCCAGGTGGCGAGCAAAGCTTCCCCGCCCGCGGCGTCGGCCAAGCCGGCTATGCCCAAGGGTGGCGAAAGCACGGCGCCCAAGGCGGCCCCCAAGGCGCCGCCGGCACCGCCCGCAGCGGGCAAATCCGACGATTGGGAAGAGTTCTAGGCTCGGTCTGGCGCCGCGCGGCGTTGCCAGCCCCCCGTTCTGCTCTTGCCCAACCCGGCGCGCGGCATTGCCGAGCGGCGTGCGTGGCGACCCGGCGTTCGGGGTCCGTGCGGCGCTTGGGCGGAAACCAGAAGGCGCTCTGCGGCAAGCGGGCGCCGGGAGCCCCGGGATTGGCGCCGCGCACACTCCTGGCGCAAGGGTACTGTCCGCGCCGGCGCAGCGCCGCACACCCTCATCCCCCGGCCTTGCGTGCGCACGGCGGGCGCCGGGAAATTGCTGCGATTATGGTTGCCGGGCCGCCGGCACGACCTCGCCTCAGGCGCGGCTGTGCACCGTTCCGTCCGCGCCGTAGAGCGGATTGCGGCCCAGGGCGGCCTGCAGGAACTGCAGGCGTGCGCGATTGCCCGCGCTGCGTGGCGCCAGCACCAGGGCATTGCGTTCGTTGAGGGCGCGCACGCGCGCCAGCGCCAGACGCGTGGATAAGGCGGCCCGGCGCGCGCCGGCAGCGGGATTCCCCATGGCGCCCGCCAGCGCGGCCAGCAAGTCCTGCTTGGCGGCCAGCGCCCGTTCCAGGCGCGGCAGGTCCTCGTCGAGCAAGGCCTGGTATTCGTCCTGCAGGCACTGCACCAGTTCGTGGAGCGGACCGCCCGGTGGCGTGTTCATGCTCGGCCCCCTGCAGCGGCGTGCCGCCGCGCGCGGTGCCGCCAGGCGCGCTGCTCGGGCATGGCGCGGCTCAGTTGGCCGCGCCGGCCTTGCCGCTGAGCGCCGCCGTGCTGGCCAGCAGCTTGTCGGCAACTGCACCGGCATTGACCTGGTACTGGCCGGCAGCGATGGCGGCGCTGATCTCGCTGACCTTGGCGGCACTGAAATCGGACGGGGCGTATTGCGCCTCGAGCTGGCTCAGGCGCGCCGCCTGATCGGACGGAACCGATCCCGACGCCGACCCCGAAGCGGACGACTGCCGGGCCGGCGCGCCCGAGCGCGTCGCGCCCGAGGTCGGGGCGGATTTGGCAGCCGGCAGGCTGTTGGTGATCTTCATCGGTACTTTCTCCAGAAGCAATGCACTTATTCTGACATCGAATCGGCATTCGCCATGAAAACTTTAATCCGCACCGGCAATTTGCGGCATACGCAAATGCGTCCTGTTGCACCCGGGGTCTCCCGCGCCGGCCCTTTGGCGGCCTCAGAAGCCGACCTCGACGATGCGGCCCTTGCGCGCAATTCCCGACAGCGTGCGCCCGGATTCGACCCGCACGCGCACCGTTTCCCCGGCCATCGCGGTCGCCAGCGCGGTAGCGTCGGTGCTGATGGTAAAGCCGCTACCCATGCCCACCAGCTTGACCGCGTCGCCCTGGTCTACGACCGGCACGGTGCGCAGGCAGTTCAAGGGGATGGCCATGCCGACGTCCAGGCTGCGCGAGCACTGGCGATCCTCGAGTTGCGCAATCTCGGCCGCGACCCCGGCGGGCTCGCGGCTGAGTTCGATCTCCTCCAGGCGCACGTCGGTCGATGAGATCGCCTGCAGCGCCGGCAAGGGCCGGGCGGCCACCAGCGCCTTGCCAAAGACGCGCACCGTCACCGGCACCGATACCGACCAATAGGGCCGCTGGGTGCAGCGGTAGCCCACGAAGCTGCGGCCCCAGAGGCGTGCTCCCGGACGCAGATACACCTCGGTACTGGCGCACGGCGCCAGGTGCAGGCGCGCATCCAGATCGCCCACGGCGATCTCGCTGCGCAGCCCGGGATAGGCCCGTGCCACCTCGGTAGCGACGAACTGGCGCACTTGCTGCGCGGCTTCGGGCGGCGCATCGGCGGCGCCGGCGCCACGCGCGGCGGCGCCGAGCAGCACCAGGAGCAGTGAAAGAAAACAGGATTTCATGCTGGCAAGACTAGGGCGCGCGCAGGCCGACGATCGCCCAAGAAGGCGCACGGCCTCGGGGCTTATCGCCCGATCGTTATTGCCCCCCGAATCAATAATCGGCAGGACGGCAAGAAACTTTAGGGGCAGCCGCCCCGCAAGGAAGCAAGATGGACATCGGCGGCATGGGTTCGATGAATTTCCAGGCCAGGGCGCTCGAGCTGCAGGCCGAGCGCGGCCGGGTGCTGGCCTCGAATATCGCCAACGCAGACACCCCCAACTACAAGGCGCGCGATTTCAACTTCCAGCAGGCGCTGCAGGCTGCCACCGCCGGCACCACCGCCGCCGCCGGGGCCACGACGCTGCCCGTGGCCCGGACCAACGCTGGGCACATGAACGGACCGGCCGGCGCGGCGGGCGGCCCGCCGCTGCTGTACCGCGCACCGCTGCAAAGCTCGGTCGATGGCAACACCGTGGACCTGGACGTGGAGCGCGCCAATTTTGCCGAAAGCTCGGTGCGCTACGAGGCGACGCTGCGCTTTCTCAACGGCCAGATCAAGCAGATGTCGAGCGCGATCAACGGCCAGTAACCACGCCGTTTCCGGGGCACGATCATGTCACTGTTCAAGGTTTTCGATGTTTCCGGCTCGGCCATCTCGGCCCAGAGCCAGCGCCTGAACGTGGTGGCCAGCAACCTGGCCAACGCCGAATCCGTTGCCGGGCCCGACGGCCAGCCCTACAAGGCGCGCCAGGTCGTGTTCCAGACGCAGATGTACGGCGGCGACCCGGCATCGGCCGGCGTCGGCGTGTCCCAGGTGGTCGAGGACAACTCGGCACCGCGCCGCGTGCACGACCCGCAGAACCCGGCGGCCGATGCCGACGGCTACGTAACCTTGCCCAACGTCAACCCGGTCGAGGAAATGGTCAACATGATCTCCGCCTCGCGCGGCTACCAGACCAACGTCGACGTCATGAACACGGCCAAGTCGCTGCTGCAAAAAGTCCTGCAGCTCGGCTCCTGAGGAGTGGAAGACAAATGAGCACCAGTTCGATCACCGGCGCCAGCAGCTGGAACAACATCCTGGCCAACAGCACCGTCAGCACGTCGGCCAGTGCCATCGCGACGGGAACCAGCGCTTCCACCAGCTCGTCGTCGTCGCAGGACCTGGCGCAGACCTTCCTGAAGCTGCTCGTGGCCCAGATGAACAACCAGGATCCGCTCAACCCGGTGGACAACTCCCAGTTGACGACGCAGATGGCGCAGATCAGCACGGTCACCGGCATCAACAACCTCAATACCAGCGTCACCAACCTGATGACGCAGCTGCAGCAAAGCGCCTCCATCCAGTCGGCGCAGCTCACCGGGCACTCGGTCATGGTGGCCGGTGACGGACTGGCGCTCAATGCCGCCACGAACAGCGCAGGCGGCACGGCTCTGAACGCGGTCGGTGGATACAACCTGCCCAGCGCGGCGAGCACGGTGACGGTGACCGTCAAGGACGCCAATGGTGCGACGGTGCGCACAATGCAACTGGGCGCGCAGAACGCGGGCTTCCAGGACTTCACCTGGGACGGCACGACCGATGCGGGCACGACGGCGGCGGCCGGCAGCTACTCGTTCTCGGTCAGCGCGAACAGCAGCGCGGGCCCGGTGAGCGCCGCGCCCTACAACGTGATGACCGTGGTCGGCGCGGTGCCGCAGGCCGACGGATCGACCCAGCTGATGCTGGGCAACGGCAGCCAGGTGGCCTACAGCGCGGTGAAACAGATCATTTGACGAGGCAGGGCGCCGGTGCCGGTGCCATCCAACGCAACAGCGCCGGCGGCAGGCCGCGGGCGGTAACGGGAGAACAGCATGGGTTTCGAACAAGCATTGTCGGGTCTGACGGCAGCCTCGCAGAACCTCGATACGATCGGCAACAACATCGCCAACGCCGCGACCATCGGCTTCAAGGACGTGCGTGCCGAATTCGCCGACGTCTACGCCGCCTCGATGGGGGGCGCCGCCAGCGCCACGCAGATCGGCATCGGCACCGCCGTGGCGGCGATCGCCCCGCAGTTCACGCAGGGCAACATCGCGACCACCGGCAATCCGCTGGACGTGGCGATCAATGGCGCCGGTTTTTTCCGCGAACTCAAGAACGGCGTGGTCAGCTACTCGCGCGACGGGCAGTTCTCGCTCGATGCCAACGGCAACATCGTCAACACCAACGGCTCGCAGGTCACCGGCTATCCGGCCGATACCACGGGCAAGATCAGTTCCGCACCGCCCGTGCCGCTCACGCTGTCCGAGGCGCCGGTGCCGCCCTCGGTAACGACCACCGCGACGCTGTCGCTGAACCTCAACTCGACCGCCGCGGCAATTCCGGCAACCACGACCTTCAACCCGACCGATTCGACGACCTACAACTCGTCGACCTCGATGACGGTGTACGACACGCAAGGCAATTCGCACACCATGACGCTGTATTTCGTCAACAACTCGCCCAACAACTGGAGCGTCTACGCCACCGGCGACGGCACGCAGCTGCCCGGGACCGCCGGCGCGGGCTCGCCGGTCGGAACGCTGGCCTTCGACAGTTCCGGCCTGCTCACGCCCAGCGCGCCGGTGTCGATGTCCATCGCCTTTCCGCAGACCGCCGGGGTCCTGGCCAACGGTGCGACCTTGAATCCCTTCCCCCTGACCTTCCCGGCAACCTCGACCTCGCAATACGGCGTTCCTTTCGCCGTCAGCGCGGACACGCAGGACGGCTTCGCCACGGGGCAGCTGGCCGGCTTCTCGATCGGCGCCGACGGCGTGATCTCGGGCCGCTATACCAACGGCATGACCCGGGCCCAGGGCCAGATCGCGCTGGCCAGCTTCACCAACCCGCAGGGCCTGATCGCCCTGGGCGGCAACGAATTCGCGCAAAGCGCGGCATCGGGGGCACCGGTCGTCGGCGCGCCCACCACCGGCTCTTTCGGCGCGGTGCAGTCCGGTGCGCTGGAAAGCTCGACCGTCGACCTCACGACCGAACTCGTCAACATGATCACCGCGCAGCGCGTGTACCAGGCCAACGCGGAGACCGTGAAAACCGAGGATCAGGTGCAGCAGACCCTGATGAGCCTGCGCTGAGTCTTGACGCCGCGCCTCCGGGAAGCCCACCGTGGACCGCCTGATCTACACCGCCATGACCGGCGCCAAGTACCTGCTGGAGCGCCAGGCGACGCTGGCGCACAACCTGGCCAATGCAAGCACGACGGGGTTTCGCGCCGACACGGTCGGCTTGCGCGCCGTACCGACCAACAGCCCGCAGGCCGGCACGCGCGTCTTCACGGTGGAGACCACCACCGGATCCGACCTGTCGCAAGGCCCGATGATGTCGACCAGCCGCTCGCTCGACGTGGCCGTGCAGGGTTCGGGCTGGCTTGCGGTCCAGGCCAATGACGGCACCGAGGCCTACACCCGCAACGGCAGCCTGCAGATCGGACCGGACGGCACGCTGCAACTGGCCAACGGCATGCCGGTGGTGGGTACCGGCGGCTCTATCACGATGCCCAGCGACGCACAGTCGGTGGTGATCGCCACCGACGGCACCATATCGGTGAAGACGGCCAGTTCCAAGCTGCCCACCAACGTGGGCCAGCTCAAGCTGGTCAATCCGCCGCAGGCCGACGTCACCAAGAGCCTGGACGGATTGTTCCGGCTCAAGAGCGGCGAGGCGGCCGACGCCGATCCCGCGGTAAAGGTGGCCAGCGGCACGCTCGAGGGCAGCAATGTCAACGTGGTCGAGTCCATGGTCGGCATGATCGGGGCGGCACGCCAGTTCGAGCTGCAGATGAAGATGCTCAGCACTGCGGAGCAGAACGAACAGAAGGCCGGTACGGTCCTGGGGGCCTGACCGGGCGCACGAACGATGCCGACGTACCGGGCGCCGCCCGGCACCGGCCAGGGAGCGAAAGATGATCAGAAGCCTATGGATTGCCAAGACCGGGATGGACGCCCAGCAGACCCAGCTGGACGTCATATCCAATAACCTCGCCAATGTCGGCACGACCGGCTACAAGCGCGCGCGCGTGGCCTTCGAGGACCTGCTGTACCAGAACCTGCGCCAGTCCGGCGCCAATTCGTCGCAACAGACGCAGTTGCCCACCGGGCTGCAGATCGGCACGGGCGTGGTGCCGGTGGCCACCGAGCGCATGTTCGACCAGGGCAACCTGCAGCAGACCAGCAACCAGTTCGACTTCGCCATCAACGGCCAGGGCTTCTTCCAGGTGCAGATGCCCGATGGCACGACCGCCTACACGCGCGACGGGTCCTTCCACATCGATGCCACGGGCGCCCTGGTGACCAATTCGGGCTTTCCGGTGACGCCGGCCATCACGATCCCGGCGGCCGCACAGTCGGTCACGGTCGGCCAGGACGGCACCGTCACCGTGACACTGCAGGGCAAGACCACGCCGCAGACGGTGGGCACGATGCAACTGGCCAATTTCATCAATCCGGCCGGCCTCGATGCGCTGGGCCAGAACCTGTTTGCCGAGACCGCGGCCTCCGGGACCCCCAGCGCCAACACGCCCGGCACCAATGGCCTGGGCACCTTGCAGCAGGGATTCATCGAGACCAGCAATGTCAATGTCGTCTCGGAGCTCGTCAACATGATCCAGACCCAGCGCGCCTACGAGATGAACTCCAAGTCCATCCAGACGGCCGACCAGATGTTGAGCAAGATCAGCGACCTGTAAGCGCCACCCCCATCATGAAGCCCTTGCCGATGAAATTTTCCTCCCTGCGTGCGGCGCTGCTGCTGTCCTGCGTCGCCGCACTGGTCGGCTGCGCCGCGCCGCGTGCGCCGGTGGCGCTCAACGCGCCGACGACCGCCCGACCCCAGCCGTACGATCCGCTGGCCTCGGCGCCGACCGGGGGCATCTTCCACGCCAACAACAACATCTTCCTGTTCGAGGACCGCAAGCCACGCGCGGTCGGCGACCTGTTGACCATCCAGATCAACGAAAACCTCAACGCCAGCCAGACGGCCAACTCGAGCACGGAGAAGAAGACCACCACCACCGCGACGCTGCCCAAGATCAGCGGCCTGCTCGGCGGTCACGGGATCAACGGCCTGGCCCTGAATGCGGCCGGAGACAATGCCTACAACGGCAACGGGCAGACGGCCTCCACCGGCGTGTTCACCGGCACGATCACGGTCACGGTGATCGAAGTGCTGGCCAACGGCAACCTGGTCGTGGCGGGCGAAAAGCAGATCGGCATCCGGCAGAATTCGGAGACCCTGCGCCTGAGCGGCGTCATCGATCCGGCGCTGATCCAGCCCGGCAACACCATCAGCTCGACGCAGGTCGCGGACGTGCGCCTGGATTATCGCGGCGGCGGCAACATCGAGGAGGCGCAGATCCAGGGCTGGCTCGGCCGCGCCTTCAACTCATGGTCGCCATTCTGATGCGGGCGCGCGCCCACTGCCGGCCTTGGCCGCTGGCGGCGCTGCTGCTGTTGCTGGTCGCCCTGGCCGCACCGGCCCGCGCCGAACACGTGCGCGACCTGGCGGCCATCCAGGGGGTACGCTCCAACGCGCTGATCGGCTACGGTCTGGTCGTGGGCCTGGACGGCAGCGGCGACCAGACCACGCAAACACCGTTCACGGTGCAGAGCCTGGAGACCATGCTCACGCAACTGGGCATCACGCTGCCCCAGGGCACCAATCCGCAATTGCGCAACGTCGCGGCCGTCATGGTCACGGCCGTGCTGCCCCCTTTCGCGCAGCCCGGCCAGGCGCTCGACGTGACCGTCTCGTCCCTGGGCAATGCCAAGAGCCTGCGCGGCGGCACCTTGTTGATGACGCCGCTCAAGGGCGCCGATGGCCTGACCTACGCGGTGGCGCAGGGCAACGTGCTGGTCGGTGGCGCCGGCGCATCGGCCGGGGGCTCGAAGGTGCAGATCAATCACCTGGCGGCGGGCCGGGTACCCGACGGTGCGACGGTCGAGCGCGCCATCCCGACCGGCTTCCAGCTGGGGAGCAGCATCCTGCTCGAGCTGCACAACAGCGACTTTGCCACCGCCGGCGCCGTCACGGACGCCATCAATGCAAAGCTCGGCGAGGGCACGGCATCGGCGCGCGACGGACGCGTGATCGAGGTCAAGGTGCCGCCCGGCGCCAACGAGCGCGTGCGCTTCGTGGGCGAACTGGAAAACGTCGACGTCGCTCTGGACGATCCGGTGGCGCGGGTGGTCATCAATGCGCGCACCGGCTCCATCGTCATGAACCGCACCGTGACGTTGCAGGCGGCGGCGGTCGCCCATGGAAACCTGTCGGTGACGATAAGCTCGACCCCGGTGGTTTCGCAACCCGGCCCCCTGTCCAGCGGGCAGACCACCGTGACGGAAAAGACCGATATCACCGTAAAACAGGAAGGCGGCACCCTGATGAAGCTGCCGGCCGCGACCAACCTGGCCGATGTCGTCAAGGCGCTCAATGCACTGGGCGCCAATCCGGGCGATCTGGTCGCGATCCTGCAGGCGCTCAAGGCCTCCGGCGCGCTGCGCGCCGAGCTCGAGGTGATCTGAGGCCGCCATGGCGGGTTCCCCCCTGCAACTGCAATCGGGTGCCAGCCTCAACGGCCTGGCCTCGGACGCGCGCTCGCTCGACGCCCTGCGCCAGGCGGCCAACGCCGATCCGGCCAAGGCGGTCAAGCAGGTCGCCACGCAATTCGAGGCCCTGTTCATGCAGATGGTTCTCAAAAGCATGCGCGACGCGAGTCCGAAGTCGGGCATGCTGGACTCATCCGATCAGCAGATGTACACCGGCATGCTCGATGAGCAGCTGGCCCAGAAGATCGCCGCCGGCGGCACCGGCCTCGCTGACGTGATCGCGCGCCAATTGAGCCGCAACCTGCCCGCAACGCCCGCGGCTGCGGCGCCCGCCGCGCCGGTGGTGGCGGCCCCGTCTCCCGCGCCGGTGCCGGCCCTGGCACCGGCCGGCGCCGCTGCGGTGCCCGCGCCGCCGGCGCCGCTTGCGGCGGCGGCCCCGGGCCGGATTCTCAATACCCTGCGCGCGGCGGCGGCCGTGCGCAACGACCGATGAGCCGCGCGAAGGCGCTAGCGCCGCGCCGCGTCGCCATTCAAGTTCCCGCGGCCCCGGTCGTATTCCTGTCAGGTGGAGGTCCAGGCTAAATGACGACCGGTTTGCTCTCGATAGGGTCCAGCGCCCTGAATGCGGCTTATACCGCGCTACGCACCACGGGCAACAACATTGCCAACGTGAACACGCCGGGGTATTCGCGCGAAATCACGACCTTTACGCCGCAGGTGCAGACCTCGCTGGGCAACTTCTACATCGGCTCGGGTGTCGCGGTGACCGATGTCGCGCGCGTGTACAACGATTTCCTGGCCCAGCAGACCAACCTGGCGCAGGCAAGCTCGAGCCAGGCCGACGCCTCGGTGCAGCTGACCGGGCAGGTCAACGGGCTGTTTTCCGATGCCACCACGGGCCTGGGCGCGGCGATAGACCAGTTCTTCGCGCAGGTGCAAAACCTTGCCAACCAGCCGGCCAGCTCCGCGACGCGCCAGAGCCTGCTTTCGGCGGGCCAGCAGATGACCAGCCAGTTCAACAACGTCGCCGGGCAGCTCCAGCTGATGAGCCAGGGCGCGGACCAGCAACTGGGACAGCAGATATCGAGCGTCAACACCACGGTGGCGCAGATCGCGTCCCTCAATTCGCAGATCGAGCTGGCATCGGCCAGCGGCGCCACACCCAACTCCCTGCTGGACCAGCGCAACCTGCAGATCCAGACCCTGAACAAGGCGATCGGGGTCACGACCGAAAGCCAGGGCAACGGCTCCGTCAACCTTTACCTGGCCAATGGACAACCCTTGCTGGTCGGCACCCAGACCTTCACGCTGGCCCAGGGCGTGGATCCGAAAAACCCGCAAGGCGTGGTCGTGGGCATCAGCACCGGTGGCGGCATCGCGGCACTGGACCCCAACAACACCGGCGGCGGGACCATCGGCGCCCTGTTGCATTTCCGGGCCCAGACGCTGCCGGACATCCAGAACCAGGTGGGCCGCCTGGCCGTGTCCCTGTCGAGCCAGTTCAATGCGATCCAGACCCAGGGCCAGGACCTGACCGGCGCCGCGGGCACCGCGTTTTTCTCCGCTCCCGCGCCCACCGTCACCGCAGCGCCGTCCAATCCCGACACCAACTCGGTGAGCGTCACCTACGGCGATACCTCGCAGTTGCAGGCCTCGGATTACCGCCTGACCGCCTTGGCCTCCGGCAGCTATTCGCTCACGCGGCTTTCGGACAATACGACCTCCACCATCAGTTTGCCGGCGACCGGCGTCGACGGCATGAACATCGACCTGAGCGCGTCCAACACCGGAACACCGAGTCCCGGAGACACCTTCCTGATCCAGCCGGTGGCCAACGGTGCCACCAACCTGCAGGTGCTGGCGACCCAGGGCAGCCAGATCGCGGCGGCCAGTCCGGTGCAGGCGACCCTGGGCGGGAACAACGCCGGGTCGCTCAGCGTCGGCAGCCTGGCGCTGGCACCGCTGCCGCTCAATCCCAAGCTGACGCAGGCGGCGAGCATCAGCTTCACCAGCCCCACGCAGTACACGCTCACCACCGGCGGCACCACGACCAGCGGCACCTACACCCCGGGCCAACCCATCACCACCGGCAACGGCTGGTCGCTTACGCTCAACGGTACGCCCGCCAATGGCGACACCGTCAGCATCGGTGCCGGTACCAGCAATGGGGGCGACAACCGCAATGCGCTGCTGATGACGCAACTGCAGAGCCAGGGCATCGCCGGCGGCGTGACGCTGGACAATGCGTACTCCGCCCTGGTCGCCTCGGTCGGCGCGTATGCGTCGACCGCCACGACGAACCAGGCCTCGCAGGCGGCCATACTGTCCAGTGCACAGGCGGCGCAAAGCTCCGTTTCGGGCGTGAACCTGGACGAGGAAGCCTCCAAGCTGATGCAGTACCAGCAGCAGTACCAGGCCGCGGCCAAGCTGATCCAGACCGCCACCAACGTCTTCGACGCCATCATCGCCGTGGCCGGCGCCGCATGAGGCGCCGACCACGCGCGCCGTCGACCAAGGAGTTGCCATGATCCGCGTATCCACCAGCAACCTGTACCAGAGCGGCGTGCAGGGCATCATGACCGACCAGTCGGCCGTCTACAGCTCGGTGGCCGAACTCAGCAGCGGCAAGCAGATCAATTCGCCCGCGGACAATCCCACCGGCGCGGCCCAGGCTACGCTGTTGCAGAGCGACATCACGCAACTGGGCCAGTTCTCGACCAATCAATCGCAGGCGACGCAACTGCTCAACAACGCGTCCTCGACGCTGACGCAGGCGATCAACGTCGTGCAAAGCGCCCAAACCACCCTGGTGCAGGCCGGCAGCGGAACCCTTAGCGACACCAATCGCCTGGCGCTGGCCGCACAACTGCAGCAGAACCTGAACGAACTGGTGGGCCTGGCCAATTCCGGCGACAACATGGGCGGCTACCTGTTCGGCGGCTCGGTCACCTCCCACCCGCCGTTCACGCAGACCGGCAACACGGTCCAGTATTCCGGCGACAACGTCGCCCAGGGCGTGACGATCTCCAACACGCGCACCGAGCAGGTGAAATACCCGGGTGACAGCGTGTTCATGTCCATCCCGACCGGCAACGGCAGCTTCACGACCGCCCCGGGCGCGGGCAGCAGCGGGAGCGCGTCCATCAGCGTCGGCAGCGTCACCTCGCCCTCGGCGCTGACGGGCGACTCCTACACGATCAGCTTCACTGGCAGCGGCGCCGGCGCCAGCTACTCGGTGCAGGATACGACCGCCGGTACCACGGTGGCCAGCGGGTCCTACACCGACCCGACCACGCTGTCGTTCGACGGCATGCAGATGACGGTGAGCGGTGCACCCATTGCCGCCACCGACACTTTCACCGTATCGCCCTCGTCGACGGAGTCGATCTTCAAGATGCTCTCATCGGCAATCACGGCGCTGCAAACGCCTACCGGCTCGGCCAGCTCCAATGCGCAGCGGTCGGCGACGGTGAGCACCGCGCTGGGCAACCTGGGCCAGGCCCTGACCGCACTGACGACGACGCAGTCGGGGATGGGCGCGCAACTGCAGGAGCTCAACACCTACGGCACCATGAACAGCGATCGTACGCTGCAGGATCAGACCCAGATGTCGTCGCTGGTCGATCTGAATTACGCCAAGGCGGCCTCGACGCTGGCGCAGCAGCAGACCCAGTATCAGGCGGCCTTGCAGAGCTATTCGGCGGTATCCAAACTCTCGCTCTTCCAATACCTGTAATCGCGTCTGCCGGGCCCTGCCGCCCCACCCGGACGGGCGGGGCTTGGCGCATCCCGCGCTTCCGGTATTCTTCGCTTGCGTGCGGCGCGGCCGCGACGCTCGAGGATCCCAGACACCAAACGAAACGGGCGGGCGTGACGGATTCCATGACCTTCGATCGCGAGGCCGGCGCCGCCGCGGCGGCCGGCGCCGCGACGCCCCTGCCGCCGAGCCAGCCGCCGCCGGCCGCCTTGTTCGACGAGTTGTCCGACGGGGTCTGGCGCTTCGATCGCGAACTGCGCATCGTCTACACGAACCCGGCGATGATC
>Ga0209698_10005833_pt1 | contig 13193 bp, 12 predicted proteins | sample LitLauG_LLR_2012_FD_187203 | JGI IMG/M metagenome (GOLD analysis project Ga0209698, IMG submission 187203) | Freshwater sediment microbial communities from Pennsylvania, USA - Little Laurel Run_MetaG_LLR_2012 (SPAdes) (version 2) | ecosystem: Environmental > Aquatic > Freshwater > Creek >... | reverse complement strand
GGCCTGCTTCCCGGCGGCGGCGGTTGTAAGGAGATGCTCCTGCGCGCAGTCGACAGTGCGTATTCCATCCGCCCCGACGCAAGGGGAGACTCGGTTGAGTTGCTGGAGGCGATGAAGAAGACGTTTGAGACCATCGCCACCGGAAAGGTCGCAACCTCGGCCCACGAGGCACGAGGCCTTGCTTTTCTCCGCAATTCCGATCGGATCACGATGAATCGCGAGCGTGTGCTCTCCGACGCCAAGACTCGTGCGCTCGAACTGGTGCGAGCCAGCTATGAGCCTCCGATTCCTCGCACCGACATTCCCGCGCCCGGCGAGAATATTCTCGCAGCGCTCAAAACGGGCGTGCACATGATGCGGCAAGGCGGCTACATCACCGACCACGAACAGAAACTGGGAACGAAGATCGCCGAGGTTCTATGCGGCGGACACGTCACGCCCGGCACACCCGTCAGCGAGCAATATGTGCTCGACCTGGAGCGCGAGGCCTTCAAGTCGCTGTGCGGAGAGAAGAAGACGCAGGAGAGGATCCAGTTTACGTTGAAAACCGGAAAGACCTTGCGCAACTAGCACTGATAGGTCGTGATTCTGCGGTGCCCCAGGTTCGCGCCCATTTTTTGGGCGCGAACCTGGGCCCTGACTAAGGTCAGCTTGTTACCGAGCGGTCGACCGAAAACGCCCCCGCGCCCCGCAGCAACAAAGTTGCGGCCACGGCGATGGCCAGCAGATGATATTCGAAGCCCTCGCCTTTCTGAGTTCCAAACCAGTTCATGAAGAAACCGTTCGGCAGGTGGACCATGAAGATCGCGACGATCATCTCGCAGCCAATGCCAAGGGCGGCAATTCGCGTCAGCAAGCCGACAATCAGCCCCAGTCCTCCGAAGAATTCGGTGCAGATGACCAGAAATGCGACCGCCGCCGGCATTCCCATGTGGGTAAAGAATCCCATGGTACCGTGGAAACCATAGCCTCCAAACCAGCCCAGCATTTTTTGTGCGCCATGCGCGAAGAACACTACACCCAGAACCAGACGCAGGAACGTCAAGCTCACATCGCTGCTGGTATTCATCAGCCGCTTTAGCATCGTTTCCTCCTGCAGGACCTTTCATCCTGCAATTGTCGTTATAACAACATTCTAGTTCGATTCCCTTTCCGGACGCCAGGATTCACTTTTCCCGTCCGGCCCCAACACTCACCCGACAACACAAGGAAGCCGCGTCCAGAATGCAGCGTATAATTTCAGGATCAGATTCCGCGAAGGATGGTATAGACGAAAATGTCCGCAGGCAATAGCAGTTCGGCTAATGGCGTGAATGGCAATGGTTTGAGCGCGGTTCTGAAACCGCGGGCGGAGTGGCTGGCCAAACGGAAAGCCGAGACCACGGAAGGCAATTTCTCGCAGATGCACTATGCCCGCCACGGCGTGATCACCGAAGAAATGGATTACGTCGCCCGCCGCGAGAAAGTCACCGCCGAACTGATCCGGGACGAAGTCGCGCGCGGCCGCATGATTATTCCCGCCAACATCAATCATCCGGAACTGGAACCGATGGCCATCGGCGTCCAGTCGCTGTGCAAGATCAACGCCAATATCGGGAACTCCGCGGTCACCTCCAACGTCGACGAAGAACTCAAGAAGTTGCACACCGCCGTGCACTACGGCGCCGATACGGTGATGGACCTCTCCACCGGCGGCAACATCCATGAAATCCGCGAGGCCATCCTGCGCCATTCGCCGGTGCCGATCGGAACCGTCCCTATCTACGAAGCCATTTCGCGCGTGAAGCGGGTCGAAGATCTGACCGCCAGCGTGATGCTCGAAGTCATCGAAGAGCAGGCGCAGCAGGGCGTGGACTACATGACCATCCACGCGGGTGTGCTCATTCAATATGTGCCGATGGTTTCAAAGCGCATTACCGGCATCGTGAGCCGCGGAGGTGCGATTCTCGCCCAGTGGATGACTCACCATCACAAACAGAACTTCCTCTACGAATGCTTCGAGGACATCGTCAAGATTTTCAAGAAGTATGACGTCAGCTTCTCGCTCGGCGACGGCCTGCGTCCCGGCTGCCTGGCCGATGCCAGCGACGAAGCGCAGTTCGCGGAACTGAAAACTCTAGGCGAGTTGACCCGGATCGCATGGAAGCACGACGTGCAGGTCATGATCGAGGGCCCCGGCCACATCCCGATGCACAAGATCAAGGAGCAGGTCGATCTGGAGAACGAGTGGTGCGACGAAGCCCCGTTCTACACGCTCGGCCCGCTGGTCACCGACATCGCTCCCGGCTACGACCACATCACGTCCGCCATCGGCGCAGCCATGATCGGCTGGTACGGAGCGTCCATGCTCTGCTACGTCACGCCCAAAGAACATCTGGGACTGCCCAACGAAAAAGATGTAAAAGACGGAATCATCGCCTACAAGATCGCCGCTCACGCAGCCGACGTAGCCCGCCAGCGTCCCGGAGCTCGCGACCGCGACGACGCCCTCAGCTATGCCCGCTACAAGTTCGATTGGGAAAAACAGTTCGAACTCTCACTCGACCCCGAGACCGCCCGCTCCATGCACGACGAAACCCTGCCCGAAGAGGGATACAAGACCGCAGCGTTCTGTTCCATGTGCGGCCCGAAGTTCTGCTCCATGAACTACTCGAACAAGGTGGACGAGTACAACAAGGAAGTTCACGGACTGGAGAAGAAGGACTACTCGGGGCTGGTGGAGAAGTTGGTCACGATCAAGTAGTAGTATTTTCCGAAACCAGGGGTCATCTTACGCGGGTGTCCCCTTTCTCCGTTCCCGATCTATGACCTTCTGCCAGTATTTACCCGCAAGGAACGCGGATGTGTGCGGCGCCTTGCCGTTCATGGCCTTCCCTTACGGGCATACAGCCGGGGCCGACGTAAGCTCTCCGGTGTAGGAATAAGAAGGACTGGTTTTCGTGCTGCCCACTTCCATCGAGTTCTTGAGCAGCTCGAACCACGAGACGCCTGCGACATCGGTGACGTGGTAGTTGGTTCCATTCGTATTGACCACGAATGCCACGCTTGAGAGTGCCTCGGTGGCGTCGCTGACCTCGAGCAGGTTCGAATAGCAACTCGTGCCTCCGCCCGGCTGCAGCCAACCGGGAACGATGTTTTGTGTCTGTTTCGCGCCCGAGCGGTCGACAAACGGATCGTTCATCCATTCGGCAACTTCATGAGAAAGGAAAAAGACATCGATGGTTCCGGGATTGAAGAACCATCCGGAATCGATATAAGCGCTGTAAGTGAACGTATTGATCTGGGACGTGCCGTAGGTGCCGTGATATCCGCCGTAATAGAATCCGGCCCCGCAGCCCGGAGTGCCGCTGGTGAGCACGATGTCATTCGTGATGGGCATGGCAAGCGATCCGGCGCTGTAGCCCTGCGCTTGCAAGATGGAGGCCAGTTGGGCTGAAAACCAAGAGAAGCTGATGACGCCGAACGTGGTGGCGCCGGAAACGCAGGTTACGCCCTGGCCATTGGGAACAGTGAGGGGTATGCTGGCCCGCATCGTCGGAGAACCCAGCAGAACGTGATAATTGGGGCTCTTCTTGAGAACGATGGGCTTCCAGAACTCCGCTCTCTGCATGGCATCGGCGTATTGGGTCGTGCCGGAGGTATAAACGGCATCGAGGAAGATCGGCGAGTTCGCAACCTCCGTCGCCCGGTCGCTACCATTGAGGGTCGTGCCGCCGGGGAAGGTAATGTTAATCGGGAGTATGTTGACCGGAATTGTGGTGGTGGATGATCCGCTATAGGGGCTCTTGCCGACCATCTCGAATTTGTAAGCCACGGCATTGTACTTGAAGGAACGACTCCAGTAGGGAACGGTCGCCAAGGCCGCCGCTCCACTCGCTAGTCGCGTCAGTGCGGCTGGCGGTGTCGCCGGGAGACGGACTACCTGCGGGGCAGGCTGGGCGATCACAACACTCGCCAGCGTGTTCACCAGAACACAAGCGATTGCAGAACTTTTCATCGTTATCCCCCTTGCAGAGGGTATCCCCACGCACAGCAGCGTACCTTCTATCAACGGGCAAGAATGTAGTCAAGTCGATTTATTCCGGCGGTTGCCGGGTGCGCACCAACAAACCTTTGAGGTACCAGTCCACGCTCTGTTCGCCGGTGTCTTCGTGCTACCCTAGCCGCATGGCGAGGCCGAAGAAGTTCGATTTAGAGAATCCCGCTCCTGTCGTCGATGACGAAGACGAGGAAACTCTCGCCGCCATTGATGAAGGCATGCGGGACGCGGAAGCCGGTCGAACGGCACCTGCAGAAGACGTGATCCGACGACTCGTGCCGAAGTGGACTACCAACTCGCCTGCACGCAAAGGGCGCTGAGCTGTTGCCGCTAAAATATTTTCGCTGCTTACCGTTCCTGCTGTCAGGCTGACCGCAGCCAGGAGCGGCGCGAGCCAAGTTGCTCCCTTCGCGCTCTCGATCGTTTCTTCGCTGGACCGGTCTGGATTAAACCTCGGCGGGAATTTCCAGTTTTCCGTGCAAATTGCGAATCATGTTGAGTGAGCGCGGCCGGGCACCGCGCATGACTTCATAGACCCGCGTTCGCTGGCCGATGATTCCGATCAGTGCCTTGTAGTCTTTCCCCTCTTGCTCCAGGCGGAACTCGATCGCCTCGATTGGGTTGGGCAGGTCCACTGGATACTGCTCGCGCTCGAAGGCTTCGACCAGCGTGACCAGCACGTCCAGTTCGTCCCCCGCTGAGGTTCCCTGCGCCGATCCCCACAGCTGCTCAATTCGCTGCAAGGCGGCGGCATGATCGTGTTCGGTTCGAATCGGTTTAATTTCCATACTTCACCGTTTTCACATCAATTTTGTCGTATTCCACGTGTGTGCCCAGCCACTTGATGAATACAATCTCGCGCTGGTAGTCGATCGCGGTAACCAACCGGTAGGCGTTCCCCTTGATGTTAAACACAACGCGATCGTTCCCCACAATGCTGGCATTGGCGTAGGCTTGCGTCACATCCGCGGGCGTTTTCCACGTAGCACTCTGAATAATGGGTACAAGGCAAACTTCACTCTAGGTGAGAAGGCCTCTCATGGCCAGCGCTGTGATCCGTGGAGCACGCGACGCCACCGAAAACCAATCGCGATTCACCCTCTGAAGTCCGCCACGCCGTTCCACACCAACTGCACCGCAATGGCCAGAATCAGAAATCCAAAGATGCGGTTGATCGCGCCCACTGCGCCCGGTCCCAGGCGCTTAACGAACGGGCCTCCGAGGCACAGAAACAGGTAGACCGTGAGGCCGAGAGCCACAATTCCGATCACCATTCCGCCATAGGCGAGCAAACTGTTCGCATGCGCGGCTAGTCCCATGACCACTCCAATCGACCCCGGCCCGGAGAGCATCGGCATCGCCATGGGAGTCAGCGAAATGTCTTCCTTGGTCAGAGCTTCGCTGCTTTCTTCCATGGTCATGCGGCTGGATCCCGTCACCATGCCCCAAGCCGTGTTCGCGACGATCAATCCTCCAGCAATCTTGAGCACGGGAAGCGAGATCCCGAAGAAGTGCAGCACGAACCGGCCGAACAGTAGGAAGATGACCAGGATCGCGATCACGTACAAGCCGGTCTTCAGTGCCGTGTGCCTGCGCTCAGGCGCTGGGAAATTTGCCGTGAGCGAGAAAAACATCGGAATCCCGCCGAGCGGGTTCACGATGGGGAACAGCGCGAGGAAGGTCGCCGTGGCTGCCGTGGGCAGATCTTGAAGCACGTGCTGAATGGCAGCCTGCGCACTCATCAGACGGGGGAATCTAAGTATACCCTTGTGGGCAAATCCGCGGCGGGCAAGCGTTCATCCTCACCGAAACATGGCGATCGCAAACGATTCCTGGGTACAGGCGTCTAGTCGGGGTAGGTGACTGTGTCGTTCGCAACCAAACCGTCATCGTGTCTGCGACGGCGCTTGTGATGCCGGGTGCTCTTGGAAGCCTGTGCGATCGGTTTGTCACGATAAACGGCCGCGTCGGGCGTGCTCAAGTCGTCGGCCTTGCGAAGGGAGCTTTCGATTCCGGAGTTAGAGGGAACCGATGGACGCTTGGACGAAACCGGCTTTCGTAATGCTTTCGCTCGCTTCTGTCGTGGTCCAGGCACTGGACTTCCCGCAGCCGCGATGGTTGGGCGTTGCGGCTCGCGTAAGGAGAACACGTTCGCTTTTTCTGTGGCAGCGGTTCCGGAGGACACAGCCGGTGAACTCTGAACGGCGGGCGCGCCTCCGTCCCGGCGCACGCCCCTCGCAAGCACAATTGCCAATACGGCCCCGGCCGCAACGCAGGCGGCAATCCGCAGGAACCATTTGCCGGAAGCCTTCGTGGGCTTCGGTTTCAGGTTGACCTTCAGCGTGACTTTCAGCTTCGGTTTGATCTGGGAGCGGTGAATCGTGATGGTGATCCCGCTCCGCCTGACCCGCTCTTCCTCAGATTCCTTCGCCGGCAGCAGAACTTGCTCAGACCCGACCCCTTCTTCGGGACCGGACAGGAACTTGAGCGCGTGCTTGGCCGGTGGCGGCGCCTGCTCTGAGACCTCAGGTGGCAACTCGATCTCGTCGAACAAACCCGGTTCCGAATTAAAGCTGACTGGGCTCTCCGGAAAGTACAGTGCTTGGCCCGTCTCCGGCGGACGGCGGACGAAATCGGCCATAGGGGCCTTGAGATGATGGACGAAGTTGAACGAGGTCGAATGCTCCCCATCGTGCACTGCAACGTTCGCCGTCAGATCGTTCGAAGGATCGGCTTCGACCCGTAGTTCGAGGTCGGCGAAGTTGTCGGGAATCGCATCGGGAGACACGACTTCAACGGCGTATCCGCGCGTGAGCAGATCCAGCGCCAGTTCTCGCGAGCACTGAGGAGAGCGAGAGATGATCCGTGCTAGTGGCATCGCTTCACTGCCTTGGTGTTCGTGCGCACGCTTGCGCGCAGAAAATAATGCTGCCTAGCGGGATTGCTCCAGAACCAGGACGGCCCGGTTCAGCGCAGCCGCTAAGGCGGCAATCTGTTGTTCCGTTCGGCGAAGATCGCCCCTGTCGATCGCTTCAGTCACACCCGGAATCACCACGGCCGCGTACCCGGTATATTGGCCGGGTGCGTAAATCGCATGGTGATACCACGGACGATTGGGTAGCCCCTCAGGAATCAGCAGCGCCCGCTCCGCTTGCCGCAGTGTAGCATTCAACGGATCCGGCATTCCAGGAATTTTCCGCTGTTTTTGCAGTATCTTCGCCCCCGCCTGCTCCAGACGCCGCGCCCCTTCCACCGCTGCCGAGAAGTCGGGCGCTTGGTCTCCAAAACGGTCTTTGGCCTTGTTCTTCGCCGCATCCAGATAGACCAGAACCTCTTTCCCGTAGTCTTCGTAATCGTACGGCAGCACGTCAGCACCGGCCATGCGCACCATTTCCAGTCCGAACACGCGCGCCATCTGCTGCTCGTAGCGGAAATCCGGATCGCCGAACTTCTTGAACCAGGCGAAATTGTCGAAGGCCGAGTGGTAGACCCCGTAGTCCCCGGTCGAACCAATATCGGTGCTGGGCACGCCCAGGTGCTGCAGGAACACCGTGTAATCCGACCCACTGCCCAGGTCGCCCACCGGGACATCGCCTCGTAGATTGGCCGCGGGCGGGCGATGCGTACTGCTACTGGTCTCCTGCGGATGGAAAGTTTCCTGCTTCGCCTGGCTCGTCTTTTTCCACGCGTCGTAGACGGTACCACCCTGCGGCGAAGGAACGGCCTTCGCGATTTCGCGGATAAACTCCTTCAGGCTGGGCACTCCCGACGCGCCGAATTTTGAACCGGACACAGCCACATCCATGTTGAAATAGGCGACAGCCTTCCCGAGTTCCTGCGCGTGGTCTTCGCCCCACTCCGTGGACCCGATCAGGCCTTCTTCCTCTGCATCCCAACTTCCGAACACGATCGTACGTCTAGGCTTCCAGCCTGACTTCAGCAGTTCGCCCAGGCCATGAACAGCCTCGAGCATAGCGGCGGTTCCGCTGTTCGGGTCGACCGCTCCGTAAACCCAGGCATCGCGATGATTCCCCGCAACCACCCACTCGTCAGGAGACGTCGCACCACCCGCTTTGCCAATTACATCCCAAATGGTGCGCAGTTGGTAGTCCTGCTTAAGGTGCATCCGTATCTTTGCTGGTCCCGGGCCTACGTGATAGGTAAAGGGCAACGCACCCTGCCATTCGCGAGGCGAGGGCGGCCCGCCCAGATGCTCAAGAATCGGCGAGGCATCGGCGTAGCAGATCGGAGTTACTGGGATTTTTGGGAGCTGCTCGGATTGGGCAGGTGACACACGCTTCGAGTCGGGTAAATCCGGCCGCGAGGCTACTCCCGGAGTGGTTGGGTCACCGGGGAACTGGAACATGTACCCGACCGATCCGCGCTGCACGCCGCTCGCCGGCCGCCACGGTCCCTTGGGATACGCATCGCCGCGGTAGTAACCATCATCTTTGGGGTCAGAATAAATAATGACGCCGGCCGCGCCACGCTCCTGGGCCACAAACGCTTTCACGCCACGAAAATTTTCTCCATAACGAACGACTACGATCTTGCCCTGCACGTCCACGCCTAAGCTTTTCAGCTTGTCGAAATCGTCGGGCGATCCGTAGTTCGCGTAGACGACCTCCGCTTCCGCGTCTGCGGACGGTGACATGCCGTTATACGCGTTGACCACTCGCGGGTCGTCCTGAAACGGATCGTCGTCCACGTGCTCGCGCCGTGGCCCATGCATTTCCACACCGGCAGGCGCGGTCATGTCCACGCTGATTTCGGCGGGATAGTTGATCCATACCTTGTATTCGACAATCTCGGTATCGAGGCCGGCCTCGCGAAACCTCTTTGCGACATACTCGGCGGTGGCTTTGTCTTCCGGTGACCCGGCAATGTGCGGCGCCTGCGTCAGAATGCGCAGATGCTCTTCCGCCCGCTTGGGATCGGGCACGGCCAGAAAACGCTTTTCGATCTCCTGTTCCGCAGCCACATCCCGGAACCCACTGATGACTGTGGTCTCCGGTTCTTCTTTGGGACGATCGAAGGCTCGCAGGTTCGAGCCCAGCAAAGCGAGGAACAAAACGGTACCGGACAACAGTTTCATGATGCTCCAATGACTGGCAGAGTAACTAAAAACGATCGAGCTCTGTTGACACCCTGCGAATCGAACCAATTCCGAGTCACACAGGGACGGCTGAAAGCATACGGCGAGGTTGCGTTTCAGTCGTGCCTCCGGCACTCTCGCGTCGCCTGCTCGCACCGTCCCGCCAGTAAACTGGCGGGCTATTTTCGAGGGTCCTCCGGGACCCTACCGTTCCCCACCAGGCTGTCGACCGAGCCCAATCATCTCTAGACTTTCCCCAGTACAGGAAGGACTTCTTCCATCGGCGGCACTTCTTCCACGCCGTAGATCTTGCGAAACGCGATCCGTCCGTCGCGATCGATAACGAATATGGCGCGCTCGCTCGCCCCCGCCTCCGGACCGGACTGGCGTAGCACGCCATAGCGTGCGCAGACTTCCCCGTGCGGCCAGAAATCGGCGCAGATCGGAAAATCGAAGGGCCCGATTTCCCGTTCCCAGGAAGTCGTATTCATGATGGAATCGACCGTCACCGCGACCGTTTCCGTGTTGCTCGCCAGCATGCGCGGGCGTTCCCTCTGATATCCGGTCAACTGTTGCGCGCTCGCTGCCTGCCAGTTGTAGGGATAGAACGCCAGCACCACATTCTTTTGACCGCGATACGCGCTCAGACGCAGTGGCTTCTTGACCCCGGCAATCAGCGCCGGCAGTTCGAAGTCGGGCGCGGGCGTGCCCACACTCGCCGGCTGGCCTTCGATCGCCCCGCGAATGCTATCTTCCGGCATAAGAGAGCGATTGTACCGTGCCTTCAGAGGCTCCCGCTGACGCGTTACACTAAAGAGCAATGAACACGGCGCCAACCGCACGTTTTTCTGATCGGGTGGAGAACTATGTTCGCTACCGTCCCGGATATCCATCGGAAGTTCTCGAGTTGCTGCGGACGGAATGCGGGCTGCAGCCACATCACGTCGTCGCCGACATCGCTTCCGGGACTGGAATCTTTACTCGCCTGCTGCTCGCAAACGGCAATCCGGTTTTTGCCGTCGAACCCAACCCTGAGATGCGGGAAACGGGCAGTAGTCTGCTCGCCGCTTACGAAAAGCTGACGTCCGTGGCAGGAACTGCGGAAGAGACAACCCTTCCCTCCGAATCGGTGGACTTCGTCACCGCGGCGCAGGCAGCCCACTGGTTCGACCGCGACCGTGCCCGACGCGAGTTCGCCCGCATCCTGAAGCCATCTGGATGGTGCGTGCTGATCTGGAACGAGCGCCGCACAGCAACCACGCCTTTTCTGCGCGACTACGAGGAACTCCTGCTGACCTACGGCACCGACTACAAGGAAGTCCGCCACGAGCGCACCACCGCTGTGATCCACGAATTCTTCTCGCCTTCGCCGTATCAGGAGCGCGTCTTCGACTTTCGCCAGCAGTTCGATTACGAAGGCGCCGCCGGACGCCTGCTGTCTTCTTCTTATGCGCCGCTGGAAGACCATCCAAATCACGCGCCGATGATGCGCGAACTCGAGCGCATCGTTCGGACCCACGCGCAGAACGGCATGATCGAATTCGAATACAACACGAGGGTGTATTACGGACAGAATTTGTGATTTGTGCTTTGTAATTTGTAATTGGCGATTCCACGACTTGGGCGTTTTGAAATTACCAATTACCAATTACCAATTACAAATTCCTATGCCTGACACGAAAAGCTTCCACATGCCTCCCGACGAGTTCCGCCGCCAGGGCCACACCGTGGTCGACTGGATCGCCGATTACATGTCGCGCGTCGATTGTTTTCCCGTTCTTTCGCGTGCTCGGCCCGGAGAAATCCGCGCGCAGCTGCCACCAAGCGCCCCGCAGCGAGGGGAAGCGTTCGACCAGATCCTTGCCGACATCGAGCGGGTAATCCTTCCCGGCATCACGCACTGGCAGTCGCCCAATTTCTTCGCCTACTTTCCCGCCAATGCCTCGGGACCGGCGATCCTTGGCGATCTGCTGTCGTCCGGGTTGGGCGTTCAGGGTATGCTCTGGTCCACCAGCCCGGCCTGCACGGAACTTGAAACCCACGTGCTCGACTGGCTGGTCCCCGCGCTGGGCTTGCCGGAGAAGTTTCTCTCTTCGAACACCGGAGGCGGCGTCATCCAGGACACGGGTTCGAGCGCCAACCTCTGCGCCGTGCTGGCGGCGCGCGAGCGCGCGACCCAGTTTGCCAGCAATCGCAAAGGCTGCGACGGACGGCTGGTTGCCTATTGCTCTACGCAAACGCACTCTTCCGTCGAGAAGGCCTTGAAGATCGCAGGCGTGGGTTCCGACAATCTCCGCCTGATCGAGGTGGACTCGGCGTTCGCCATGCGCCCCGACCTGCTCGCGCATCAGATCGAAGCAGACAAGCAGTCGGGCCTGATTCCGTGCTTTGTGTGCGCGTCCATCGGCACGACGTCATCCTGCGCGATCGATCCAGTTGGCGAAATTGCCCGAATCTGTCGCGACCACAACCTGTGGCTCCATGTTGACTCGGCCATGAGCGGCACGGCTGCGCTGTGTCCTGAGTTCCGCTTCATCCACGACGGCGTCGAGTTCGCCGACAGTTACACGTTCAACCCGCACAAATGGATGTTCACCAACTTCGACTGCACCTGCTTTTACGTGGCCGACCGCGCGCACCTCATTCAAACGTTCTCGGTCCTGCCAGAGTACTTGCGGAACAGGGCCACTGAATCGGGCGCGGTCATCGATTATCGCGATTGGCACATTCAGCTCGGGCGCCGGTTCCGCTCGCTCAAGCTGTGGTTTGTGATCCGCCACTACGGAATTGAAGGTCTGCAGCATCACATCCGCGAACACGTGCGGCTTGCGCAGCGGTTTGTCGAGTGGGTGCGCACGGATTCGCGATTCGAGCTCGCCGCGCCTGCCCAGCTCAATCTCGTCTGCTTCCGCCTGCGATCCGGGGACCGAACCAATCAGACCTTAATGGATCGCCTGAATGGCAGTGGGGATCTTTTCGTGACGCACACCAAGCTCGATGGCAAGCTCACCTTGCGCTTTTGCGTCGGCCAGACCAACACGGAGGCGCGGCATGTCGAGCGGGCATGGCAGCGCATCCAGCAAGAGACTGCGCAACTGGAAAATTCCTGATACCTTGTGCGCTATGGCGCGGGAGATCTCGGCGGGCGGAGTCGTGCTTCGGCAGATGGACGGAGTGTGGAGCGTTGCCCTGATCGAACCGCAGAAGGAGAACGCGAAAGCGGCGAAGTCGCCCCGCAAGCGCACACGCGCCCTGCTGGCTCTTCCCAAGGGACTGGTCGATCCGGGTGAGAAACCGATGGCAACCGCCCTGCGTGAAGTAAAAGAGGAGACCGGGATTCTGGCAGAGATGGTCACCAAGCTCGTCGACATCAAGTATGTGTATGTGCGCAGCTGGGGTGACGGCGAACGCGTCTTCAAAATTGTGAGCTTCTATCTGCTGCGGTATGTCTCGGGAGAGATCGACAACTTAGCGCCCGACATGCGGATCGAAGTGAAGAGAGCTCTCTGGGTGCCGCTCGACCAAGCGGACCGGCAACTGGCCTACAGCAATGAACGCAAGGTCCTCCGCCAGGCCCGGGAATATCTCGAAACTCGCGGCTTTGCGCCCGAAAAGACGTTCTGACTGCAGGCGGCGGCTCATTCCAGACGTCACACGGATATGTGATCCATGCACTTGCGCAATGATCCGAAAAGTGATCTTAGTTTCTCCGCTAAGTCATTGTAGACAAAAGATTTATCTTGACATCCTGACCCCGGGGAGTCTACTGTGAATACAACTTAATAGGGCGCATGCCGTTGCCATCCTCACCCCACATCTATCGGCATGCGCCTGTTCTTTTTGGGGCGTATCCGAGCCGGAAGGTCTAGCGCGGGAGTGCGTCATCGATCGCCTGTTTCTCCCGCACCTCCAACGCCCGCAACGCGCCTTTCTTCAAATCACCCAGTTCCAGCGGTCCCACCGACACCCGCACCAGCCGCAGGACCTCAACCTCCAGCGCTTCCAGCAGACGCCGAATGTGCCGATTCTTTCCCTCGTCCAGCACGATCTCAATCCAGC
>Ga0209698_10005832_pt1 | contig 13197 bp, 10 predicted proteins | sample LitLauG_LLR_2012_FD_187203 | JGI IMG/M metagenome (GOLD analysis project Ga0209698, IMG submission 187203) | Freshwater sediment microbial communities from Pennsylvania, USA - Little Laurel Run_MetaG_LLR_2012 (SPAdes) (version 2) | ecosystem: Environmental > Aquatic > Freshwater > Creek >... | reverse complement strand
TGCGAAGGATGTCGTATCGCAGTGCGGTAATACGAAGGACCGAACTGCCGGAGTGAACTTCGATGCCGTTCGGCAGTGGCGCGGAGTCAGATGCGGCGTCACGCACGACAGGCGGCGATGATGCCGAAGGAGTAGTTTGTGCCACAGCGGACTGTAGGTGAGATGGAACCAGCAGACCAAGTACAAGTGTGAAAAATCGTGAGGTGCTCGAACGCGTCATTGATATTTTCTTTGCCGCAGAAAATCATACCACCGGAGGCGGGAGGTTATTGGGGATGAAGATGAGAAACGCCAAGCGGGGCCTTTGAGACCCGGGCTGAGACCGTGTGCACCCAATGGAGAACGCCTTCTACCGTCGAGTAAAAGGCTACGACCAGGAGAATGGCGAGAACGACCAATGCAAACACCAAGCTGAAGAAAAGCCAGCACGCGAGAATCTCTTCCAGCCGGTAAGGCGACACGAAGAGTGCGAGAATGCCCCCCGCTGCGCCAAACGATGTAAGCCAAATTCGGATTCTTGCAAGTTGAATGATGTTCACCATACATATGCCTACGAGGAATTCTGCACGTCGACCGTCAGAATTCACAAGGGCTCGAGGCACTCGGTTGAGTGATGGCGACCACTCAGCGCCTCGGTGGGTGACCAACCAGAGTTCGTGGTGCGCACACTCCAGACCATCGCGGCACGAAAGCGGGCCAGTGTGCGGTACTGGTCCCTTCTCCTTTTCTCCGGGAATGTCTTGAATGCCTAGAGAGAACCAAGACAAAGCATCCATTGGTTGTGCCGGTAGGGGCGCCTTAGGCGGTAACAGCGCGCGGCGCGGGCAGTTCGTTGCGCCGAGTCCAGAAGTAGATGGCGCATGCGCCAATGGAGAGGACCAGTCCAAAGCCGAATTCGGTCGTTACATAAAGGGCGCGACCAACTGGAGCAGTGATGCGGTCGAAAATCGCCTGGATGAAAAGATTGTGACTCGCATGCAAAATCGCAGCCGTCCACAAACTGCCGGACTTAAGGCGCAACCAACCCAGGATGTAGCTGTCGGCGATGACCATGAGCGTGAAGCAGGTGAGAGCAAAGGCGGGTTTCGTGCCGGAATTGTAGTCCGCAAAAAGCAGGCCGGGATAATGCCATGCCGCCCAGATGCATCCGCTGAGAAGACAACCTAAAGTGAATCCCGTCCTCTCGACGAGACGGGGAAGCAGAAAACCGCGCCAGCCGATTTCTTCACCAAGGGCGACGGCAGTGCTGCGGATCACGCCCAGCGTGGCGTAACACGGAATGGCGAGAAACAGCGCAGTGGCGCGCGGCCAACTGGGAAAGCCGAAGGCCGCGGCCAGTGAGTTTGCGAACTCGTTGAACGCGAATGAACCGCGAATTAGGGTCCAGGTGGAAAGATAGACGGGAAGCGCGTACAGCACAGGAATGAAATAGGCCCACGCCACGTAGCGAATCGGACGCCAATTCCACCCCAGTGTTGCCGCATCAATTCGAAGCAACCTGCAAGTTGCAAGCGCAGCGAAGGCAGGGCACCACATGACCAGCGCCACGCCCATCCCATTCCCGACCCCAATGTGACCCGTGTGGATGAAGAGGTAGTACGGCAGTGCCGAGAAAAGGAAGACCAGAAACAAATAAAGGAGAATCTGCTTTGTGAGCGGACGCATGAAGACGGCGTCTTAGCACTAGACACCGAGTGAACCAGCGAATTTTAATTCGTTCGGAGGAGCGCCGGCCATCGCGCAAGCCGGACGAAAGATGGAATCACAGGCCGCCGAAACGATCACACTGGGCGATCGGGATAAATGGCTTCGGGAAACCGGAGTTGAATGAACAATGCAGCCAAAAGCAAAATCAGCAGCGAGAGCAGACTACCCTCGGGTCCCGCCGAGCCTCCGGTAAGCCAGGCGGGTCCCTGGGAGGAAGTGTTCAGGAAATAGCCGACCCCCATCAACCCGCTGTCGGGCGTCCCATAAAAGAAAGTTTCCGCCCAATCCCACGCAGCGTGATAGCCGAGCGCAAACCACAGATTGCCAGTGCGTCGAATCATGAAACAAAACAGCAAGCCCGTGCCGAGGACTTGGAGAATGCCTACGATCGTCTCCCCGGGGTTGGGAATGTGCGCGGCTGCAAATCCCACGGAACTAACAATCGCCGCGGGCCAAAACCGCATGCGTCGCGAGGCGTGAAACAGCAGGTAGCCCCGGAAGGTGAGTTCCTCGCTGAACGATACACACAGGAACGCCAACGCCCAGCCGAAGGCGTAGCCCCAAAACGCACGGCCGGAAAGAGCCTTGGAGTGTATTTGAAAATGGCCAGTCGCGATCAGGGCGAAAACAAGGAAGGAAAGCATCGCAAAGCCCCAGATAGAGCCTTCCCAAAATCGCAGACCAAATGCCTGGCGAGACGGAATCCCAAAGTCCCCGACGGAACGCCCTTGCAGGCGCGCGGCGATCCATGTGCCCAGCACAACAAAAACTGCCGCGATCCCTTTGAACCGCAATTCCACCGCGACGGACAGTTTGTCACTGGAAATTCCCATGCCGATGAAAACATGCAGGCCGATCAGGAGTACTGAGGGAAGCACCAACCCAACGAGAAGCCAAACGATCAAGGCCTTACGGTCAGCAGAAGTCCAAGTTCGGCCGGACTCGGGGACCAGCGGATCGCCTTGTTCCGTGTCGGGCATGCGTTCACGTCGCGTAGGAGAGCCGCCGGCTTCGGCTAACGGTGGCCACCGTGGCCGGCCCTCTGGTGTTCTTCCGGAGCGGCAGCGATTCCGGCTCGACGCAGTTCTTCCGAATAGTATTTCCGGAACATGACGTCCCACTCCTCGCTGCCCTCGAGGATCTCTTTTTTCTGGGAGGTGATGCGCTTGCGGACTTCCTGTTCGATCTTTTCTTCCTCACGCAGAATACTGGTCATGGTCTGGACCATGTGCTGACGAATGGTATCGCGGTCCTCCACAAACTCAACCTCGCCACTCTGTACCAGCAGATCAATCACCTGGTGGGAGATGCGCACGATTTTTTCACGGGTCAATCGCATGCTGTAGTTTTGCCCCTCTTCCCTTCCTGAATCTCTTAGCGGCGCAGCGCGGTCAGCGCAAAATCAACTTGCGATCGCGCGCAAGTTGCCCCTTCACTTTTTTGAACATTTCCTGATAGGAGATGCCCGCGCGGCGCATCTCATCCTGGTGCTGCGTCAGAATGGTGCGCACCTCTTCGTTCACCTTATCTTCGACGGTAATCTCCTCCATCATGCGCAAGCGCACGCGGGCGATCACCGGCTCAACATCCTTTTCCTTGATCTCAACCAACTTGTCTTCGACAAGTTTCTTAGTCACCTGCGAGGCCATATGGCCCACATAATCACGGTTCAGCAGCATCTATGGGATGGGTCCTTTGAAAAATTGCAAGATACTGAGTGTACTGGGTGAAGGGAAATTTCGCAAGAAAAGCGCGCACTTTCGGAAGTTTGCCCGGCGTCGCGCCCACAAAGATTTCCCGGTTCGTTGACGCACCGGGAGGGTTCCTGTAGGATAAAAGAATGTGAGCAGAGGGCGGTTAGCTCAGTTGGTTAGAGCGCCTGCCTTACAAGCAGGAGGTCGCAGGTTCGAGCCCTGCACTGCCCACCATCCCAGTGACAGTATTTCCCGCGGGGACGTAGTTCAGTTGGTTAGAACGCTGCCCTGTCACGGCAGAGGTCGCGAGTTCGAGTCTCGTCGTCCCCGCCATTTTACTCACCAGAACACACTCCAGTTCCAACCCATAAGACTTGCCTTTTCTCATCAAAGAACCGGGTACTTCTATCGATCCGGCGGCTAACTCGAGTCTGGATCAATCTTCGCGGAGCTGTGCTTTGCCTTGAATTGAAGGCGAAGCACCTCGGTGGACAGCCCTTTTGGTGCAGCGAACAGCCTTGCAGAAATTCCCCGCCTGTATCGAGTGAACCGCCTGGATCCCAGATGAGGTTGCTGTGCCTCATCCGAGTATTCTTGTAGCATGCTCGCAGATATGACGGAGCCCCACCTGGCGCTCGCTCCCAGGAATCGGGCGAGTATGGATCAGCTCCTGGTTACAGGCGTCGGCAGTGGCGATGATCACTGCATTGCGCGAGTTTTGCATATAATTTTTGGATCGTTCCTAAATCGGCTAAGGGGATTGCATATGGGTGAAATGCTTCACAGACTTTCTAGCGGACGATATTACTTCTCACTTAGTCTGGCATTTGTCATCTTCGTGACCCCTTGTTTCGCCAAGGTCAAACGGCATGACACCATCATCATGAAAAATGGCGACCGGCTTACAGGGGAAGTCAAACGCCTCGAGCAGGGAGTGCTGTACATTGAGACCGATTATTTTTCCGGGTCCGTGGGGGTTGACTGGTTGCAAGTAGCCAAAGTGGAGAGCAAGGCCACTTACCAGATTGTCCTGAAGGATGGCAAAAGGTTGACCGGGACGATTTCAAAAGTCGAGGAGGAGTCGGCAAAAGGCAAGGATTTTGAGGTGCACGCGCCGGGGATGGATGTCCCGATGGCGGGTACGGATGTCGTCGAGATCGGATCGCAGAAACAAAACTTCTGGCGCCAACTTAAAGGCAGCATTGATCTTGGCTATAACTTTACGAGTGGCAACAATCAATCTTCGCTCAACTCGTCCGCGGATGCGGAATACGTGGCACCCCACTGGGCGGCTGGAGCGTCCTATACCGCTTCGTACAGTGGCCAATCCGGTGGCACGAGTACGAATCTGTTCGATGTGCAAGCCTCTGGCGAACGCTATTTCGGTCACAATTCCTATGTTCTTGGCTTGTCCGACTTTCTGCACAGTTCCCAACAAAACCTCAGTCTGCGAACGACCTTCGGCGGAGGATATGGCAGGTACGTGATACGGAACAACCGAACCGAATTGCGATGGCTGATTGGCGCCGACTTTACGCAAGCGAATTATCAGGCCGGGCTCGTCCAGCCGACTCAACACAACGCCGAATTATTGCTCGGCGGACAATATCAGCTTTTTCAATTCGATCGCTTTTCGCTTCAATCGCAACTCTTGATCTTTCCAGGAATGTCGGATATTGGGCGCGTTCGAATCACGACAACCAACACGTTTAGCATGAAATTGGTGAATAATTTCCGCATGAATTTCTCGTACTGGGATAACTTTGACAGCAGGCCGCCACTCAACGCCCAAAAGAACGCTATCGGCTTGAGTACCGGCTTAGGCTGGACGTTTTGAACATTCTGTTCTTCGACCGCTCCAGCTCAGGCGATTGCACCGGCAATGAAGACAATGTCCGCCTCGTTCGATCGCCCCTCTGCGGCGCCTGACAACTTAATTCCGGTGTTGCTGGCCTTCATCCAGCTCTCGGCGATTCTTTTTCCCGGACAACCCGCCAGTCAACCGAGAGAATATCCTCAGTATTTCTCCGGAACGAAATGGCGCCCCTTGAGACCCGCCTGATCGTCGTAATGTCCCTTGTCCGCGCGCTTCGGCAGCTTCACTTTGTCACGGGGAGCCGACTTGTAGGGAATGTGTTTCAGCAAGTGAGAAATACAATTGAGCCGTGCTCTCTTCTTGTCGTCGGAGCGGATTATGTACCACGGGGCGTGTTTCGAATCGGTGGCCTCCAACATGTTGTCGCGGGCGCGGGAATACTCATTCCAGCGCCGGAACGATTCCAGATCCATGGGACTCAGTTTCCACTGCCGAAGGGGATCATTCAGGCGGGCTTCGAATCGGCGTTGCTGTTCCTTTTTGCCAACCTCCAGCCAATACTTAATCAGGATGATTCCCGCGTTTACGACGTATTGTTCAACAGTTGGGCCCAACTTCAAAAACTGACGATATTGTTCGTCCGTACAGAAGCCCATCACATGCTCAACCCCGGCGCGGTTATACCAACTCCGGTCAAAGATGACGATTTCCCCAGCGGCCGGAAAATGTTGCATGTACCGCTGGATATACATTTGGGTCTTTTCGCGATCGGAAGGAGCCGGCAGCGCCACAACGCGAAACACGCGTGGGCTAACGCGTTCCGTAATCGCTCGAATCGTCCCGCCCTTTCCGGCGGCATCACGCCCCTCAAACACAACTATTACGCGCAGACCCTTGTGCTTAACCCAATCCTGCAATTTGCACAGTTCGGCCTGGAGACGTCGCAGTTCTTTCTCGTATTTCTTCCGCTTCAGGGATTTCTCTGCCTCTGGTTCCCCATGTTTCGCCATTGCAAATCACTCCTTTCAACGCGAAGTGAACTTTCGCCCCATGCCGGGAGCTATTCCCTTCAAATTGTTGCCGCAGGAGGCTTCAAGGGGTCGGAGACTTAACTGGGGCCGCTGCCGGCGCCCCGCTGGTACTAATCCACTGTGAATCGTTCAGACTCCATCCACCGCCCAGCGCCCGGTAAAGATTCACCAGGGCCACCTTGCGGCCAAGATCGTATCCAACGGCGGACTGTTCCGCCGGGTACATCTGAATCTGCGCATCAATGATCTCGAAATAACTTGCCAGCCCGCTGTCGTAGCGAATGCCCGCGAGGTGGACGGCGTCGTGATACGCTGCGACAGAATTGAGTTGCTCCGCATATGCCTTCGCTAACTCCTGATGGGCCGAAAGCGATGTGGATACTTCGCCGAATGCCTGTGTGACCGCCTTCTCAAACGCCACTCTCGCCTGATCCCGTTGCGCAATCGTCGCTCGGTATTCGTTCTTCAGGCGGCCGGCAGTAAAAAGGGGGCCCGCCAGATTGCCGGCGAGGCTCCATGCTTTTCCCGTGCCGGTGAGTTCGGAAAGCTGCGGGCTTACTCCACCGAATGCGCCTGTCAATGAGATCGTTGGGAAAAAATTGGCTTTGGCAACTCCAACGTTGGCGTTCGCGGCAATCAAATTCTCCTCGGCCGTCCGCAAATCGGGCCGGCGCTCCAACAACTGCGCCGGCAGGCCGGTGGGAACCTCCGGCGGGTCAAACTGCTCCGCCAGAGCGCTGCCTCGTGCAATCGGGCCGGGATTGCGTCCCAATAGCAAATTCAGCGCGGATTCCTGTGCCACAATCTGCCGCTGAAGATCCGGAATCACTGCGGCGACATTTGCCAGCGCTGCTTGCGCCCGTGCGACCTCAAGGCCGGAAGCGGCGCCACCTTCAAACTTGCGCTGAAAGAGATCCAGGGTTTCCTGGAAACTCCCAACGGTTCGGTGCGCTATTTCGACATTTGCGTCCAGCGCCCGCAATTGAAAATATCCCTGGGCAACTTCCGCAAGGACCAGCAGCCGGACATCGCGTCTCGCTTCCTCACTGGCAAAATAGACCGCGCGCTGTGCCTCATTCAATTTCCGGATTCTGCCGAAGAGATCAATCTCCCAAATAGTGCTGAAGTTGTACGAGTAATAGGTGTGGTTCGGGATGATCGCAGCTTGCTGCCCCGCAATGCTCGCGCCGTATCCCACTTGGGGAAAGTATTGCGACCTCGTGACACCGGCCAGGGCACGCTCCTGCTCCACCCGGTAAAACGCCAACTGCAGATCGTAGTTGTTTTGCAGCGCTTCCTTGATCAGGCCCTGCAGAACGGGATCCTTGAACAACTCCCACCACGCCGCATCCGCCTGGGAGTTCGCGGTTGCCTGTTGCGCTCCATAGAAATTGGCCGGAGGCTGGACCGTCGGTCGGTTGTATTTGGGACCAAGATTGCAGCCGGCCAACAAAACGGAGAGAAGGACAGTAGCGGTGACTTTTCGCATCAGTCGTGCCCTCCTTCCAGCGCAGCGGCGCCTGGAGCCGTTGCCGCTTCCTTTTTCTTCTTGCCGCCTATGCGTTCCACAACCACAAACAGTACGGGCACAAGGAAAACGCCAAGTATCGTGGCAGCACCCATGCCCGTGATTACGGAACTCCCCAACACTTGGCGGCCAATTGCTCCCGCGCCTTTCGCTGTCCACAGAGGCACGCAACCTAGAATGAAAGCGAACGAAGTCATCAGAATGGGCCGCAGGCGCAAACGCGCGCCTTCCAGAGACGCCGCCACCAGATCCTTTCCTTTGGAATGCTCCAGGACGGCAAATTCAACAATCAGGATGGCGTTCTTGGCTGTGAGGCCAATCAGCATCACGAGTCCAATCTGAGCAAACACGTTGTTGTCGAACTTCCGCAGCAGCAGGCCACCATAAGCTCCCAGAACCGCCACTGGAACCGAGAGCAGAACGCTGAACGGCAGCGACCAGCTCTCATACAATGCCGCCAGGATCAAAAACACAAACAGGAAGGACATGCCGAAGACGACCGCTTGCCCACCTTCCGCTTTCTTTTCCTGGTAAGACATATCGCTCCAGGCATAGCCGAATCCCGCGGGCAAAACTTCGTTCGCCACCTGCTCCATGGCGGCCATGGCCTGCCCGGAGCTGTAGCCAGGTGCCGGCGACCCATTGATCTGAATACTCCGGAAAAGGTTGAAACGGTTGGTGTATTCCGGCCCGGAGACGCGCTTGATGGTGACCATGGACGCCAGCGGCGTCATTTCGCCTTTTGAATTGCGCACAAAGAAGTTGTTGATCTTGTCGGCGCTGGTGCGGTACTCCGGCTCGGCTTGCAGATACACCTTCCACTGGCGGCCAAACCGATTGAACTGATTGACGTACGCACCACCCAGAAAGGTTTGCAGCGTTTGATAGACTTCTCCGAATTGGAGTCCCTGTTTCAGCACACGATCTTGATCCACCTCGACATACAGTTGCGGTACCGAAGGGCGAAACGTTGATACCAGCGAGGCAATTTCAGGTCGCTTTTGCGCCGCTACGGTCAGCTTATCCAGCGTGTCGGAAAGCTGCGCCACGGTGCCGCTGCCGCGGTCCTGCAGCATGAAGGTAAATCCCCCGGCTGTGCCGAGTCCTGGAATTGCTGGTGGTCCGAAGGCAAAGGCAATCGCCTCGGGAATTTCCGCGCGCAACTTCCTGTTCAATGCCTGCATAAGTCCCTTGGCTGAGAGCTCCGGAGTCTTGCGCTCCTCCCATGGATCCAGCTGCAGAAAATAGAAGCCCGTGTAGCTGGCGGAGGTGTTGGAAAGCAGGTTGAATCCAGAAATGCCGCTGAAACTCTGGATTCCGTGCATGTGCCCCAGCATGTCATCCAGCTTGCGCATCACCACATCCGTGCGTTGCAGGGATGCGGCATCCGGCAGTTGGATCTGCACGAATGCATATCCCTGATCCTCTTCCGGAATAAAACTGGTCGGGAGGCTCCTGCCCATCATTCCCGCAACCACGGAAATGCCCACCAGCAAGAGCAAGGAAAATACCCAGCGCCGGATCAGTACACTGCTCAAATTCACGTACCCGTTCGTCAGTTTTCCGAATCCCCGGTTGAACAGATCAAAGAATTTTGCGAGTGGCCCTTTTGACTTCTTGCGCGGCCGCAACAGAAGAGCAGACAACGCGGGTGAAAGCGTCAGGGCGTTGAATGCCGAGATCAGCACCGAAATGGCGATGGTGATGGCGAATTGCTGGTTTAGCAGCCCTTTAATGCCTCCAAGTGCGGCCATCGGAATAAAGACGGAAGCAAGAATCAGTGCGATGCCTATGACCGGGGCGGTCACTTCCTCCATCGCCTTTTCGGTAGCCTCTTTGGGCGAAAGTCCGTGTTCGATGTGGTGTTCCACCGCCTCCACGACCACGATGGCATCGTCCACCACAAGGCCGATCGCGAGGATTAGTCCGAACAGCGAGAGTGTATTGATCGAAAAACCCAACATCGGGAATACCGCGAAGGTTCCAATCAGCGAGACCGGCACGGCCAGCAATGGAATCAGCGTTGCCCGCCAGTTCTGCAGAAACAGGAACACCACGATGATCACAAGAAAAATTGCCTCTCCCAGCGTCGTGACGATCTCCTTCATTCCTTCCGTGATAGGCAGCGTGGTGTCCATCGCAATCGTATATTCGAGATCTTGTGGGAAGCGCGACTTCAACTCCTCCATCTGCGCCTTCACTTGCTTCGCTACCGCCAATGCGTTGGAGCCCGGCGCCTGATACACGCAAATGATCACCGCGGGCTTTCCGTTGTAGCGCCCGATCTGCTGATAGACCAGGGACCCTAGCTCGATCCGCGAGACATCTTTGAGCCGGACCGTCGAGCCATCCGGATTTTGCCGGACGATGATGTTGCCGAACTCCGCGGGATCGGCAAGGCGACCCTGGGCCCGGACGGCGTAAGTAAATTGCTGGCCTTTGGGGGCGGGTTCCGCACCAATCTGCCCGGCGGGATTCACCGCGCTCTGTTGCTGTACAGCATTCGTCAAATCACTGACGGTCATTCCAAGCTTTGTCAACTGATCTGGTTTCACCCAGATGCGCATCGCATAATCGGAGGCGCCAAAATTCGTGACTTGTCCGACGCCCGGGACGCGCAGCAGCGCATCGTTGACGTTGATGGTCGCGTAGTTCCCCAAGAATTGGCCGCTGTACGTGCTATTCGGCGAGTAGACCGAAATGACCAGCAACGGAAGTCCCATCAATTTCTTGACCGTCACGCCGTACTGGTTGACCGAGGTCGGCAGGTTTGGGCTGGCCTGCGACACGCGATTCTGGGTGTTCACCTGGTCGATGTCTACGTTGGTGCCAACGTCGTAGGTGACCTTAAGGGTCATCGTGCCGTCATTGGCATTCGTGGACATCATGTACAGCATGTTGTCCACACCGTTCATCTGCTGCTCCAGCGGCGTGGCCACAGACTGTTCAATCGTTAACGCATCCGCACCCGTGTACACCGCCGCTACGTTGATCTGCGGCGGCACGATATCGGGCAACTGGGCGATAGGGAGTTTCGACATCGCCACCACGCCCCCGATGACCGTGAGAATCGCAATGACGATAGCCACAATAGGCCGGCTGATGAAGAATTTCGCCATGGCTAATTCCCACCAGGTAAAGCGGTCGCCTGCGTGTCTTTGTAGGGCGCCGGCGCCACGGTCATTCCCGTCCGCACGCGCTGCAATCCGTCAACGATCACGTTCTCCCCGGCCTGCAAGCCCGATTCAACAATCCACATATCGGCATACAGAGGGCCAAGTTTGATCGTCTTAATTGTGACCTTGTGGTCGGAGCTTACAACTCCGACCTGATAGATACCCTGCAATTCGGAAACTGACTGCTGCGGAATTAGAAGTGCGCCTTTGCGCGTCTCTGTAACGGCGCGAATACGTGCATACTGGCCGGGGCGCAGAATATTCCCCGGATTGGGAAATTCCGATCGCACCTGAATGGTTCCGGTTCGCGAGTCCACTTCGCGGTTTACAAATAGCACCCGCCCGGGTCGTGTATAAACCGTACCGTCTCCCAGGATGAGCTGCAGGCTTCTCTCGCCTGACTTTTCCGCTTTCTCCCTCATGAACCGAAGATAATCTTGCTCTGCAATGCTTACGTCCACATAGATCGGATTCACGCTCGAGACCGTGGTCATCACTGTGCCGGGCGCTATGAGGTCTCCGATACCAACCTTAGCGACCCCGGCCACTCCCGAAATGGGCGAGGTCACTGTCGTCCAGGCGAGATTTAACTTCGCGTTATCCAAGACGGCCTGATCCGCATCAACGGTTGCTGCCGTCGCTCTCTGCATGCTCTGTGCTTTATCCAACTCCGCCTGGCTTACGGCTCTTTGTGCCACTAGTGGCGTGTAGCGCCGCACATCAATATCCGCTTGCGCTAAGCTGGCACGTGCCCGCTCTAGATTTCCTGTCGCTTGTTCCACAGCAGCTTGAGCCTGGCGCTTATCAAGCTGGAACATCGGCTGTCCCTTCTCCACGTACGAGCCTTCTGGGTACAGTCGGGTTAGCAGAAAACCTTCGACTTTCGGCCGGATTTCCGCGTCCACGTTTCCAGCCATCGTTCCCACCCACTCTTGCCGGAGCTCCACATTCTTTTGCACAACCGGTGTGACCGTGACCCCGGGAGGTGGTGGAGCGGGCTTTTCTTCCTTGGAAGAACATCCGGCCATGGCGAACAATAGAAGCAGTGATGCGCAGACAATTTGTGCCGGGTTCAATGAAGAGCGGTAAATGAACCGCTTGTGCTTGGGCACTAGAGTGGGAGTTGGAGTCTTTTCAGAGTTCCACCGTTGAGGATCGCCGCATGGGAATTTCATAATCATTCGTTTCGCCTCCAAACGGCAGCTGCCACCGTGGATCAGGCGCGCACCAGGCCTGCGTCCAATGTCAGCTCAAATTCTCCTCGAACGTGCAAAACCTAGCATCGAACCGCAACCAGCCACACCTAGGAAAATCCCTAGGTGGCACGCGGATGCACCCGCCATTTTGAGTTCGTTAGTTAATTGGAGCGATGGGAGCCACACGCATGCAAATGGGGTCGCTCACTCGTCTAGTCATCCAGCCAAGAAATGCCCCGCGTGGAATTCTCAATCAAGCACTGGTTCAGTCACTAATCTCCGACGCAGGTGGATCGAACGGCCAATCGTCATCCGTTGGCTGCCACGTCTTGTCGGGGTTATAAAGCTCCATTTCTTTGAAAATTTTCAACGTATCGGGTCCCAAGTCCTTCTCATAGACAATTCCTTCGTAGCTGACGATGAATGATTTGACTCCAGTAACCCGATACTCTGCAGGGACGGCGGCTAGTGCAAATCCACCGATCATGGCCCCGTTTACAACAAAATCTATCTTGCCAAGAGGCGCGGCAGGGCCCTGCCCTTTCAGAATCTTGAAGAAATATCCGTGATACGGCTTGGACTTGTCGGCGTAGCCCTCCTGCAATGCATCGGCGATGCTCTCAGATATTGGCCCACCAAGACTCCCATCCGGATTTCGCCACACCAAGCCATCGTGTTTGCCGGGCGTGCTGATGATCCGCTGTGCGTATTGATTCACCAGGGCGCCATCATGCTTTTCCATGGCATATTCGTGTTGCGCCTCCACATAACCACGGCAAATCTCGATGGCATCCAGTTCATTCGACCCGATACGCCGGTAGAGAACCTCTTTACGGCCGGCCGCCGTGTCGAAGTACCAGGCTCCCTTTTTGTTGACAATCGGGATCGTCATGGGCCAGTCGTCGTTTCCCACCACGAGGACGGCGCGACTCGGATTTTTCGGATCAACCGCGATCGAGTTTTTCTCTTGTGCCTTCGCGGCAAAGCCGACCGTCCGGTTTTTATCCTGGACGGGATCATCCGAAGCGACAAGATCTTCACTTCCCGGG
>Ga0209698_10005831_pt1 | contig 13198 bp, 10 predicted proteins | sample LitLauG_LLR_2012_FD_187203 | JGI IMG/M metagenome (GOLD analysis project Ga0209698, IMG submission 187203) | Freshwater sediment microbial communities from Pennsylvania, USA - Little Laurel Run_MetaG_LLR_2012 (SPAdes) (version 2) | ecosystem: Environmental > Aquatic > Freshwater > Creek >... | reverse complement strand
GGGTAAAACAACGCGTAAGGCAGCTGCGAGTCGCAGCCTCAGCGGGGTGAAAAGCAAAAAGAGCCGGCGAGACGCCGGCGCTACAGTCGCGGTCGCCGCTTTGCGCCAGATTTCAGGCTGTGGCTGGAGGCAGGCCGCTGACAGCTTTCGAAAGACAGGGATATTTTGCCGGGGCGGAGGTTTCGCCGCGGACGCCGCGACTCCTGCTGATTGCGCCTTCGCTGCGGGTTCATCCCGCGAATGAGCCTGTGCTGCGTTACTTCTCGCCGCAAGTGGAGTGGGAGTTGATCGCGGTCAGCGAGCACTGGCGGCGTGAGATGAAGGTGATCTTCCGCAAGCGCAGCGGAGACGAGCGCATGGACCGGAGTAACTACTGATCGACATGCGCACGATCTCGTTTCCCGGACGGGCAAATATGCTGAGCGCTACTCCGTCGGCTTCCAGCGAAGGATCGGCTTTCTTGCTGCCTGCACTTCGTCGAGCCGCGAGACCCGCGTGGAGTGCGGTGCGGTCTTCACCAACTCCGGCGTCTCTTCCACTTCTTTTGCGATTGAACGCATGGCGTCTATGAACAGATTCAGTTCTTCGAGCGACTCGCTCTCCGTGGGCTCAATCATGAGAGCGCCGTGAACGATGAGCGGGAAGCTGACGGTATACGGATGGAAGCCGTAGTCGATGAGGCGTTTGGCAATGTCGCCGGTCTTCACGCCCAGGGCGGCCTGGCGCTTGTCGCTGAAGACGACCTCGTGCATCGAGCCTGTTTTGTAGGGCAGCTCGTATACGTCTTCGAGTTTGTGGCGAATGTAGTTGGCGTTGAGCACGGCGTCTTCGGTGGTCTGCCTCAGTCCGTCTGGTCCGTTGGCCAGGATGTAGGCCAACGCGCGGATAAACATCCCGGTGTTGCCGTAGAAGGCGCGTACGCGACCTACGGAGTGGGGTCGGTTGTAGTTCCAGTGCTTCGCACCGTTCTCGTTTTGGACGAGGACTGGTGTCGGAAGGAAGGGCTCGAGGAAGGCTTTGCAGGCTACGGGGCCGGAGCCGGGACCGCCCCCGCCGTGAGGCGTTGAAAATGTTTTGTGCAGGTTGAGGTGCATCACGTCGACGCCGAAGTCGCCGGGCCGCGCCTTGCCGACCAGCGCGTTCATGTTGGCGCCGTCCATATAGAGCAAGGCGCCTTTCGCGTGGAGAATGTCGGCGATCTTGTGGATCTGGCTCTCAAAGACTCCAATCGTCGAAGGGTTGGTGAGCATCAGCGCCGCGGTCTCGTCGTCCACCTGCCGCGTGAGGGCTTCGAGATCGATGCCGCCCTCCGCATTCGACTTGAGGTTTTCGACCTGGTAGCCGCAGATCGCCGCGGTCGCAGGGTTGGTCCCATGTGCGGAGTCCGGTATAAGAATCTTCTTGCGCGCGTTGCCCTGCGACTCGTGCCATGCGCGCACCAGGAGGATGCCGGTGAATTCGCCGTGTGCGCCGGCGGCGGGCTGAAGCGTGATCGCATCCATGCCGGTGATCTCGATGAGGCAGCGCTGGAGCAAATCGATAACTTCTAGAATTCCCTGGGCGAGCGAGTCGGGGCGGTAGGGGTGCGCTTCGGCGAGGCCTTCGATGCGCGAGACAAGCTCGTTGACGCGCGGGTTGTACTTCATGGTGCAGGAGCCGAGCGGATACATGCCTAGGTCGATGGCGTAGTTCCAGGTGGAGAGGCGCGTGAAGTGGCGGATGATTTCGATCTCGCTGAGCTCGGGCAGCTCCGCTGCTTTATCTCGCCTTACGGCGCCAAGAAGCTTTGCCGAATCGACGGCTGGGACGTCGAGCGGTGGGAGCTTATAGGCGCGCTTGCCCGGCGAGGATTTCTCGAAGACGAGAGCCTCGTTCTGCGTCTGGTGGGGGCGGACTTTGCCGGTGGTTGCGCGGGTGTCATCCATTTGCGTCACAATTCCCTCTCCTCTGGAACCGATCCTGGCGGCGATTCAAATGCGCAATCTGATTCGCCTTGTAACAGGGCATGACTTTAGTCGTGCCGAAAATGCCGAAATTCTAAGTCGGGCTTTAGCCCCTGCAACGGCCCGGCCCTACTCGTCTCTTGCCGCAGGGGCTTGCTGGGTCTCGGCCTTCTTCCTCGCCAAATTCTCGAAACTATACGGGTACTTCTCCGGCGCATCAACCAAACCCGACTTAACCGGGTTGCATGCGATGTAGGCTCGATACTTTTTGAAACTCTCGTCGCCTAGCACCTGCACCTCGGAAAACCCTCTCTGCCAAACCTCACCCTTAAATCCGAACTCCCTGCCCAGGCGGAACGAGAATCTGCCCTTCACCAACTGCATGGCCTTCTCCACGGTCATCCCTTCGTCAATGGTGAATAAGAGGTGCAAATGATCAGGCATGATCACGAAGTCGTGCAGCCTAAAAGCGCGTTCCGCGACAAGAGAACGCAATACTTCGATGAGAAGTCCGGCATTCCTGTCCGACTGAAGCAACCGGCGGCCCAGGCTTGTCTTCGTGGTCGTGAAAAAGGTGCGAGCCGGGTTGAGAATATTCTCCGATGATGATTTTCTGCCAGGTCGCGCCATAGCAGGGGCTAAAGCCCACTCCTTCTCGATGCGATGTTTCGGCACGACTAAAGTCATGCCCTGTTACAAAGCAGCCAACCTTCTCAACCGCTCAATCTCGTCGATCAACTGCGGAATGTCTTGTCGCGCATTTGCGATGAAGTCCTGATCCGCCGCAGTCGCTCCGAACAGCTCAATGTCGTTACCACGAGTATCATGTGTGCCTGTCATGATGAAGCTGTTCCCGCTAGTATGATCTCTGCCCTCAATAAACGATTTCCAAGGTCCCGGCGTCGCCACATCGCAACGCGCGCTGATTGCTTCCATCTCTGTTGATGTCATCACGGCCTTCTACGCCTCCACCGGTGCGGCGGCCAGGACTTTGGCGGCGGTGTCGATGTTGGCGCGGGTGATGATTTCGGTGGCGCACCAGAGGGTGGCGTTCTTCAACTCGGGGTACCAGCGAGTGAGGTCGATGCCGCCGACTATTTTCTCGTCCATCAGGCGCTGGCTCCAGACGGCCGGGGCTTCGTCGGTTTGAAGGACGAACTCGTGGAAGTGCGGCGCGGCGTTGAAGAGCAGCTTTGCGCCGGGCTGCGAGCCCAGAGTCTTCGCGGCGTAATGGGCTTTGGCGAGGTTGTGCTCGGCTAACTCGCGGATGCCTTCTTTTCCGTAGACCGTCAGGAAGATGGTGGCCATCAGCGCGACCAGCGCTTGATTGGTGCAAATGTTTGAAGTGGCTTTCTCGCGGCGTATATGTTGTTCCCGCGTCGCCAAGGTCAAAACGAAACCACGGTTCCCATTGCCGTCGACGGTTTGACCGACGAGGCGGCCGGGCATCTGGCGGACATATTGCTCTTTGGTTGCGATGACGCCGCAGAAGGGGCCGCCGTAGCTGAGTGCGACACCAAAGGACTGGGCTTCCATGCTGACGATGTCGGCTTCGACGGGCGGGCGGACGACTCCGAGGGAGACTGCTTCCGCGATTGAAACGATGAGGAGCGAGCCTTTCGCGTGGGCAATCGCCGCGATGGCTGGGATGTCTTCAATGACGCCGAAGAAGTTGGGGCTCTGGACCAGGACGGCGGCGGTCTCATTGGTTACGGCGGCTTCAAGCGCGGCCAGATCGATGCGGCCGGTCTCATGATCGTAGGGGACGAGTATCGACGGAAGGCCCTGATGTTTGGCATAGGTCGCCATGACTTCACGGTACTCGGGATGAACGGTTGTGGCGACGACTGCTTTGTGGCGGCCGGTCACGCGAACTGCCATCATCACAGCCTCAGCCGCGCCCGTCGAACCGTCGTACATGCTGGCATTGGCTACGTCCATTCCAGTCAGCTCGGCAATCATGGTCTGGAATTCGAAGATGGCTTGCAGCGTGCCTTGCGTGATTTCAGCCTGATAAGGCGTGTAGCTGGTTAGAAATTCTCCGCGCTGGACAAGGGAATCGATGATGACGGGCCGGTAGTGACGATAGGCGCCGGCGCCGAGGAAGCTGGCGTAGCCGGTGGCGTTCTTGTCGGCAGCCGCGCGGAAGTAGTCGATAATCTCGCTCTCCGCCTGCTGGCGCGGGACGTCGAGGTCGCGGGTGAGGCGATACTCGGCAGGGATGACTTCGAAGAGCGAGTCGATGGAAGCCACGCCGATCTCGGCGAGCATCTGCTTGCGTTCGGCGGACGATTTGGGTAGATAACGCATTTCAGCTTCTAGCCTCTAGCTTCTAGCTTGTAGCCAAAAGCTCGTTAAGCGCCGGCCGGCGGCTAGCTCGCGGTTTCTTCGGAGATGAAGGCTTCATACGCGGCGGCGTCGAGCAGGGCGTCGAACTCGGCTGGATTCGAGAGCTCTACTTTGATGATCCAGGCGCCGTGAGGATTCTCGTTGATCTTGTCGGGTGCGGTCTTGAGCTCCTCGTTGATGGCGGTCACAGTTCCGCTGACCGGTGCGAACAAGTCGCTGACGGCTTTTACGCTTTCGACAGAACCGAAGGTTGCGTTGGCCGTTACCACATCGCCCACCTTGGGCACGTCCACGTAAACAATGTCGCCAAGGGAACTCTGCGCGTAGTCGGTGATGCCGATTGTGCCGATCGTGCCATTGAGCTCGATCCATTCATGTTCGCGGGTATAGCGATAGTTTGTGGGATAGGGCATGGTGAGGCCGCTCCTTCAGAGAATCAGCGAAACTCCAGTGTAAATCGCGCTGGGTCTCGTGCGGGTCTGAGGAAATTGCGGCGAGGCGAGCACCGGCTCCCTGTTCCTTGCCTCACTTGTCAAAAAATTCCCCGTGGCCGCCGTTGGCCCACGGGTCGTAGTTCTGGGCAAAGATAGCGCGGGTTTGGACAGAGGGGTGGTTGAACTCCCAGAATTCGATGAAGGGGCTTGGATTCGGGTCTTCGAGCCAGGCTTCACCAAGGTGGTTGAAAGCGGAGACGGCGGTCTTCTGCGGGTCCGGCACGAGGCCGTGAATGGCTTCCTGCCCGTAGACGTCAGCCTGATGCTCGAAGTGGCGGCTGAAGGTGTTGTTGATCGGCTCGAGCACAAAGCCGGCGCCGGAGATGGCGAATAGCAGGACGACGAATCCGGCGCGCGAAGCGAGCGGAGTAGCGTTTTCCGAGCCACCCAGTTGCCAGCGCGAGCCGAAGCGCCTGGCGAGCCAGGCGGCGAATCCGGCGCAGGCCCAGTAGATGAAGAACAGGGCGAAGGCCATGCCTGCAATCAGCTTGGGAATGTGATGGAGGACATAATGCCCGCTCTCGTGGCCAAAGATGAAGAGAACTTCGTCGTCGGGAACGCGGCCTGCGGTGGTGTCCCAAACCACAATGCGCTTGGTGGCGCCAAGGCCTGACACATAGGCGTTCAGCCCGTTGGTCTTGACGCTGGCCATCATTAGGAACATGCGGTCGGGGGGAATGTTGGTTCCGGTGCGAGCGACGACCTTTTCAAGCTCCGTCACCAGGCCGGCGTGATTCTTGCTGAGCGGCTCGAATTTGTTGAAGATCGGCTCAAGCAGCGGCTGCGCAAAGATCGACAGCACGAGCAGCGGAAGCGTGGCTATCCAGATGCCGAACCAGTAGCGGCGGGGCCAGCGGCGGACGATCCAGTTGAAGAGCAAAAGAACGGGAGCTCCGATGAGCAACGAGAGCCCGAGCGACTTTCCCTGGTCGCCGAGCCAGCTTCCCCAACCCTGAACGCTGATGTCGTAGCTCCTCTCGACGTGCTGGCTGAACCAATCGAGTGGTAGGCTGGCCACGGCGGTGATGAGGATAAACGCGGCAAAGAAGATCAATCCCTGAATCCAGCGGCGCGCAATGATGCTCTGCGCCCAGGCTTCCAGGCGGGCCGCAGCGCGCGAGGCCAGAAGCAGCCACAGAACGGCCAGGCCCCAAAGCCCGCCGACAATGTCCATGATGTTGCGAATGCGGCTGATGGCAATGGCCTTGGCGAGTTTGTCGGGCGACAGGGAGTACGCGTTCTGCTGGTTGGCACGAGCCGGAGCCGGGGAGGATGTTTGGGCTATCACAATGCGTGGCGCGACTCGGGGCCCAGGCCCGATCCGCGGGGCGACACAGGCGAGCAGGATCGTAAAGCAGATCGTGAGCACGGAACGGCGCACAAATGTCATGGAAACACTCCTTGCCGGCAGCCGACTTTGAGACAATCTTGGATACAGATGCTTTTACTCGATTCCGCCCGACCTATGCCACAGAAAACTTCGGCCGTGCCAGCAAAGCCTGCAATCAGGACGTGTCTGCACATTGCGATTGCGGCTTCGACCCTGATGATTCCCGCTCCGGCCTCCGCGCAAGCCACTACCCCTGTTCTGCTCGATGCAATGACCGCCGAATTGCACCGCGCGTTTAACTCGCTCGGCAAACAGGGATCGGGCAATCCGGAATCCGACAAGCAGTTGCCCCCCTACTTCCTCAGCTACTCGGTCAGCGACGTAAGCGGCGTGTCGATCCGCGCGCAGTTAGGGGCGCTGGTGGATAGCTCGGCCAACCATATCCGCGTGGCCGACGTGCAAGTCAGGCTCGGCAGCCCAAAGCTGGACAACACCCACGGAGAACATCGCGCTTCTGCGGTGAACAGTTTTCAGTTGCCGCTTGGCGACGATCAGGAGGCGCTTACCCGTTCTCTATGGCTGGCCACCAACACCGGCTACAGCACGGCGCTGGACAACTACCTCCGCGTCAAAACCGAGGCCCAGGTGCGGGCCAGGGAAGAAGACACATCGCCGGACTTCAGCCAGGAGGTCCCGCAGTCGTACATCGGCAAGCAGGCTCCTGCGGTAGCGGTGGACCGGGCCGCGTGGGAAGAACGGATCAAGGCGCTCTCGAAGACCTTCCGCGAATTTCCAGATGTCTACCAGAATGCGGTGATGATGACCGCGCAAACTGAGACCGACTACTTTGCTTCGTCCGAGGGGTCGCGGGTCGTGACTCCGCACCGGCAGGCGCGCATTGTGGCAATTGCGGTGACGCGCGCCGAGGACGGGATGGACCTGTTCCGCGAACAGACGTTTGAGGCCGAGACGCCAGACGGTTTGCCCGCACAGGCAACATTGGAAGCAGCGATGAGGGAGCTTGGAAAAAGCCTGGAAGCGCTGCGCAAGGCTCCGGTGACAGAGCCTTTTGACGGGCCGGCGATTCTTTCCGGGCGCGCGGCGGCGGTGTTCTTTCACGAGGTGCTGGGGCACCGGCTCGAAGGCCAGCGCCAGCGCGGCGACGAGGAAGGCCAGACCTTTACCAAGGACGTTGGCAAGCCGGTGTTGCCATCGTTTCTTTCCGTGGCGGACGATCCGACGATGACGAGGTTCGGCGACACATGGCTGAGCGGCAGCTACGAGTTCGACGATGAGGGCGAAAAGGCGCAACGTGTCGGGCTGATCGACGACGGCGTGTTGAAGACGTTTCTGATGTCGCGGCTGCCGATTGCAAGTTTCAGCACTTCAAACGGTCACGGCCGCGCGGAGACGGGCCACGTGCCCACCGGGCGACAGGGCAACCTGATTGTGACCTCGACCAGGAGCGTGCCGGAGGCAGAGTTGCGCAAGGAACTGATCGAGGAGGCAAAGAAGCAGGAAAAGCCGTACGGGCTTTACTTTGAGGACATCTCTTCAGGTTTCGCGGTGACGACGCGCAGTTCACCGCAGGCGTTTCAAGTGATTCCTCTAGTCGTGTGGCGAGTGTATGTCGATGGCCGACCGGACGAGTTGGTGCGCGGGGTAAGCATTGTGGGTACGCCGCTTTCTGCGATGGAGCGGATTGTAACCACCGGCGACAAGAGCGAGGTATTCAACGGCCAGTGCGGCGCTGAGTCGGGGACGGTGCCGGTGAGTGCGGTCGCTCCGGCGATGCTGGTGAAGGAGATGGAGACGCAGCGACAGCCGCAGGGAACCGCGAGGCCGCCGATTCTTCCCATTCCGAGATGAGGGAAATAGGGACATTGGGACTAGGGACCACGGACAAGGGGCTAGAGACTTTGGGACGGTTGGAGGGTTGGTGACGTCGATTCGCAGGGTTGGGATGTACGTGGGGGTTGGATTTGTTGCGGCTTGCCTGGGAGCGTCGACGGTTGGCGTGGCCCAGCAAACCCGCGCCGATGCGGTAAAGGACCCGGTGCTGAAGGCGATGCTCGACGAGCTCGACCGCAGCATGAGCCAGTTGCAACTGCCGGGATTCGCGAAGCCTTTTTTTATCCAATACCGGATTGAAGAGGTCGACGACTACTCGACCAAGGCGGAGTTTGGGGCAAGCGAGGGGTCGCAGCACACGCACGAGCGGGTGGCGCGGGTGACAGTGCGGGTGGGCGATTACAAGGCCGATAGCTCCGGCGGGCGCGGCGACGGGGCATTGGAGCTTGCGTCTCTCGAAGACGATCCAATTGCCTTGAGAACGGCGCTGTGGGCGGCCACGGACCAGGCGTACAAGAGCGCGCTCGCGGCCTATGCGCAGAAACAGGCGGCGCTGAAGCAGGTGCAGACACCGCCGCAGGCCGACGACTTCAGCCACGAGAAGGCGCTGATTTCGCTCGCCGCACCCCTCGCGTTGAAAGTGGACGCAGATGACTGGGCCGAGCGCGTGGCGCGGGCCAGCGGACTCTACAAGAAAGATCCGGCAGCGAGAGCGGGCGAGGGCAACGTGCATTACTCGACAGCGGAGTTTCACGGCCGGCTGACGACGACTTGGCTGGCGACGAGCGAAGGCACCATCGTGCGCAAGACGGGGCAGGAATTCCAGGAAGTGTTTGGCGTGGGCACGCAGGCGCAGGATGGCATGCGGCTGGATCGCTCTTATGCTTCGACGGCGAGCTCACTGAAGGATCTCGATACGACTGATGCTTTTGAGAAGCACGCGATGGGGCTTATTGCTTCGCTGAGCGATTTGCGCAAGGCGCCGCTGGTCGAGGAGGAATATCACGGGCCGTTACTGCTGAGTTCCGACGCCAGTGCGGATACGCTGCGCGGGTTGCTGGCGGCGGGAGTGACGGCGACAAGGCCCAGGCTGGGGACGGAGGCGCGCACCAACGGGCCGCTCGCCTCCAGCTTTCGAGCCCAGGTGCTACCGGAGTTTATCAACGTGGTGGACGATCCGGGACTGAAGAGCTACGACGGCAAGGGACTCGTGGGCGCATACGATTTGGACGAAGAAGGCGTGCCGGGGCAGGCGGTCAAACTGGTCGAGCGCGGACGCCTCGAGAATTACCTTCTTGGCCGCGAACCGGTGCGCGACTTTCCGCAGTCGAATGGCCACGGGCGCGCGGGAATTACTGGAGCGCCACGGCCCGCGATTGGCGTGCTGAAGATTTCCGCAGAGAATGGTTCACCGGAAGACGAGTTGAACAGCAAGCTGCTGGCATTGGCCAGGGATCGCGGACTGAAGAACGCCTACTATGTGCAGACGCTAGGCGGGGAGATGACGCCGCGGCTGCTTTATCGCGTAAGCGCGGATGGAAAACGCGAGCTGGTACGCGGCGCCGTGCTTGACGAGATTGACCTGCGGACGCTGCGTTCAAGCGTCGCTGCGGCGGGCAAGGACCTGTTCGTGGCGAACTTTTTTGGCGATGTTCCGCAGACAGTGCTGGCTCCGGCGCTGCTGCTGGAGGATGCCACTGTGAAGCGCGCCAACGAGAAGAACGAGAAGCTGCCCTTCTATCCGGCGCCTTAAAGACAGGGACATAGGGACTAGGGACGTAGGGACTAGGGAACCGCAATGCGGGGTGAAGGCCTTGGGCGAGTCGTTTCGGAATCTTGAGGTTTGGAAGCGATCCATTGAATTGACAGTGGCTGTTTATAAACTCACGGCCTCTTTCCCGGATTCTGAACGATTCGGTCTGACGAACCAACTGCGCAGGGCGTCTGTGTCCGTTGCCAGCAACATCGCGGAAGGGTATGGCCGTTCAACAAAAGGAGAGTACATACAATTCCTGGGGCATGCTCGCGGATCCAATTCCGAAGTGGAGACGCAAATCGTCATCTCAAAAGCGTTGGGCTTCGGTTCGCAAGAGGTGCTTAATACTACAGAAGGATTATGCAGTGAGGTGGGCCGCATGTTAGGCGCATTGATGAAGTCCCAGCGTCCCTAGTCCCTAGTCCCTACGTCCCTAGTCAAAACTTCTTCTTCCACGCCCCCACGATCGCGCCCATGATCACCATGCCGATTAACCAGACCCCGGTGTTGATGGCGAAGATTCTGTAGGTGCGGACTTCGAAGGCGTATTCGGTTGCCCAGGTGGTGACGACGCAGCCAAGCCACAAAAGTGCGCCGACCCTCATGCCGCGCAGAGCCGTCTGCGGGCCGCTGAGCTGGATAACGCAGGAGATGGCTCCGGCGATGATGGCTGCCGAGATCAGAGCGGTGGCATATTGCAGGGCCGGGTTGACGCCGGTAGACATGAGCCACTGTTCGCTGCGGCCGATACCGTCAAGCCAGGCTTGCTTGAAAAAGGAAAACCATGCGGCTTCGAGCAGGAAACACGCTACTGCGGCCAGGGTGATGGCAAGGTAGTTCTGGCGGACTCTTTTGAGTTCATCGATCATTTCGTCCTCTCTTTCAATTCTGCAAAAGGGATGTGCTTTGCCGGGTTGAGGGTTGTGGACCCTGCAACTGCACAACTGGGGAAGGGTTGCGCAGGCGCTTCAGCCCGCGGGGGAGGGCGATGGGCTGAATTCTAACCATTTTCGCAGGGATTGTCTCGCTGAGATTTGCGGATGAGTTTCCGGAACGCTTTGACAGGTTCGAGCCGATGACGACACACTTTGGTTTACCGCCATGGACAGGCAAACACTCCACCTTTGGTGCGCATACCCCGACGATCTGTTGGAGGAAGAGGCCGCCCAGGCGTGCCTGAATTTGCTGACCGAAGAAGAGCAAGCTCGCGTTGCAAGGTTCAAATTCGAACGGCACCAACGCGAATCGCTGGCAACACGCGCGCTGATTCGGACAGCGTTGTCTTTCTATCGGCCAATTCCGCCGCGGGCCTGGCGATTCAAAGTGAACGGGCATGGTAAGCCGGCCGTCGATAACCAGTCTGGCCAGGATCCTGGACTGCGCTTCAACGTGTCGAATTCGGTTGGGCTGGTGGTTTGCCTTGTCGCCGAAGGAGCCGAAGTGGGTGTGGACGTTGAGCCTTTCGAACGCGCCGAGCAGATTCTCAGGCTGGCGCCGGAGGTCTTTTCCGGGTTGGAGCAGGCGCAATTGGAGGGACTGGAAGGCGCCGCGAAGGAGGACCGCGCGTTGTCTCTTTGGACGCTGAAGGAGTCCTACATCAAGGCGCGGGGAATGGGGCTTGCGCTGCCGTTGGACAAGTTTTCGTTCTCGTTCGGCAGCGCTGAGGAGATTCGGTTGGAGATTGATCCGAGCCTGGACGATGATGGAAGCCGCTGGCGGTTTTGCCAGTTGGATTACGCAGGGCATCGCATCGCGGCGATGGTGGAGCAGGCAGGCGCCGGCGAACTCGAAGTATTGAAAGCCCGGCCGGTGCTTGCGCCACCGGTACATGTGAACACGGGCGGGGTAACGTGGTTTCCGCGCGATGGCGGATAGAGCCGGTCTTCTGTTTTGGCCGCCGGTTGGAGTATGCTTCCTGTTCGGAAACAAGTGTGCCGCGGCAACCACGGAAAGGTTAGGCGGCGAGGGGCTGAGATGAAGGGGATGCAGGTTGTTCTTTTGATGAGCGGGGTGTTTGGCGCACTGCTTGCTACCGGGGCGCCAGGGCAGACCGCAGGCCGTGGCGCGGGCCCGATCAGGGTGATGATTCTCGATGGGCAGAGTGCCGGCGCGTATCACAACTGGAAGCTGACGACTCCGGTGCTGAAGAAGGAGCTTGAAGAGACGGGACTGTTTTCGGTCACAGTTGTGACAGTGTCGGATGCGGACTTGAGCGGCTTCAAGCCGGAGTTCGGAAAATACCAGGCGGTTGTGATGAATTACGACGCGCCTGATTGGCCGGCGGACTTGCGCGCGCGCTTTGAGCGGTACGTGAGCGGCGGCGGGGGCCTCGTGATCGTGCATGCCGCGGACAATGCGTTTCCGAGCTGGCCGGCGTACAACGAAATGACCGGCATTGGCGGATGGAGGAATCGCACCCCGGAGGCTGGGCCCTACTGGTACATCAAGGATGGCAAACTGGTCTCCGATCCTTCCGCGGGACCGACGGGACAGCATGGTGCGCGGCTTCCCTTCCAGGTTGTGACGCAGCAGTCGGAGCATCCGATCATGAAGGGATTGCCGGCGGCGTGGATGCATTTTCCGGACGAACTCTACGGCATGCTGCGCGGGCCGGGGAAGAATATGACCGTGCTGGCGACGGCTCACTCCGACGAGAAGAACAGGGGTTCGGGCCATGAGGAACCGATGCTGATGGTTCTGCGCTACGGGAAGGGGCGCGTCTTTCACACCATCATGGGTCACGACGTGGCGGCGTTGAGCTGCGTGGGATTCATCACGACTTATCAGCGCGGGACGGAGTGGGCTGCTACCGGCAAGGTGACGCAGCGAGTGCCGGCGACGTTTCCAACGGCGACAACGGTAAGTTATCGCGTGGATATTGCGGAGATGGATCCGGATCTCCTGAAGGGGGCTTCAGATCCGATTCGGTGAACACCGGGACTGGGGACGTACGCACGCTCCGCAGAGCTTGAATGGATGGACTCTTCCCAGGTCCGAAAACCCGGACCAGGGGCACCCGGTTTCTTCCTGTTGGGCAGCCTGTGAGTATCACTTTGCAGTGCGGTAGATTTCAGAACCTGCGAGCAGATAAGCGCCGACTCCATAGACATAACTCGAGGTTTCAGTGTAAGCGCCGGGGGCCGCACCGACGGGCTGAATGGCGCCGAGGCGGCCATCGGCATAGACGTGGGTCAACATCCCGGCCCATGCCTTTTCGACGGCGGGCCAGTAGCTTTTCTTGTCGAGGATCTTCTCTTTGACTCCAAAGGCCAGCGCGTATGTGATGAAGGCGCTGCCGGAGACTTCAGGCAGCGGGTAGGCATCGGCGTCGAGCAGGCCGGGACGCCAGAGTCCGTCCTTGCCCTGAATGGCCAGAGTTTCGGCGGCCATTTCCTTGAGCAGCGCGACGTACCTGGGCCGCAGCGGAGAATCGTTGGGCAGTTGTTTCAGCACGCGGACGATGCCGCCCATGACC
>Ga0209698_10005830_pt1 | contig 13200 bp, 5 predicted proteins | sample LitLauG_LLR_2012_FD_187203 | JGI IMG/M metagenome (GOLD analysis project Ga0209698, IMG submission 187203) | Freshwater sediment microbial communities from Pennsylvania, USA - Little Laurel Run_MetaG_LLR_2012 (SPAdes) (version 2) | ecosystem: Environmental > Aquatic > Freshwater > Creek >... | reverse complement strand
GTTCATGCACGTCGGGCGTAATGTAGCCGAGATCCTCCGCGAAGAACGGGAGGCCGCCCAACGCCTCGCGCAGTTTGACGAACAACTCGTCTTTGGGTCCGTCCACCCAGCGCCCGTGAATCGCAGTGGGCTCGCTCGCGGGAATCTCCCAGAACTGCGAGAAACCCCGGAAGTGATCGAGGCGGATATAGTCGAAATTGTGCGTTGCCCAGCGCAGGCGGTCGATCCACCACGCGTAGCCCTGCGCCTGCATCACGTCCCAGCGATACACGGGATTTCCCCAGCGCTGGCCATCTTTGCTGAAGAAGTCGGGAGGCACGCCGGCGACGACTTCGGGGTCAAGGTCGGCGTTGAGGCGGAAGAGATCGGGATGAGTCCACACGTCGGCACTGTCAAAATTCAGAAAGATGGCGATGTCACCGACCATGCGAATCGAACGCTCAGCGCAATACGCGCGCAGCGCCTGCCACTGCTCGTAGAAAAAAAATTGCACAGCGCGGCGGAGGTCGAGATCAGCGAGCATTTCCGTGTGGGTCCCCTCGAGTGCCGCCGGATCGCGATGAACGAGTTCGTGGGGCCAACGATTCCAGCTTTCCAGATGAAACCGGGCGCGGAGACCGTCGAAAAGCACAAAGTCGTCGAGCCACCAGCGATTGGAGCGGCAAAAGGCCTCGAAGCGGGAGCGGGCGTTGCCGGCCGCAGAACTCAGGAAGTTGCGGGCCGCTTCGAACAGCAACGGCATCTTGCGCCGGAACACGAAGGGGTAATCGACCGGTTCGACGCCGTTGGGAAGCGGGTCTACCTGGGCGCGGTCAATCCATCCACGCTCGGCAAGCCGTTCGAGGCTGACCAGCAAGGGATTTCCAGCAAAGGCGGAAGTGGAGGAGTAAGGCGAATTACCGAAGCCGAGCGGACCCAGTGGAAGAACCTGCCAAAGCCCCTGGCGGGCAGATGCAAGAAAATCTGCAAATGCGTAAGCGGACGAACCAAAATCGCCGATCCCGCCGCGCGAAGGCAGCGACGTCGGATGAAGCAGAATTCCGCTAGCGCGCGGGAATGACATTCCGAACTAGTTCTCAGTTCTCGGTTCTCAGTTCTCAGAAAAACCGCTGGGTTGCAGTTACCGATTCAATTCATGGCTGCGCTGAGAACTGAGAACTGGGAACTGAGAGCTTTCTTACTCGCCTTCTTCCGCCCCTTGGCGCGTGAGGCGATTCATTTCTTCCTGGTTGATTTTGATCCGGTTGGATTTCTCCATGTCCTTGCGGAGGTTTCCGACGAACAACTCAAACAGGTCGTTCTTCTTGGTCTGTAGGAGCGACTCGCGAATCTCATCTTTCTTCTGCGCAAAGTCCTGATCGGTCGGCGCCTGCCGTTCGAGCACCTGAGCCACCACACCATTGCCGCCCGTGTTGATGGGCCCGCTGATCTCGCCGGGTTTCAGCGAAAAGATCCCGCTCGCCGCGCCCGACATAGAACCCACATCGGGCACTTGGCCGTCGGGCGATACGAGATCGCTGGTTTTCATGGCGGCACCCAGCTCCTTCGCAGCCTTCTTCAAATCGTGTCCGGACTTCGCCCGGTCCGACAGCTCTTGCGTCTTCTGCTGCAACAGGAAGCCGGCGCGCTCGTTCTTGAATTCCGACTCGACCCGCGCGTGAATTTCCTCGAAGGTGGGAGTCGCGGGAGGAAGAACGGAGAGTAACTGGAAGACAACGTAACCTTGCGGGACTTGCACTACATCGGGCGGGGATTTCTCGCTCTCGCTAAAGATGGCGTCCGTCAACTGCGGGGACGCCGCCAGGCCCGGCGGGTTTGCGCCCCGGCTGAAGAATTCTGTCGTGATCGCCGGTACGCCCTTGGCGGCGGACGCTTTGTCGAGGCCGTCCGTGCGGGCCTGACTCAGCAAGGCATTCGCAGCGTCTTCGGTCGCGCGCGCAACCTTCTGTTGCTTTACTTTCTCCTCAATTTCACCCTTTACGTCGGCGAGCGTCTTGACTTGCGCTTGCTGCCTGTCTTCGATGTGCAGTATGACGAAGGCATATCCCGCGTTGATAACCCCGCTGGTTGCGCCCTTAGCGAGAGTCGCTGCAGCCTTCTGCACTTCGGGAGAAGGGAAACGGCTGGGTTGTATCAACCCCACCAGGCCACCGTCCTTTGCGCTGGGATCTTCAGAATATTTTCTTGCCATGTCCTCAAACTTCGCCCCGGCGTTGAGCTGCTTGAGAACGTCTTCGGCCTTGGCGCGTGCCGCGTCCATTGCCTTCTGGTCCACTTTACCGTCAGGGCCAGATATCGGAGTCTTGATCACAATGTGGCGGACCTTCACCTGTTCGGGGACACGATACTCGTCGCGGTGCTGATCGTAGTAGGCCTGTAGATCCTGAGGCGCAGTGGAGATCGAGTCTGCTATCTTGGCCTGATCGATAACGGCGTACTTGATCTGCCGCTTCTCAGGAATGGAATTGTTATAGGTTGCCTTGTTGCGATCGTAGTAGGCTTTGAGTTCCTGATCGCTGGGATGCAAACCTTTCAGGATATCGGCCTGCGTAAGGACCGCGTACTCGAACTTGACCCTGGTAGTACGGCGCACGAACTCGTCGCGAACTTCCTGATCCCCAACGAAAGCGCCGCTCATGACGAGGGCCTGCAATTTGCGGATCAGAATGTCGTCTTTCACAAGCTGCTCAAATTGAGGGATGGGAAGGTCGAAGGCGCGCTGAACGAAGTTTTCGTATTCTTCCTGCCCAACAAACTTTCCGCCGGGAAACAGAGTGGCGCCCAGTTGTCCTTGCTGCAGTTCCTCGCGCACTTCCTGATCGCTGACGCGCAGGCCCAGACGGTGTGCCTCCGCAATCACCGCTTTCTTGCTGATCAGCTGTTCGGCTGCCTGGGTGAGGAAATACGACTTAAACATCTGAGCCTGGGGCCCGCCCTGGGGAAACTGTTGGCGGAGTCTCGACTTGGCATCGCGCTGCACTTCGTCCACGGTGACTTCCTGATCGCCAATCGTCGCCAGGATGCCGCGCGCGGGCGTGCCCAGGCCCGTGCTCGAGCCGTAACCGGGGATGAGGGTGATCACCATGCCGCCGCAAATAATAACCAGGATGCCGCCCAGGATGATCTTTAGGACTGGTCCTGCACCTTGAAGAGTTCGAATCATCGTCTGAATACTCCACGCGAAAAGCGAGAATCTCTGATTATAAACTAGGGCAGCACGAAAATGGCGGCGCCGGAGTGAGGGTTACGCGGCCGTTTGAACGTCTGGAAGGAACTGCGAAAAACTCTGTATTGAATCGAATTAATAAAAGTGGTATCAAGCTTAGGACGACTTCCGTCACCGTACAGGAAACTTCATGAGATTGTTTCGGTTTTTGATCGTGGCCGTCTTCCCTGCCCTCGCTTTCGGGCAGTCCAGTTCCAGACCTTCTGAGGCTCGCAAGTTTCCCCTGTCGGAAGGCTGGACCCTGCAGTCTTCGGTAAAGGTGGCGGAAACGGGTGAGGGGATCTCACACTCCACATTTCAGCCAAAGGACTGGCTAAAAGTGACGGTGCCGACCACCGTGGTTGCCGCCCAACTGAAGAACGGTCTGCTTCCAGATCCTTTTTACGGGATGAACCTGCGGCAGTACCCCGGGGTTAGTTATCCGATTGGCTTTAATTTTTCCAATATCCCGATGCCGCCCGACAGCCCCTATGCCGTGTCCTGGTGGTATCGCAAAGAGTTCGTCTTGCCCCATGAGTACGACGGCAAAACGGTGTGGCTGAACTTTCTTGGGATCAATTATCGCGCGAACATCTTTCTCAACGGAAAACAGATCGCGAGCTCGAACGAAGTCGCCGGGGCCTGGCGAACCTACGAGTTCAACGTCACCTCCGCGGTCAAACCCGGTGAAAACGTACTGGCCGTGCAAGTGTATGCGCCAGCCGAGAACAGCCTGGCGATCACATTCGTTGACTGGAACCCTGCCCCGCCCGACAAAAACATGGGCTTGTTTCGTGACGTTTACCTGACCTCGAGCGGTCCGGTCGCGCTGCGATATCCAGCGGTATTGTCCAAGCTGGATGCACCCGTCAAGAACTCTGCGCACCTGACCGTGACCGCCCTCGTCAAGAACGGCAGCGATCACCCGGTCAAGGGCATGCTCAAAGGAAGGATCGAGAAGGTCGAGTTCTCCCAACAGATCGACCTGGCGGCGGGGGAATCGAGAGACGTCGTGTTCTCCCCGGAACAGTATCCGCAGCTCAGTCTCAGCAACCCGCGCCTGTGGTGGCCGGCCCAGATGGGCGCGCCGAACCTGTACGATCTTGATCTTTCCTTTGAGATCGACGGCCAGGTTTCCGATTCCTCGCGCGCACAGTTTGGCATTCGCGAGATCACCTCCGAAGTCTTCGAGCATGCGCCCGATCGCTTCAAGCGCCTGTTCAAGATCAACGGTAAGAATATCCTGATTCGGGGTGGCGGCTGGACGCCCGACATGATGCTGCGCGAGGACTCGCAGCGCATGGCCGACGAGTTTCGCTACGTGCGCGACATGGGGCTGAACACCATCCGCCTGGAAGGGAAACTCGAGAATGAAGAGTTCCTGGAGATGGCCGACCGGCAAGGCATTCTCGTCATGGCCGGATGGTGCTGCTGCGATTTCTGGGAGCACTGGGGGAATTGGAACGACGAGGATTTTGGAATCGCGAAAAACTCGCTGCGCGACCAGATCTACCGGCTACGAAGTCATCCCAGCCTGGTCGCGTGGCTAAACGGCAGCGACAATCCTCCGCCGCCGGACGTGGAAGAGATGTACCTGCAGGTCGAAAACGATCTGCTCTGGCCGAATCCGGTCGTCTCTTCGGCGACCGCCAAACCGAGCACGGTCACAGGCGAGAGCGGCGCAAAAATGTCTGGACCGTACGAATACGTTGCTCCTTCATACTGGATGAGCGATCCTTATCGCAGGTCACCAGAACAGGGCTGCAACCCCGGCGGATGTGGCGGCGCCTATGGCTTCAATGCCGAGACCAGCATGGGTCCGGCCGTTCCAACCATCGAAAGCGTCCGGCGCATGGTTCCGAAGGATCATTTGTGGCCGGTGGACGACTATTGGAATTTCCACGCGGGCGGCGGCGCCTTCAAGGACCTGCACGTCTTCACTGATGCCTTGAACACCCGCTACGGGCAGGCGAATAGCGCGGAGGAGTTCACCTACAAGTCGCAACTGATGACCTACGAAGGCGTGCGTGCGATGTATGAGGCGTACAGCCGTAACAAGTACACATCGACCGGTGTGATTCAGTGGCTGCTCAACAACTCGTGGCCGTCAATGATCTGGCATTTGTACGACTACTATCTGCAGCCCGGGGGCGGATACTTTGGCGCGAAGAAAGCCATGCAGGCACTTGACCCCGTGTATGGATACGACGACCACTCCGTTTGGTTGGTCAGCAGCCAGTACGTGGACGCAAAAGGTCTAAAGCTGACGGCGCGCGTTTTCAATCTCGACGGCACCCAGAAATTCTCAAGAGATGCCACACTCGACGCAGCTGCTGACAGCACAGCCAAGGTCTTTGAGTTGCCGCAGATCGACGGGTTGTCCTCCGCGTATTTCCTGGATCTGCGCGTGACCGACGCGAGCGGCAAGCTGGTGGGATCGAATTTCTACTGGCTCTCCACCAAGCCTGAAACGATCGACTGGGCGAAGTCGAACTGGTACACGACCCCGACCGCATCGTACGCGGACTACACTTCGCTCGCACAATTGCCCAAGACGAAACTGAACGTTTCCAGCCGGACTGAAAAAGAAGGCGTCAAATCGATCACCCATGTCACGCTCGAAAATCCAAGCAACAGCGTGGCCTTCTTCGTACGGCTGAAGGTCAACAAGGGCAAAGGCGGAGAAGAAATTTTACCGGTAGTGTGGGAGGACAACTACGTTTCGCTGCTGCCGGGAGAGAAGCGGGAGATCACGGCCACATACCGCTCAAGCGAATTGGGTACAGCGAAAGCGGAAGTCGAACTGAAGGGATGGAACGTGGAATAAAGGAAAAGGGTTTCTTAGGCTCTGCAATCTGACGTTTGCTCTTCTGACTTGCTTTACTCTTCCGCCGGCAGATCGAAGTTCACCAGTTCTGCGCGGAAACCCCGGGTCTTCCAGGCGCCAAAGGCGATGCCGACCAACATCCAGATGCCGCCAGCGACCCAAGCCTTCCAACTGAGGTTCTTCCACAGAAAACAGCAGATCGTAAATCCAGCGAGCGGAGGCGTCCAAATGGCAAGGATCGCCAACGCGATCCCGGCCACGCCTAACATGATCCAGTTGGAACTCGGCCACAGGACGAGCGCGATAACGAATCCCGTCAGCAACAAGGGCGGAAGCGCACGGTGCTGCGCTTCATGGACATGGTAGCGCACGAAGGCCGCCATGTTTACGCCCATAAATGAGATCAGTGCACCGAAGTTGAGCATCTCGGCTCCCAATCCGTAGCTGAACAGGCCGACGGTCACCAGTAACGCACCCGCCAGGGCGATGACACCTACAAACAGCACGTTGTTGCGCGGCACGCGCCGTTTCGGATCGACCACTCCGAAGAAAGACTGCGGCAAGGCTTGGCTCCGTCCCATGCCGTAGAGAAGGCGGGCGGCGCCGATCTGTGCCCCCATTCCCGAGCCAAAATTTGCCACCAGTAGCGTGAATCCCAGAATGGCGAACATTGGTTTCCATGCGCGTCCGGCGACGAATGTGAAGGCAGTGTCGGTGTTCGGAAACGCTTCGCTTGCGGGCCACACCAACTGCGCGGCATAGACTTCGAGAGCCGAAAGGATCCCGATCACGAAGCACGTTAGGAGTGTCGCGAGCAGGATGTTGCGGCGTGGATTCTCCGCTTCCTCGGAGAGGGTGGAAATGCCGTCAAAACCAATGTAGCCCAGCACCGCGATCGAGGTTGCCGCCAGGACATCTTTCGTGTTCCACAATTGCGGGTCATAAAAAGGACGAGTAAAGAAGGAAGAGCCATCGTGCGGGTGGCCCAGGATATAGCGGAAGGCCACCATGAAGAAAACCGCCACCACCGCACCCATCGCCGCGGCAAGCACCGTGTTGACGCGGGCCGACGTCTTGATCCCTTGAACGTTCAGGAACGTGAAAATCGCTCCAAAAAAGATGGCCCAACTCCAGTAGGGGATCCCCGGGGCAAAGACATGGGCCTGCTGGCTGCACCAGACGATGCAGATCATCGGGTTGAGCATGTAGTCCATCACCATGCTCCAGCCCGTGACGTAGCCGAGAGCAGGATTAATCTCCTGGCCGACGTAGGTAAAGGCTGACCCGGCGCTCGGGTAAGCTGCGGCCATGCGTCCGTAACTGACCGCGGTGAACAGCATTGCTACCATTGCGATCAGGAGGGTGGTTACGACATGCCCGTGGCCGCGATCGCTGAGCACGCCGAAGACAGACATCGGTGCGACCGGCTGAAGTACGATGACACCGTACAAAATCAGGTCCCAGAGCGTGAGGGATCGCCTCAGCCGTGGAGCTGCAACCGGCGCGTTCGGAGATGAACTCATGCCACCACCTTAAAACAACACCTCATTATCCAGCGCAGATAACGGAGAGCATTGGAAGGCTCACTCAAAGTTGTGGAATCGCACGCAGGATTGCGCAGCTTAACGTGCCTAGCAAAATTCCTCTCGCATTCTATAGGGATGGAGTATTCTGTCAAAGAAAAAAACATAAATATTAAAACGATTCTCGCCTGCATTTGACCCAGTCCGTAGAAAGTCTGGTTGAACGGGACGCCAACATGAAGAACAGAGTTCGTTTTCTTCCGATCCTTCTGGTTGTGACCGGGGCGTCGCTGGCCCAAACCATTCTCAGCGCGCAAACTCCTGGCAAAACCGTCCGGGAGCGGCTGGGATATCCGGCCTCGGCGCGGCTGCTGATCATTCACGCCGACGATCTTGGAATGAATCACTCGGTGAACCGGGCCACATTCGAGGCGCTCGAAAAAGGCTGGATCACTTCCGCCAGCATCCTCGTGCCTTGCCCATGGTTCTCCGAGGTGGCACACTGGGCCAAGCAGCATCCCCACGCGGATCTCGGCATTCACCTCGCCCTAACCAGCGAGTGGACAGATTTTCGCTGGGGCCCGCTAAGCGGGCCGAACAGAGTTCCGAGTCTCTTGGATACCGACGGATATTTTCCTCTGGATACTCCAGCTGTTGCCCAGAACGCGAAGATCCCCGAGGTCGAGTATGAATTGCGGGCGCAGATTGATCGGGCGCTGAAAGCGGGCATTCCACTCACCCACCTTGATATGCACATGGCGGCCATGGTGTCGTCTGCCGAACTTTTCGGCGTGTATCGGAAATTGGGAGACGATTACAAACTACCCATTCTTCTGGAGCCTTCGGGAACTCACGGGACGCCGGCGGGTGTTTCCGTGCAGCCGGAGGAGACGTTGCTCCAACGCATCATCACTATGGAACCGGGGGTCGCGGCGAAGGACTGGCTCGCCTGGTATAAAAAACAACTCGCACCGCTTCCGCCGGGCGTTTATCAATTGATCGTGCACCTTGCCTACGATGACGAAGAAATGCGCGGGGCCACCTGGGACCATCCAGATTGGGGCGCCGCATGGCGACAGCGTGATCTGGAGATTGTGCAGAGTCCCGAGTTCCGCCAGTTCCTGAAAGAGCAGGGTTTTGTGCTGGTAGGATGGAGGGCGTTAGGAAAAGCATTGCCGGAACACTGGAATCCGGCCAGCCCGCATGCGGAGTGATTGCAGCGCGGTCACCGTAGGTCATCCTGACTGCGCTACTGCTTCGGATACCGGAACGAATACCCGCTCGTCTCATTCCCCGACATGAACCGCGTGTTGTATTCGAGCTGGTAGTTTATGTGATCGGCGTCCGCCGGAAACGATTTGCCGGGATACGGATACGTTCCCATAGCTCGATAAGGCAGCGGCTCGACCGTGTCACCGCGGTAGGCATAGAAGTCCATGTCTTTTTCATAGCCGTGCGCGGCAAAGAAATAGTCGCGCACCCAGCCTTGCGGCAGAGGCGGAAGCTTCGCGGGATCGAAGTCGAGCGCCACTTCGTCGCCCGATCCAAAGACAGCGAACTTGTCGTCGGTGGCGGCGAGTAGCGGCCGCACGTCGCCGTAGCGAGTGTAGGCTCCGGCGGGCCGCGTGTACGGACCGGTGGCGCTGGTCTTCTCGTAGATGTATTTCACGTTGCCCGGCGGCTGAGCTTCGATTTTCAGCGGGAACCCGTGGAAACTCAGGTCGGCACGCGCGAGCGGGACCGGCGTCAGGCGCGACGCCTGGTGCTGGTCAGTGCGGCTCACCAGGATGTTGTCCCAATAGATTTGCAAGTTGGTCGTAAGCCGGATGCGCCGCGTCGCTTGCGGAAGTTTGCCGGTCAGATCAGCCGTCATGGTGCGCGCACCACCCGCCGGGAAGCCGAGATCATCGATCACGCGCACCCATTTCCCCTGTTCGTTGAGCGCTTCGACGTAAGGCGCGAACGGCTGCAGGTGCGCCTGATCGGCGGCGTACATGCTGGTCGCGGTGAAGTATTCGATCTCGCCATGCATCAGCAGCCAGAGCGGGCCGCCGCGATAGGGCTCACCCAGATCGAGTTCCAGGCTGTGTGGCTCCGTGAATCCGGCAAACGACAGCACTTTAAAGTCACCAAAATAGCGGTGCGCGAGCAGATCGGGAAGAACGTTGTGGCCGTGCTCGTCCCAGGCGCCAGCCGGCGGACGAGCGTCACTGGCGAAGACTACTTTGAAGGGCGGGTAGGGAGGATTGCTGGCGAAGTATTCGTTGGGATAGACATCGACGTTCCCTGGATGGTCCACCGCCAATAACTCGACTTGATCGAGGTAGACCGACTCCTCCAGCGGCTCCATAAATCGGAAACTCAACATCGGTCGGGAATTATCCGGCCCGTGGTCTTGGGAAAACTGCTGAGGGTGCCCCACGTTTCCCGTGCTTTGGGAAACGTGGGTGTCATACTTTTCGCGAAGCATGTTCCGGTCGATCTTGATGTATTCCGTGGGACGCGCAATGTTGCGAACAGCGTCGCGCTCGTTCTGCCCGACCCAATGCCCGACCACGCCCGCCCCCAGCATGTCGCCAACCAGTTGGTATTCGTGGCCGTCCCAGGCAAACAGTGTGGGGCACGAACTGCCACGACGGTCAATTTCGAGAATCTCCTGCCGCTTGTTGGCGGCGACTTCGATCTCATCCTGCAGAACGCCGGTGGGCCACAACAGGCGGACGACGTCGGCTTCTTTCGCCTGCCCGAGGCCGATGGTGAGGTAAGGCGAGTTCTGTCCGAGATAGCCGGACGATCCGTAGACTTCGAACTTCTGCCGCAGCCCGGCAGAGAAAACTTCCACCTTCGTCCCGATCGCGCTCTTGTTGTCGTTCAGCCCCTTGAGCGCCAGCCGTAGCGAGTTGTTCTTGTTGCCGCCTTCGTTGTGAAGCAGCACGGCAGGACCGTGGTTCTGCGTGATCAGCAGATCGACGGCGCCATCGTTGTCGTAGTCGCCAGCAATGATGGCGCGCGGCTCTTTCAGCTGAATCTTGTCGAGCCCTACATCGGCGGTAACGTCTTTCCATCCATCCGGGCCGAGGTTGCGGAAGAGGCGGACTTCGCCCTTCCCTTCTTTTGTTTCTCCGACGGCGGCGAGATCGACCCAGCCATCGTTGTCGTAGTCGATGGCGACAATGCCGTAGCTCGCACCCCAGTCTGTGTTGCCAACCCCGACCAAACCAAAGCTCTTGCCTTGAACATTGCGCCAAAGATTTATTGTTGGCCCGCCCATGTATGTGAAGGCCACGTCCATCCACCCATCGTGGTCGAAGTCAAGTGCGGCCACAGCATTCGTGTTCACCGGCATCTCTGAAGTCAGGTCATCGCGCCGCCTGAATTTGCCTTCACGAGGATTTTCAAAAATCGTTGGATGAGCTCCACCAGTGACCATTAGGTCTACGGCACGGTCATTATTGAAATCAGTGCCGATTGCGCCCAGCGTATATGCCGCCTCACCACCTCCAGATACGCCCAGTGAATTCGTCACATCAGTAAACGTGCCATTGCCGTTGTTGCGCCACATTACATCTGAACGTTCGAGGATATATCCTGACCGTCCTTGAAATCTTTTCAAGCGAGAGTGGGTTACGAAAAGATCGATATCTCCGTCGTGGTCATAGTCAATAAAGGCAATCCCTAGGTTAGACCCATCGCTGCTGATCCCCGCCGATTGGGTTACGTCTTTGAACGTCCCATTCTTTTCGTTGTGGAGGAGGAGAATCCGTGAACCCGTATTGACGACCAAGTCAGTTGCGCCATCATTGTCGTAGTCACCGGTCACGCAGCTAACCGCATGAAGAGTTGGATCGAGCCCAGACTTTGTCGTAACGTCTTCGAATTTTCCGCCCCCTAGGTTGTGGTAGAGTGACTGTCCGCCGGCCTTGCCTCCATCCGCCTGGTATAGGTCGATTCTCCCATCGCCGTCATAGTCAAAGAAACAAGCACCTTGTCCAAACGTCTCCCATGGCGCGTCAAAGCCCGATAAGGTCGGCTTGGATACGATTCCCGCCTCTTTCGTCACATCCACAAACTTTACCGGAATCTGGGGCATCACTTTCTCCACCACCACCGGCGACTCCTCCGCGCGCGAATATTTTCCCTGCTCGCCATAGGCCAGACTGATGGGCGAGCCCAGCTTGTTCTGCGTGATGTACTGGAATTTCTTCATCGCCTCATGCGCCGGATCGGCTTGGCCGGATTGCTGGTAGGCGCGGGCCAGTCCGAAGTGGGCTGAAGCGTGGTGGGGATCGATCTTGAGCGCATGTTCAAAGGCGCTGATCGCCTCCGGGAACTGCTTGAGTTGCGAGTAAGTGGAACCGAGAAAGTACCACGTGTCGGCGTCATTGGGATCGATTTCGGTGACGCGACGGAAGGCAGCGACCGCCGCCTGAGGCTCGGCGGAATTTTTGTAGTAGAGGCCGAGACTGTAAAACGCGTGCGCGTCGTTCGGATCGTCTTTGGTGGCTTTTTCGAGCAGGGCTTTCGCCTCATCGATACGTTGCATGTTCAGCAGCGCCACCCCGCGATTCAGGGTCGTCACTTTCAGGTTCGGATCCTGGGCGGCCGCTGCTTCAAAAGACTTCAGTCCCTTCTCAAACAACTGCTGGTTCATGTAGGCGACGCCGATGTTGTTGAGCCGAGCAGCCTCCTGGGGATTGGCGGGAGCGGATGTTGCAACGAGGACGAGCAGAGAGATGCAAAGGGCGGCTAGCGCGAGTATCTTAATCATTTGGTTTTGGAGACTTGTGCAGTGCTTCTTTTGGAGATTCTACCCTGAACCAACCCACTGCATTGTCATCCTGAGCGAAGCGAAGGACCTATGGACTCGTCGGCATTACGGTCCACGCTGACAGGTTACACAGGTCTTTCCCTTTGCTCAGGATGACAGACCCAGAGAATGTCGTTAGCGTACCGGCGTTATCTCTTCGCATACGCACGTGCGCTGGTCACGCCTTTTGCTTCCTGAATAGTTACTGTCTGCCCTACGGCTATGTTCGAGAGCTTATCCACCTGGCCGCTGGGCCACTGGATTTCCACCGCATCGGCCTTCGTTTTCGAACCCAGGCCGAACGTCAGCACCAGTTCACTCTGCGAAAGATAGCTGGAGCCCGACTTCATCATCAGCCATTGCTTGTCGCTCCCCGCCGTCACGCGGACGATCGCCCCAATGCCGTCGCGATTGGATTTCGTTCCCACCAGTTTCACGCGCAGGCTCTGATTGGTGCCGCCTTCGTTGCGGTAGAGATGCGCGGGGCCGCCGTTGGTCATGACCAGGATGTCGAGTGCGCCGTCGTTGTTGATGTCGGCGTAGGCGGCACCGCGGGCTACTTTGGGAGCCGCGAAGCCCGCCCCCATCTTTGCTGTGACTTCCTCGAATTTTCCGTTGCCCAGGTTGCGGAACAGGTGCGGCGGCTCGGCATAGCTGACGCGCTTCTGCACACGCTCGATCTCGTTTTCGATGTGGCCGTCGGCGATGAAGATGTCAGGCCAGCCATCGTTGTCGTAGTCGAAAAAGAAGCAGCCGAAGCCGAGCGTGACGAGCGTAGCGCGTCCGACTTCGGAACGCGGCGCTTCATCGACGAACAGCCCGTTGCCCTCGTTGTGGT
>Ga0209698_10005829_pt1 | contig 13205 bp, 5 predicted proteins | sample LitLauG_LLR_2012_FD_187203 | JGI IMG/M metagenome (GOLD analysis project Ga0209698, IMG submission 187203) | Freshwater sediment microbial communities from Pennsylvania, USA - Little Laurel Run_MetaG_LLR_2012 (SPAdes) (version 2) | ecosystem: Environmental > Aquatic > Freshwater > Creek >... | reverse complement strand
CCACCGCGGCGCTGTGTCCTCTGTCACTCAGTCGCCGCGCAAGATCGGCACCGAGGGCGCTTCCCTTGTCCACGATCAGCCAGTTTTCGCCATGTTTTGAGGGAGTCTCGCTTCGCAATGGCCGCGACTGCCATTCCACGCGGTACGTCCAGTCGGCCATTCGCCGGTTCTGAAACGACTGGCCGGAGGCCTTTCGCATTTCAAAGCCTTGAATCTCAGCGATACTCGCGCCAGCTTCATCATAAAGGTGAATATCCCAGAGAGAATCCCCGACCTGAATGGAATGGCACCACCAGGTCGTACCCGTGGCAGGCGCGAACACGTTGAGTCGCTTCACGCTGAACGGAAGGAGAACTTCTCCGGTCGCCTTGGCTTGAAGAGTCGCTCCGGCGGCTTGCAGGCAAGCGTCCAGCAGCCCGGGATGAAGCCAATAGCCGTCGGTTTTGCCGACAGCCTCCGGCAATTGAAAGCGGGCGAGAGTTTCACGTTTTCCCGTCCAAAGGGCGTCAATCCATCGAAAGCTCGGCCCGAATTCGATGCCTTCCAGGCCTTCGGCAAGCACCTCCGCTTCTACGCGGTTCGCGCAGCTTGCCCTTGCATCTTCCAGAGAATACACGGATGAAGCTGCGTCCACAGCGTCATCCATCCGCCCACTGACATGACTCGTCATCTCGTCTGGCGACCCATCGGAGGCGAAACTGATGATGCGGAAACTTCCCTCTGGATCAAGAACCGCCTGAAGGATACGTTCGTCGTTATCCACGAGCGCGAGTGGCGCAACGAAAAAGACGTCTTCAAGCGTGCATGTCGTGTGGCCAAGCCGCCGGGCTCCGTTGAGCATCATGGCCAGATAGCAACCCGCGGGTGCGACCACCTCGCCGAAAATGCGATGGTCGGCCAGATAGGGAAAAGCCGCCGTGCTGATCGGCGTGGCGAAAATCGTTTCCTTCACCAACGGAGACTGCGCCAGTGTGTCGACCAGCGGATATTGCGGGTGGCTTCCATTCCGGCCCCGTTGATTCGATTTCGGCAACGGATAGCGCTGACGTTCGAACGGGTAGGTCGGCAGTTCGACCTTTTTGCGACGATACCCGCGATCAAATCCGTTCCAATCAATGTCAGCACCAAGCACATAGAATTCAGACAGGCTTTCCAGCATTTGTTCCCAGTCGCCGCGACGAGGCCGAAGGCTTGGCAACCAAGCCGCATCGGTATCCGGAAGACATTGGCGTCCCATCCCCAGGAGGATCGGTTTTGGCCCAACCTCCAGGAACACATCGCAGTCTTCTGTCTGAATCGATGACATGCCGGAGGTGAAGCGTACTGATTCCCTGATGTGTCGCACCCAGAAGGAGGGGTCGACGACTTCTGATTGAGCCATCTTGCCGGTCACGTTTGAGATCATTCCCAGACGTGGGAGCGTATATCGCACGCTTCTGGCCACTCGCTCGAATTCCGCCAGCATGGGCTCCATGAGAGGAGAGTGAAACGCGTGTGAAACCGTCAATGGTTGCGTCGCCACTCCTTCGGATTTAAGCTCTGCCGCAATCGATTCGACCGCGCTCCGTTCACCGGAGATGACGACATCACGCGGCCCATTCACGGCGGCAATCGCCACGGACTTAATATATGGTGTGATGAGACGTGTTACCACGTCTTCAGTCGCGTGAACCGCGAGCATGGTGCCACCTCGCGGCAGAGCTTGCATCAGTCGGGCACGTTCCGCGATGAGTTTGAGGCCGTCTTCGAGGCTGAAGACCCCGGCAAGGCATGCGGCGACGAATTCGCCGGTGCTATGGCCCATCACGACGTGTGGGCGGATACCCCAGGATTGCCAGGTCTCGGCGATTGCATATTCGATCGCAAACAGTGCGGGCTGGGTGTACGCAGTCTGGTCGATCAAACGGCTCAGGGCGTTGTCGGGCGGATAGAGGACGTCGAGCAAGGGAACTTCGAGAAAATCACGGAGGATTTCATCGCAGCGTTCCAGTGTGCGACGAAAAACCGGCTGTGTTTCGTAAAGTTCACGACCCATGCCCGAGTACTGCGATCCCTGCCCGGTGAACAGCATCGCGACCTTGGGGCGGGCACTCCCCTCGTGTCGCGACGAGACGCCCGAGGGCGTTTCACCAGTCGCAAAGTCGTGCAAACGTGCTCGCAGTTCTTCGGTCGAAGTCACCACGGTGGCCAATCGATGCTCGAAGTGCGATCGCCCCGCGTTGGCCGTATGACAGAGATCGGCGAGCCCAGCGCAATCGGCGCTTTCAAGCATTCTCGCGTAACGGCCGGCCAGTTCTCGCAGGGCTTCCGGCGACTTCGCGGAAAGGGTAAACAGGTGCATCGGCCGATCCGCCGGGTTCCCGACGGCTGTCGGCTCGACGGAAACTGCCGGTGGTTCTTCAATCAGGACGTGAGCATTGGTTCCGCCGAATCCGAATGAGCTGACTCCCGCCAGTCGTCGACCCTCAGGCCAGTGTGTCGATTCCGTGACCACTTTTAGCGGAAGGTTGCTCCAGTCCACATAAGGATTAAGTTCCTTGATGTGAAGACTTGCGGGGATCTTGTCGTATCTTAACGACAAGATCACCTTGATGAGACCGCAAACGCCCGCGGCCCATTCAAGATGCCCCACGTTGGACTTTACGGAGCCGATCAGGAGCGGCTTTGACCGCTTCGCGAACACGGCGGCAAGTGCTCCCACTTCGATGGGATCGCCGACCGCGGTGCCGGTTCCATGAGCTTCAATATAGCTCACATCGGCCGGTTCCAACCCCGCGCCTTCGAGTGCCTGACGAATCAAGGCTTGCTGAGCGGGACCACTGGGCACGGTGAGTCCGCTTGACCGGCCGTTGTGATTGACGGCACTTCCGCGAATCACCGCCAGGATGCGATCACGATCGGCGAGGGCTTCCGGTAAGCGTTTCAGAATGAGCACGCCGCAACCTTCGCCACGAACATATCCATTGGCGCCGGCATCAAAAGTCTTGCAGCGCCCATCAGGCGATAACATCCGTGCCTTGCAAAGACTCACCAGCGAATCGGGAGACATCATCAGGTTGACGCCCCCGGCCAGTACAATATCGCTTTCGCGATTGCGAAGGCTCACCACCCCCATGTGCACGGCCGCAAGGGAAGACGAGCACGCGGTGTCGAGTGCGAGTGATGGGCCTCGCGCGCCGAGAAAATACGAAAGCCGCCCCGAGGCCACGCTGAAGGAAGTTCCCGTGCCGTTGTAAGGGTCGATCGCGGCGGGGCCTTGAAGGACTTCCAATTCGCTGTAATCGGTGGCTCCGATGCCGACGAACACCCCGACTTTGCTGTTCTGCAACCGATCCACGGCGATCCCCGCATTTTCCATCGCCTCCCAGCTCACTTCAAGAAGCAGGCGCTGTTGGGGATCCATCGCGGCCGCCTCGCGAGGCGAGATCCCGAAGAACGCGGGACTGAAATCCTCGATTTCCTTCAGGAACCCACCCCATCGTGTGTACATCTTCCCGGGCTGATCGGGATCGGAATCAAAGTAGTCGTTGATATTCCAGCGATCGGGGGGAATCTCGGTGACTGCATCCTCGCCGTTGGAGAGGAGATTCCAGAACGCGGCGGGGTCGGGAGCACCTGGGAAGCGGCAGCCCATCCCCACGATGGCGATCGGTTCATTTCGGGCTTGTTCCAGGCTGCCGAGCTTCGCGCGGAGTTCCCGAATCTCAAGGATCGCCTTCTTCATCAGGGCTTGATCATCGAAAGTCCTGGCGGCGTTCATGGCGTTCTCCCCTCTGCTGAAGCGTTCAATTCGCCTGCGAGCAGTTCCGCGATTTCGTCTCGACTCAGGCCGTCCAGGTCTCCGGTATCGTACCGATTCACCTTCGGTCTCGAGGTGTTTTCTTCAATGGGAATGTTCAAGACATGATTTATGAGATGAGAACTCAGCGATTCAATATTGGGATAATCGAATGCGAGCGTCGTGGGTAAACGGCAATCCAGGGCCCTTTCCAGGCGAGTCCGCAATTCCATTGATGCGAGTGAATCCATCCCCATCTCGGCGAAACCAGCGGTGCGTGAAACGGCTTCCGTGCGATGCCCAAGGACTGTGGCCACCAACGACAGGACAAACTCCGCAATCAACTCGCGGCGGCGATCCATCGGGGCAACTCGCATGCGTTGAAGAATATCGACGCCGATATCAGTGCTTGCGCGTAAGGCTATTGACGGATCGAACAGTATTGAAAGAAAATCAGGCGAGGGATACGTCATGGCATAACGTGCCCAGTCGATGTCCATCACGGCGAGTTGCGATTCGGCTTGCGCGAGCGCTCGCATGAACATATCGATGCCGAACGTAGGATCAATCATGTTTTCGCCGTGAGCCCGCATCCGCGAATGAAGGTCGGCGGCCATGCCCACCTCGGCCCAGGGACCCCAATTGATGCTCAGCCCGGCCAGACCCCGGGCGCGACGTTGGTGTGCCAACGCATCCAGAAAGGCGTTGGCGGCCGCATAGTTCCCCTGGCCGGCGGAGCCCAGCAACGAGGCCATGGACGAAAAATAAACGAAGAAATCAAGCGGCAACGATTGCGTCTGGACATGAAGCTCCCACCCGCCCCGGGTCTTCGGGGCCATGACTCGCGCGAAACGGTCGGCGGTTTGATTTTCCAGGATCCCATCGTCGACGACCCCCGCCGCGTGAACCACGCCTCGAAGTGGGCCATTGGCCTGACACGTCGCGATCAGTCGCGAGACGTCCTCGCGACGGGTGATGTCCGCGCGAACCAAATGCACCGAGGCCCCGGCCTCGCGAAGCTCCGCAACAGCCGGTTCGTCGTCGCGGAGGCTTCGTCCGGCCAGCACAAGTTGACGCGCACCCTCTTCCACTAGGCTCGCGGCAATTCTCAGGCCGAGTGCACCGAGGCCGCCCGTGATCAGATAACTACCTGTCGCATGAATCGTCGGTGCAATTTGCTTGGATATCCTAGCCCGCGCGAGCCGAGCCACGTAGCGGGAGCCGTCGCGATACGCAACCTGGGACGAGGTTAGGGTGAGCAAGTCTGCCGTGAGGGGATTCAGGTCGTAAGTATTCGGATCGAGGTCGATGGAGACGCAATGGAACTCGGGGTGCTCCATGCGGAGGGTACGAGCCAAGCCCCAGAGCGCCGCCTGCGCGGGCTGAACGGACTCATTACGAGTGACAGCCTGGCTCCCCCGAGTGATCAACCACAGTCTCGCGCCACTCTCCTCGCGAGCCATCGCTTGAATCAGATGTAAGAGAGCGATGCTTGCGGACTCGGCCTCCGACGGCGGGTCCGATCCCTCTGTCGCGTTCGCCAGGAATACCACACCATCGTATGGGCCTGCTCGGTAGTTCTGGGACGTTGCGACACGCTTGCCATTCCGACGCAGGAGTTCGGCGAGATTTTCAGACCGCGCGCCGACTGGTCCCACAATCAACCAATCGCCTCCGTCCATTGTCGGGTTTGGATTCTCGGATTTCTCAATCTGCCATTCGAGGCGGTAAAACAGGTCGTTCGCGGCGTCTCGCGGCACCGAGCCGCGATCTTGGAGCCAGAATCGCCGGCGATTGAAGGGCCGAACCGGGCGATTGACTGCCACAACCCTGGCCGTCGTTTGCGGTGCCTCTTCTAGAATCACATGACCATTTGTTCCGCCGAGCCCGAACGAACTCACCGCGCCTCGTCGAGGGCCTTCATTCACGCGCCAGGGTTCGACTGCGTCGGGCAACCGTAATCGAGTGTGTCCGAGTGAAATGTGTGGATTGAGTTCTCGGAAATTGAGATTCGGTGGAATGAAACCATGTTGGAGACAGAGGATCATCTTGATCACACCCGCCGCGCCCGCCGCTCCTTCCAGGTGGCCGAGATTCGTCTTGACCGCGCCCAGATAACACGGGCCTACTTCGCTCGGCATTCCGTAGATTTCCGCAAGTGTTTCCAACTCGATTGCATCGCCCACTACGGTGCCGGTCCCGTGAGTCTCGACGAACGTCACCTGAGATGCATCCAGCAACGCGTTCTGAAGCGCCCGGCGGATGACTCGCTGCTGCGACAATCCGTTCGGTGCGGAAATCCCATTGGTTCGACCATCCTGGTTGACGGCGATGCCACGGATCACGGCCAACACGTGATCGTTCGCCGTCAGCGCATCGGCCAGGCGTTTCAGAACCAGCACGCCGCACCCTTCGCCGCGCACGAAGCCGTTCGCGCCTCGGTCGAACGTCTTGCAACGACCGTCGGGAGAGAGGAGCAGCGACTTCGCTCCCATCACGTGCATTTCAGGGGTTAACATCAGGTTGATTCCCCCGACGATGGCGGACTGGCATTCATCCAGTCGCAGACTCTGACACGCGAGGTAAAGGGCGACCAGTGAGGAGGAACACGCTGTGTCCACCGCCAAACTTGGGCCCTGGAGGTTCAAAACATAGGAGAGACGATTGGCCAGAATGCTATCGAGGTTGCCCGTGCCGACGTAGGAATCGATGCCAGACGTATGCGCCGTTTCCAGAGAGTAATAATCGCCGATCATGTGTCCAATGAACACACCTGTGTTGCTTCCCGAGAGCGACTCCGGCGGCAATCCGGCGTTTGCCAACGCTTCCCACGCAGTTTCCAGCAGAATGCGCTGGCGAGGGTCCATGTGACGCGCCTCTCGGGGGGAAATCCCGAAGAACGCGGCGTCGAATTCGTCCACCCGTTCGAGAAATCCACCCCAGCGCGAGTAAGTCTTGCCGGGTACCTGGGGGTCAGCGTCGTAACACGCGTCAACATCCCAACGATCGGGAGGTATTTCCGTGATCGCATGCTTACCGGACAAGAGCATTTGCCGGAATTGCTCGTGATCCTCAGCACCTGGGAACCGGCAGCCGATTGCGATCACGGCAATCGGCTCGGATTGAAAACAGAGATGTGGCGTGGCGCGGAGGCGCTCCGCCATCAGCGCGAGCTTTTTGGCGGATTGATTCATCAGTCGATCGATACCGTCGATCATGGCCGTTCACCTTTGGCGAACAACGCATCGACATCCGTTTCGGAGAGACGATCCACTTCGCGCAGCAGATCGTCGAGAGTCGTGGTGGCGAGCGTTGAGGAATCGGCTTGATTCGCCTGTGGCTGCGGGTCAAACGGCCTGGCGGAAATGCGAGCCCACAACGCGTCGGCAAGCTGCTCAATACTCGGATAATTCCAGAGCATGGTGATCGGCAGCGGCAGCCCGGTGAGTTGCAACAATCGAAGGTGAAGTTCCGCGGCCAACAGCGAATCGAAGCCCAGACTGTGGAACGAATCTGATCGTGCGATCGACGCAGGCTTGCGCTGCAAGGTCAGTGCGGCCTGTTCTTGAACCACAGCGGCCAGCAGTTCGATTTGCTGGGCTCGGTCTTTTGTCGCGACAGAACGCCATTCTCTCTCGAAATCAGCAAGGCACGCGCCCGCGAGCAAGACCGGACCGTTTTGAAGCTCCGACTTGAGCACTTTCCCCAACGGGGATCGAGGAAGTGCATCGCGAAACTCGATCAAACGCGGGATTTTGTAGGGAGCCAGCCGTTCTCGGCAGAACGAGCGGATCTCCGCTTCCAGGCAGTTGCCCTCCGTCACCACGACGGCTTTGATCAGCGTCGCACGGTTGATCGCTTCCACGGGAAGTGCCGCGGCTTCTCGAACGTGTGGATGGCTCTGGAGGACCTCCTCCACTTCGGTGAGGTCTACCTTGAAGCCCTCGACATCGACAAAGGTTTGCTTGCGCCCGGTCATCACAAGGTGCCCACGTGCATCCTTCTTCCCGATGTCTCCCGTGTTGTAGTAGCCATCTCGAAAAATCTGAGCAGAGAGTTCCGGCCGGTTATCGTAGCCGTTCGGAGGAATCACAGGGCTCTTCACCCAGATATGTCCACTTGCATTATCAGGAAGATCCCTGCCGACTTCATTGCAAATACGGATCGTTACATTCTTGAGCGGCGCACCGAGGGAGCCGAACTCCATCGTCTGGTCGGGGTCCGTGTTGATGGAGATGGAGCCTGCTTCGGTCGAGCCGTAAAGCGATCGAATCGGCAGGCCGAAGCGCTCGAGAAATCGATCGTAGGTCAGACGGGGCAACACATCTCCGGACGAAACGCAAAGCTTCAGGGTGGACAGTCCGGCTCTTGTAAGCTCGGGAGACGCCGACAGAATCTGAAATTGATACGGCACCCCGGGGTAAAACCGGATCGCTTCCTGTTGGATGAGTTCCATCACCCGCCCGCAACGAGCGGCGAACGGCGCGTCATCGGATTCTAAGAACACAAGTGTTGAAGTGGAATACACGGCATCCAACAGACAGTTACCGAGTCCGTAGGAATGATAAAGCGGGATCGTGCACAGAATGTTGTCCGCGGCGGTCAGTCCCATCGTATCGACGAAGTTGAGCGCTTCGTGGAATAGATTTTCTTGCGTACAGCAAAGCCGCTTGCGCGTATCGGTTGACCCCGAGGTGTAAAGATACAAGACCGGACCGCTGAATTCAGCGGAGGGCGCCGGTTCCGAATCGTTCGACAGGAGCGAATTGAAATCCGTTTCCACCACGCTTGAAGACGCGAACATCGGAGAATCCGTGACGACAACCTTGGCTCGCGCATCGGTCATGATGCCGAGCAACTCTTCCTTTGTGGACTGCGGATTCAGCGGTAGCATCACGGCTCGTAGCATTGCGCAGGCAAACAAGCCGGTGACAAACTCAGGGCCGTTCGGCAAGATCACGGCCACGCAATCTCCGGAAGTGATGCCAAGCGTTCGCAACCCGGCCGCGCACCTTGCCGTCAGATCCTCAAGTTCGTCGTAGCGGACGCGACGAGATCCCTGAACGATCGCAGTCTTGGCGGGGTTGGCTTCGACGGCTCTCCGCAGCATCCTGGTTAGCATGCGAAGGTCTCCGAGATCGCTTCACGGGCCGCGCGCACTAGAGTGCCTTCGCGTACGAGTTGGATGGCCTTACGGATCTCTGGATAAAGCACGCGATCCTGTGTCAGCATGGCAATTCCAGAGTTTCGCAACTGTTGATAGGCCGCGTGAGTCCCTTTTCCCAGCGGAAGATTGCGGTTACCGGGTTTTGCTAATTGAAGCGCGATCGCCTGCGCTGCACAAAGGATTTCCAGGGCGAGGACGTTCTCGACATTCTTCACGATCTCTCTGGCATGACGTGCCGCGTTGAGACTCATGCTCACGTGATCTTCTTGATTGCCGGAGCTGGGAATCGAGTCGATACTGTCCGGAGTCGCCAGCACTTTACAGTCTGAAACCAGGGCGGCGGCGGTGGCTTGAAGCATCATCAATCCGCTATTCAACCCCTCTGTTTTTTTGGGTTCGTCAATCAGAAACGGGCTCAGGCCATGTTCTTTATCAGGGAAATAAGTCGTCAGCATAAACATGCGCCGGTCGGACATACTTCCCAGGTCAGTGAGCGCGATGCCAAGAAAATCCATGGCCATTGCAATCGGCACGCCATGAAAGTTCCCACCAGACATCGTTTTGTAATCCCGCTCCAGGTCAAGAAAAATCAGGGGATTATCGGTGGCGGCGTTAATCTCCATCTCCACCCAACGACGCGACAGATCCAATGTGTCGGCCACGGTGCCGAGCACCTGGGGAGCACAACGGACGGAGTAGGGATCTTGCGGCGGAATCCGCTGGGGATCTGTGCGAAGGTCGCCGGGGTCGAGAAGCCGGCTTCCTTCGACATATCGCAGCACGGAGTCGGCAATTTTCTCCGCTCCGGAATGACCACGCGCACGATGGAGGTGGGGATAAAATGGATCTCGAAACCCTCGAATCCCCTCCAGTGTCATGGCCACTGCGAGTTCGGCATGGTCGAGCAGATTCTGAGCATCACGCACCACAAGGGTCGCGATGGCGGCCGAAAACGTCGCGCCGTTCATCAGCGCGAGTGCTTCTTTGGCCTGCAACTCGATTTTCCCGCCGGCGGGAGCCATCGCCTTAGCTCCAGCAACGCGTCGCCAGAGTTTACGCTTGCCCGTAGGATATGCCTCAGTGATATGACAATAATCGTCAGCGTCGTGGGTTTGACCACTGAAGGGCACAAATGCTTCTCCATCGGTGGGGTCAAGTTGCAGATCCAGATCGCCGCTTTGGGCGATCGGGGCGCGACATAACACCAGAAGAAGGTGCGCGAGCGGCGCGAGGTCACCACTGGCGCCGAGAGAACCCTGTTCCGGGACTGCGGGATACACCCCCTGATTCAACATTCGTAGCAAATGATCAATGATTAACGGACGGACTCCCGAGTATCCCTGGGCCAGCGACTGCGCGCGGATCAGCAGGGTGGCACGCACCACGGATTCATCGAAATATGGACCGACGCCCACGGAATGGCTGGCGAGCAGATTTCGGCCGAGAACCTCAATCAGATATTTACTATCGAGAGCGCTTCTGCCCGCCATAGCGCCGAAACCTGTGTTGATGCCGTAATAGGCCACAGGATTTTGACCGATCTGACCGGAAAGCGCAATCTGTTCCACGGCGTTCGCGACCCAACTGGCGGTTTCCCGCACGCGGGCAGTCACTTCCGGGTCCAGCGGCGCGACGCGTGCACCGTCGCGCGCCACGCGAACCACGTCCTCGACCGACAGTCGGCTGACTCCAACCTGGATCAGATCTGGGCCACCGGCGTTGTCCGTTGATGAGTTTGCGGGGATCATCGTACGACCCCGCACATCGGCATGAGTTTCGCGAGCCGCGAGGCCGCCGTTTCGAGCCGTTCTCGGCGAAGGCAGAATGTAAAGCGGACGAGAGTTTCGCCGAGGTTCTCGTTCAGATAGAACGTGTCGGTTGGAACGGGTACGACTCCAAAGTTCTTGGCCAGATCGTGGCAAAAATCGCGGCCGTTGGTGGCCCCGAGAGTCGAAACATCGGTGAGAATAAAGAAACTTCCAGCCGGTGTGTTCGGCTTCAGTCCGCAAGATGCAAGAGTTTCGATCATGAAGTTACGCTTAAATTCATAATTGGATGCCAGCTCGCGGTAGTAGGAATCGGGAGCGGAAAGTGCGCCTGCGACGGCCAATTGTAACGGAGTGGCCGCGGCGAAGACGGTGAACTGTCGCAGCAGGCAAAGCGCCTCTTGCAAAAGAGCAGGGCCGATCGCCCAGCCGATCCGCCAACCTGTGCAGGAAAACGTCTTGCCCGCGCCGCTGAGCGTCAACGTGCGTTCCCGCATCCCCGGCAAAGTCGCCAGGCGAATGTGCGTTGATCCATCAAAAACGATGTGTTCATACACTTCGTCAGTGATCGCGAGAATATCGAATTCCTGGCAGAGGTTCGCAATGAATGTGAGTTCGCTCCTCGAAAACACGGTGCCCGTCGGGTTGTGCGGAGAATTGACGATGATTGCTTTCGTGCGCGTCGAGAACGCGGCCCGCAACTCGTCGGGATCGAATCGAAACGTGGGCGCATGCAGGGTCACTGCGCGGGGGATGCCTCCCGCAAGGCGAATGCTCGGCACATAGCAGTCGTAAAAGGGTTCGAATACGATCACTTCGTCGCCGGGGTTGATAACGCTCAGGACGACGGCGTTCAGGGCTTCGGTCACACCCGTGGTGATGGAAATCTCGCGGCTCGGATCGACCTCCTGTCCGTAGAAACGCGCAGCGTGCTCCGCGACCGCTTTTCTCAACAGCAATTCACCGATCACCGGTGAATACTGGTTACGTCCGGTTGCCACCGCCGCTTCGAGAGCGGTTTGCATGACGTCCGGCACCGGCATGTCGGGAGTTCCCGACCCAAGGTTCACGGCGTTGTAAGTCTTCGACAGCGCGTTCATTTCCTCCCAGATGGAATCCCTCTGCGATCGAAGGCGTTCCGCGGTCCAGTGTCGCATCGCCTAACGCCCCCCTTCCTCGACGACGAGATTCGACAACGTGCCGATTCCGTCGATCTGCACGCTGATTTGATCTCCCGGTTTCAGGAAAACCTGGGGTTTTTGATTGCAGCCGATTCCCGCCGGTGTCCCCGTAAGAATGAGGTCTCCCGGCTCCAGGGTCGAGAGAGATGAGATGTAACTGATCAAGAAAGGAGGCGAAAAAATCATGTCAGACGTGCAAGCATCCTGCACGGTTCGGCCGTTCAGGATCGTTCGCAAACGGAGAGCGCTTGGGTCCGGGATCTCGTCCCTGGTCAGCACAACGGGGCCGAGTGGGCAGAATGTGTCAAGGATCTTGCCGCTCGTCCATTGAGAGGTACGAAATTCAAGATCATGAGCGCTCACGTCATTCGCGCAAGTATAACCTGCGACATAAGAGAGAGCCTCTTGCTCCGGAATGGATTTTCCTCGACGCCCGATCACGATGGCCAGTTCCCCCTCGTAATCGACCTGTTCGCTGACGCGTGGCAACACGATTGATTCTTGATGGCCGATGATTGATGTTACCGACTTCAGAAATAGGATTGGGTATGCCGGAGTAGGTTCGTCGATTTCCGCAAGATGTGACCGATAATTCAGGCCAACGCAAATGATTTTTCCCGGGCGCTGGACAGGAGCAAGCAGGTCGACCTCAGACAACGGGTGACATAGACCTTCGTTCTCAGACTCGAGCTTGTGCTCCTCGACAAAATTCAGCGCGCGATGCGCAGCGGCCATCGACGCTTCTCCGCCACAAAGCAGCGCCGGTAGGTTTCCCGGAACGCGTAAGTCTGCAACGGCCAATTCATCCGTGTCGCCACTATGTTGTAATGCCGCGACATGCGCGCGACGCAAGTCCACAACCTGCTGATCGGACACAGCGCCCAACTCTTTCCGCCCTTTCCTGCAAAACGTGACCAATTTCATGTCAGTCAGGCGGGCCGCTCCAGGTGAGGACTGTAAATGAAATCGATTCCCAGCAGGTCGCGGATCGCGGCGTTTTTCCCGTCGGCGGATTGTACCGGTGTTACGCCATGCATGATTCGCGGGTCCTCCAGAATCATCGAATCCAAAGGTTCTCGCATGGTAAAAGACTGAATCGGCCTGCGTTCGAGGTCGTAAAACGTGCTCTCCGCCCCCTCGACGTTTTGACGGTTGACTAGGTGAAGCGTGAGAAAATCCGTGCCGTCTTGATGAATCCCTTCGGGTGCCGGCAAGCCGGGCGCCTCGGGAGTCGCCACGATCCGGATCTGGTGAATCCGCACCTCCCAGGTCGCGTTCTGTTTGTCAGGCGCGACCGGCAGACTCTCAAAAGT
>Ga0209698_10005828_pt1 | contig 13206 bp, 10 predicted proteins | sample LitLauG_LLR_2012_FD_187203 | JGI IMG/M metagenome (GOLD analysis project Ga0209698, IMG submission 187203) | Freshwater sediment microbial communities from Pennsylvania, USA - Little Laurel Run_MetaG_LLR_2012 (SPAdes) (version 2) | ecosystem: Environmental > Aquatic > Freshwater > Creek >... | reverse complement strand
TCGCGATCCTGAATCGTGCCAAGGCTGAGGACAATCCCTCGGTCGACGTGCTGGGGCGCCTGGCCGTGCTCAAGTTCATCCGCACCGAACTCCAGGTTCAGTTTGCGCGCATCCTCGAACAATGCCGCATGAAGACCAAATCGTTAGAGGGCGTGCGGCAGGTGAAGATGCTGGAGACGCAGGAACTGGTTTCCTCGTTCCAGGTTCGCAAGAAAATTATTCTCCGCAAGGCCGGGCAGGAAGTGTTTCGGCTCCTGCGCGAAATTGAGAAAGAAACGCTCGCGCGCACCCGCCGCTCGCTGCTGGGCGAGTTGCCGGCCGACACGTATCGCCTGTTCCTGAATCCCTTGATCTTTACCGAGGACGGCCGCGACGACTACCTCTGCGCCGAGCACTATTACATGTTTGGCAACTTCGATAAGGATCCCGACCGTTTTGCGAATCTCCGGCGCCTGGCTTTGGAATTTCTGAAGCGCCTGGGCTACGGAGAAACCATCCCCGACGAGCATCTCGAACTCGCTCTCAACGTACCCGAGAACGCCGCGGCCCTGGTGGGCACGGGCACCGAGGAAGACGCCACTCCGGAGGGGCGGGGCCAGAAGGACCGTCTCGAGGTGTGGACGCGGATGCTCCAGCAGGAAGGGGCTCTGTCCGCGGTCATCGCGTCCTACGAAACCGTTCCGCTGCTGGCCGAATATTCGCCGCGCGTCAACCCGCACCAGTTGAAGAATGCGTTGCTGTTCCGCGAAGAGTCGGAGCGCGTCAAGAAAATCATTGCCGAGCACCGCTTGTTTCCCGAACGCTTCTTCGCCGCCTCAGCCCGAGTAGCATCCTGCCGTGGCGCCGACCGTACTCGGCTTACGGCGCGCCTGCTGCGCGACCTGCTGTGCTATCACCGCGACCTGCGCGGTCTGGAAGCTCTGAGCGCGGGCCTCGACAGCATCAACCTGGTCACCGACGACAAAATCCGCGAACTCTCCGCTCTGAACGGCATGCTGTACGAGTTTCTCCCGCCCGAGGACCAGCGTCCCGCCGAGGACCGCATCCTTCATCACGTGATCCTCAAGGCCGACGTGCGCGACTCCTCCCGCCTCACCCGCTCGCTGATGGAAAAGGGCATGAACGCCGCTTCCTACTTCAGCCTCAATTTCTATGAGCCCGTCAACAAACTGCTCGCGAAGTACAGCGCCACCAAAGTGTTCCTGGAAGGCGACGCCATCATCCTGGCGCTGCTTGAACGGGAAGGCGAGGCCATGCTCAGCGTCAGCCGCGCGTGCGTGCTGGCAGCAGAAATTCTGAGCCTGTTGCGCGGCTACAACGAACTGCTGGCGCGTGCGGGCCTGCCCCAGATGGAAGTCGGGCTCGGCATTGCGTACCTGGATTCGCCGCCTCTTTACCTGATGGATGGCGAGCACCGCATCATGATCTCCGACGCCATCAACGATAGCGACCGCCTCTCATCCTGCAACAAGCGAGTCCGAAAAAAGCTCGCGCCCGATGCCGGCCCCTTTCAGGTGTACTCGGTTCAGATCGGAAGCAACGAGAGCCCCGCATCGGGCGTCGAAGAACTGCGGCTTAATTACAACGTGGGCGGAATCTGTCTGAGCGAACCGGCTTTCCTCAAGATGCAGCAGGAAATCGCGCTCGCCCCGTGGCACGCCAATTTCACCGGCCGGTGGATTGATGACCAGCGCGAGTTCTTCGTAGGCACGGTCCCGCTCGCCAACGGCGCATTTCGCCGCATCGCGATCCGCAAGGGCCGCATTGCCCAGGTTGACGTCCGCGATCTTTCCATTCTGCGCTGGACCGACCGCTACTATTACGAAGTGTGTGCCAACCCCGCAGTCGAAGCGGCCTTGCCCGGCGAAAGATCCTCTGTAGTCAGGAACCCCGCCTAAAACCACCAATGGAGCGACGGGCGCCCCGCCCGTCCTGGCTTGCGAAATTGGGGGAGCGGTTCGCGCTCAAAACTCCCGCTTGGACCGGAACGGAATCATCACGACCGCCTCGATCGCCACCGGTTTCCCGGCCCGCAGCGCGGGTAAAAACGTCCATCGGGCCAGAGCGCTGGTCGCGAACGGATCCAGTCGCTCGTCGGGACTGTTTAGCACGCGAATGTCTCCCACTCGCCCATCCGAATGAATCACCGCATAGAGAGTGACTGTGCCATGCACATTTTCGCGGATCAACTCCAGTGGATACCCCGGATCCGACGTCTTCGCCGTCGCCGGTGCGATCAATGCGCCCTCGGGATGGTTCTCTTTGAGTTCCGCGAACCGGATCACCCAGCTTCCCGTCACCGAATTCAGGTTTGGCATGTTCAGCGTCATCGAATAGAAACGTTTCGCGCCAAATACCTGCCGGTCGGTTTCGGTGACCTTGTCGTCGGCGACGGGAGTTGCCGGCCGCGCATTCGCGCCCACCCGCGGCGGGCTCGCCTTCGCCATCAGCGGCGCGTCCTCCCCGCCATCGCCGTTCCCTGATCCCGTTCCATCCTTTTGAACCGGGCCAACCGCGTTGGAATTCGCCGCACCCACATGCAATCCGGGCGGAAGGGAGCTGTTGCCTTTCCCGCCCACGCCGTCTCCGCCGCCATTCCCCCTGCTGCCCGTTCCTTTCGCCGAAATGGATCCCGTCACGCGCGGAGTTCCCGAAGCACCTGGCTTTCCATCGGGTCCAGCGGCAAACGTTCCCCGCCGGTTCCCTCCCGGCACGGGAACCGGACCGCTCGGCGTCACTGGACGAATTCCCAACGCGATCAGCCGCCCTGCCGCGCTCGCTCCGCCCGCAGTTCCCATGCTTGGCGGGGGCGCCACCGGCTCTCCGCTGCTCACCAACCCGCCCGTGCCGCGTGCCGCCAGGGAATGCTGTGGCGCAACCGATAATTGTGGAGCCGGGGCCACCACCGCGCTCGGACCAATATTGATTTCCCCCACGCGCCCGCTGGTTCGAGCCAGCTCCGGCGGCGGGGCAATCACCGTCGCGTCCGGCCCGGCGAAGCTGTGCGTGCGAGTGCGCGACACTTCCGGCGGAGGCGCAACGATCTCCGATGTGAGCGAACTGCGAACGACGTGGTTACGGATCGCATCCACTTCCGGGGCGGGTGCGACCACCGCTGTCTCCGGGGCAATGATCCGGGTCATCGGGGCGCGCGTCGCATCCAGCGGAACCGCCGGAGCGACCTTTGCCGTCGCCACGATGTTCGGCAGCGGTACATCCTGCGATAGTTTGAGCGCGGGGGGCGCGACGATGGTCTGCGTCCGGTTGTCGGCTTCCGGAGGCACGGAAAGAATCGGTTGTTTTGCGTACACCGGATCCCCCGCCTGTTGCCTCGGCGCAGCCGATGCGCCCGTGTCCAGCGGTGGCAGGTACTCTTCCCGCGAATAGGTGACCAGGGAGGTCCGGTCAAACGCGGCGCGCGTCAGAATATTCTGCTGCCGAAGCCAGGCCAGCGACAGCGCCCAGATCAGCGCAACCGCCCCCACGTGCAACAGCGCCGACTGGAAAAACCGTCTCCAGGGCATCCGCCGCCGGACAAACACATCCCGCCACATCCCAATCTCGGTTTCGTGGGAATCCCGAACCGGCCGCAAGGCAGCAACCACACTGCTCCAGAAGGCCCGTCCGCGGGGCTCCAGCTCAATCAAAAAGCTTGGGGAAGGTCCTCTTGGGGTCTCCATCCATGGCTCCAAAGTGCGTTCCAGCCAACTCCTTCGGTGGCGCCCCCGGAAAGCGGGATCCGAAGCGCTGCGTCTTCCCGCTCCGGACGGCTACGTACCGCCCGATTATATCTGACCCACAACGCCAAAAACCGCGCCATTGCCCTTCCGGCGCATCTAAAATCAGGGGAAGCAGAGGCGAATATGTCTATTTCTTTCCGTGCTTGTGCCCTACTACTCGCGTGTTTCTTTCTTCTTGCACTGCTGCCCCTGACAGCCCAGCAGGAGAAAGCTTCCGCTCCGGTCCCCGGCTCCGAGTACTCCGGCATGTACAGCTTTCTGCGCGACGGCGAGTTTGTGCAGGTCACCGTCGAAAACCAGGGAAAGGTCACCGGGTTCGTGTCGCGCTACGGCGACCTGGACAGCGATCGCGGCGCCTTCCTCGACCAGTTCTTCAAGCAGGGCAAGCTCGAGGGCAACAAGCTGACCTTTACCACCGAGACCGTGCACGGCATCTGGTTTGAGTTTCGTGGAACGGTCGAACGCGGCGAAGGCAAGAAGGCCGGCGACGAAGCGTATTACCTGATCAAGGGGACTCTGACGGAGAATTCCACCGATGATGCGAAGAAAACTTCATCCCGGACCCGCGACGTTACGCTGAAAAGCTTTCCCCAGGATGTGAACCCCACGCATGAGGAAAGAAAGTAGAACTGGTCTCATAAATGGTTTTGGGGAGGGCACGGCTTCAGCCGTGCCGCTACCGGCCAATAGAAATGAGGGCTTTAGCCCCTGAGGGCCGGACAGCCTGCTCGCAACACCGTTTATGAAACCAGTTCTAGGCTGCCCTCAACCCACCAGAACCTGACGGGCTGCCGTCGGGCTGCCGTTTGCAATTGGCTCGGGGCGCATCGGAACGGTGGTGGCGACGCCATTCTCCACCACTACTTTCATCGACCGGCCGCACGGTCCACAGAGCCAGTAGTGTTCAATCATCCGGTCGGTGTTCAGCCCGTCCGGACCGGTCACGAACCGCTCGACCGTGAAAATCCGGCCGTCATACAGGTAGCGGAACGGCGTGTTGCAGGACGGGTTCAAACAACTGGAAAGCATGACAGCCTCCAAGGCTGAGATTCGTTCTGGTTTGTGTGTGTCGGCGCCTGGACGGCGCTGGCCATCCGCGATCAGTTTGATCCCGACGCAACTCTTCCGGGATGACTTTGCAGTTCCTCAATGCGCCGGATCTCCGCTCTGAGCCAGACCCGCACCGCCTGCTCCACTTCCACCTGGGTGTACTGCCGGCTCATGCTGTGAACCGTTTCTCCATCCTCGTTCAACGGGATAAAGTGACAGGGCTCCATCTCAGCTTGGAACTGTTCCGGGACATACTCATGCAGCCAGCATTCCAGGCACGGCGTCGATCGCTCCGCATCCAGCCGGTTCGGGCAGGAGGGCGAATCCAGGAAGACTGAAACCGGTCTCCAGGGCAGGGCTCCCCCATAACCGCCCCGCTCCAGGAATGCCAGTTCCTGCTTCAGCAAGGTCAGGATTTCCAGCCTGGATTTCGACACAAACACCTCGTCACCATCACGATCCATCGGATGATGCAATTCTGATCGGTCCTCAAACTTCTTTCGGTGATTACAAACACCGGCTCTTGTGATCAACCTCACAATGCGGCGTCATGACCGAAGAGTCATGTTGCAGGTGGGAATCAGCTGCCGTCCGTTGAGCACTGCGCTCACTGCAGCTTTTGATACTCCGCTTTGGCTTCCTTCAGAATGGGAAGTTCAGGGTCCGCGTCTTTCCATAGGGCAAAGAAATCCTGATACGCAGCCCTTGCCCTGACCGTGTCTCCGGTCATTCCATACGCTCGTCCCAGTCCCAGCTTGGCCAGAGAATGTTCGGCCAACGTCGGTTGGATCCCGCGATGATCCACCATCTTCTGGAATTCCGCGGCTGCCTCCGCCCCGCGCTTCACCCGCAGGTATGCCAGGCCTCGAACGTAGATGGGGAAGAGCCCCTGCGCTGTACCGATTTCGTACGGCGTCGCTGCCTGCAGGGCCTCGATCGCCTTCTCGGGTGCCTTGCCCTCCATCTCGATTAACGCCCGCACGACGGGAATGCTCACCTGGTGCAGGATCGTGTCGTCAGGAAAGCGGCGGCCCAGGTCGTCCATGATGGCTTGGGCGCGTTTCCCGTCTCCAGTCATGGCCAGTGCCACCGCCACTGGGCCCATGTTGCTGCGCCCATGCGCCAACGCGGAGCTGGATACAGCCAACTCTTTGGCTTTCGCAGCGTTTCCCACTTCGGCCTGCATCACTGCAAAACCGGCCTGCGTGTCCGCAGTCGTTTCCTTGAAACCCAGCCGGTCACTCACTTGCGCCGACCGCTGCATCAATTCCCCGGCCTTCCGCATTTGCCCATGGGAGGCGGCGGCAGTGGCTTCCTCTGTGAGCAGTAAATATTCGCCCGGTTTTCCTTCAGACCATTTCACTTGCCGTTGCATCCCATCGGCATCGCCATTTAAGAAAGCCAGTTCGTAGAGCAGTTCGTGTACGAACAGATTGTCGGCCTTGGCATCGACTGCCTGTTGCAAGGTGATCCGCGCTTCTTCCAGACGATTCAGGGCCATGTATGGGATTGCCGCGTGGACGTACCCGAATGGCGCATTGGGCTCGAGGCGCGAGAACTCGTTGGCCAGCGGGATAGCTTTCTCGAACTGGGCGTAGTAAAGGTTGTAATCAAAAGCCAGGTTGGCGTAGGGGTTGGAGTTATTGGGATACGCCTTGATGGCCGACTCCAGAATCTCTTTTCTTTTCTCGAGTTCCCCCGTCGCCTGATAGTAGTGCTCGGTGATGTAGTATCGCTCGCGCTCACTCACCCGTTCGCGCAAGTCGAAAGCCTTCTTCGCTTGCTCGGCCTGTCGATCCTCTTCCCCAATATTGCCGTAAATCGCGGACAGGCGCGCATAGGCCATGGCAAAATTCGGATCCAGCTCGACCGCGTGTTGGAACAGAGGTATGGATTCGGTTTCGCCTCCGCCATTGCGCATTTCGTCGGCCGCGGCATACGCCTTCAACGCTTCGAGCGAGGACGTGGTTGCCTCGGTCACTGGCGTATCGAACTTCTGAATTGTCGCCAGCGACTCGCCCAGCTTGCCCCGCAGGCTCGACGCCGCTCTCCCCACCGCCGGCAGCACCGCCTCTTTGGTCGCGGCCGTCACTTGCTCCCGGGCGAGCGAGTCGCCGCTCGCGCAGTTAGTGGCGTCGAGCGCGACGACGTACTGGCTGCCGAGCGTGGCAATCGAGCCGCTCAGCATGGCCTTGATGTGCTGCCGCTCACAAATCTCCCGCGCCACGCTGCCCGTGACACGCTCATCTGCGGAACGCCCCATAAACTGCAACGCTTTGCGGACCGTCTGATCCGGCACGATGTTCAGGTATGGCGACTGATCCAGTTGCACCGCCAGCGCCTGCTTCAGCGTTCCGTCGAACACCGGATCCCCCGTCGTGTTCACGAAATCCGCCAGCAGGATGGAATCTTTCTCCGTAAGCGTCGGTCCACCCCGAGACCGCCAGTAAACCCCGCCCGCAATTACCGCCGCCAAAAGAAGTCCACCTGCCAGCCAAGCCCAAGTAGGGACAGCCGCCCTAGGTTCGTGTGGCGCGGACACTCCTGTCCGCGCTGCCGACTGTGGCAGCGAAGCCGCAGGCATTCCCGCCCGCGACCCGGATTCGGAGCGGCCGGCAGCAACCGAGCCGCTGGATCGCTCCGAAGATCGCTGCGAAGCAACCGCCCCCTCCGCTTCCGGCGCTTCTTGCGCCACGATCCTCTTCCCCGAGTCCGTATCCCGCTTCAGCCGCTGCAACTCCGCGCGCATCTCCGAGGCATGCTGGTAGCGCAGTTCCCGGTCCTTCTCCAGCGCCCGGTTGATGATCCGTTCCAGTTCGGAAGGCACATCCGGATTCAACCGGATCGGCGACGTGGGGGCCCGTTCCAGGATGGCGTGAAAAATCACCGCCGATGTGTCGCCGCGAAACGGCAGAGTCCCCGTCGCCATCTCGTAGAGCAGCGCGCCGAACGAGAACAAATCGCTGCGCGCATCCAGTTCCTTGCCCTTGGCCTGCTCCGGCGACATATACGCCACCGTGCCGAGCGCCGTCCCCGGGCTGGTCAGGTGTTGCTCGTCCATGGTCGGCATCGCCGACCCCGCGTCTTGCGCGCCTCGCCCGACTGGACCTGTCACCTTGGCTAATCCGAAATCAAGAATCTTGGCGTGCCCGCGCTTGGTCACGAAGATATTCGCCGGCTTGATGTCACGGTGCACGATGCCTTGCGCATGTGCCGCATCGAGCGCGTCGGCCACTTCGATGCCCAGGGCCAGGAGCGTATCCAATTCCATCGGGTGGCTGCCGATCAGGTGCTTCAGCGTTGTCCCGTCCAGATACTCCATGGCGATGAACGCCAGGCCATTCTGCTCGTCGATCTCGTAGATCGTGCAGATATTCGGGTGATTCAGCGCGGACGCAGCCTGCGCCTCCCGCTGGAAGCGGCTCAATGCTTGCGCGTTCTTTGCCACTTCGTCGGGCAGGAACTTCAAGGCGACGAAGCGGTGCAGCTTGACGTCTTCGGCCTTGTAAACGACACCCATGCCGCCGCCGCCGAGCTTCTCAACGATGCGGTAGTGTGAAATTGTCTGATCGATCATTTCGGAGGCGTGCCCAACTGAGCCCACATGGTAGGGGTGTGCACAGCACAAGTCAATCGGCCAGGAAACTTTTGCGCCACCACTTTAGTGGCCCCGGCAATCTGCGGCAAAGCTCGACGTTGCATTTGCTTTTGGGTGGCGCAGCGGTTCACCGCTGCGATAACGGACTTGTTTTCAGCGACGGCTTCAGCCGCTGAGCATGACGGCGGCGCCAGAGCTTTTCAGCAAACTGCCAGGCCCCGCCATTTGAGGCAGTCTTTTGCGGTGTTGCGCAGCGAGAAGCATGGTTGCAGATCACTGAAATTCGCATCCGAGGCTGATAACATCCGGATTCTCACGAGGCACTTATGACGCCCAAACTGCAACTGCTCGACTCTGCCACCATTGACAAGGTTCTCGCCGAAGCGTTCGAGTTGATCCAGGACCCCGGAGTCCGGGTCGCTCCCATCGCCGCCGAACTGCTTGTCTCCGCCGGCGTTCCCGTTTCCGGCGGCATCGCGCACATTTCCGAGGCAGTGGTACGCCGCGCGCTCGATTCCGCGCCCAGGGAATTCTCGCTCTTCACCCGCGACGGCCAACCCGCCGTGCACTATGGCGGAGACGACGTTCACTTCGATCCCGGTTCCTCGTGCCTGAACATTCTCGATCCCGAAACCGGATTGCCGCGCCTGGCGAACGCCGCCGATCTTGTTCAGTTGGTCGAGATCACCGAACTGCTCCCCGAGTACGCCGCGCAGGCCACGGCCATGGTCTGCCATGATGTTCCCGAGCAGATTGGCGACTTCTATCGCCTGCTGCTCGTGTTGTGGCATTCGAACAAGCCCGTGATTACCGGCGCGTTCAGCGGGCCGACGCTGCAGGCCATGATCGACCTGCTCGCCGCCGACGCGGGAGGCCGCGGACAACTGAAACGCAAGCCGCGGGCCGTGTTCGACGTCTGCCCTTCGCCTCCGCTGAACTGGTCTGACTTCGCGTCCGAAAACATGGTTCAACTGGCGCGCGCCGGAGTGCCTGCCGAAATCGTCTCCATGCCACTCTCGGGAGCGACGGCGCCGGTCACGCTGATCGGTTCGGTCGTGCAGCATGCGGCCGAGTGCCTCAGCGGACTCACGATTCATCAACTTGCCGGTCCCGGTGCGCCCATCGTGTGGGGAGGCGCTCCCGCGATCTTTGATATGTCGAGCGGCGGCACTCCCATGGGCGCAATCGAAACCGTCATGCTCGATCTGGCCTGCTCCCAGGTCGGAAAACATTTCGGCCTGCCGACCCACGGCTATATGGTCGCAACCGAATCGAAGTGCGTGGATGCGCAGGCGGGCATGGAGAGTGCGACCTCGGCCGCCCTAGGCGCACTGGCTGGGATCAACATGATTTCGGGCGCAGGCATGCTCGATTCTCTCGCCTGCCACAGCTTAGAGAAACTGGTCATCGATGCCGAGGCCATCGCATCGGCCCAGCGCCTTCGTCGCGGCTTGGAAACATCGTTCCCGAAATTCGCCACCCACATGTTCGCCGAGATCGGCTTGAGTGGAGACTTCCTCAAACTGAAGGAGACGCGCACGCTGTTCCGCAGCGAGCAGCACTTCCCGTCACCGGTCATTCATCGCGGAGAGATTGCCGAAGGAACAATGCCCGACGACGCCTACGCGCGCGCCCGCACACGGGTACGCGAATTGCTCGACTCGTATCAGAGACCCGCCATCTCCGCCGACACCGAAGACGAGTTGATGAGGGTAGCCCTGCGAGTCGCGTATTCGGCCGGCCTGAAAGAGCTACCCGGAATAGAGTCCACCCACGTGAACGGCGTGATGCGCCCCGCAATTTAGCAATTTAGCAGGTCTGCTGAAAAACTCGTATTTCGTATCACGGCATCGCTTCACAACTTGCAGAAAAACTCTAACCCGAGCGAGGTTTGGAAAGGACGACTTCAGTCGTGCCGTTAAGTCATTGAAAATGTGTCCGCGCTCTAGCGCCCGAGGTGTGCTTTCTGCGACTTCGACGACTTTTTCCGCAAGTTGTTCAGCGATGCCCCGACACCCTTTGGCTGGGGGCGTGTGGCGATGGGGCACGGTACAAGACAAGCGGCGTCGCTGATTCTCTCTCGCCAGACGGTAAGGAGTCTCACGATCCCTGTACACACTCGTCCAAATTGCTTGACCCTGCTCGTCGTATTTCACGAAGGCCAAGAGGTTTAAAGCTGGGTCTGGATGTGGGTCGCCAGTTTCAAACTGGCTACTATGTATTGCGCTGTTCATCGCTGGTTTTCTCCGGTTCCTGGTCGCTCATTTTCTTCGGGGACGATCCTTCGCCTGGAAAACGTCCGTTATCACGTAGGAGGTTCGCGGCGTCCTTGGCCAGGATTCGTTGCAATTTGGGCTCCAGGAAAAGACCATCATCGGGGGATGGGGTCTGAGGTGTTGGCACTGGAGTACATACTGCAGTTCGTCAAGCGGCGGATAAGGGGTGTTTTGCCCGAATCACAGCCCCTTACTCCCCTGCGAGCGCGCGAGCAGACATCGTCATGGAATCAATGACCCTCACAACGCCGCTCTCTGGGTTCTGAGTGCTAAGCCTGGTTTCGTCAGTTGACATTAACTTCCGAGTTTCTCGTCATTTGTCATCCGATGCTGCGCGGAGATGGCGTCATCCTTCATGTATCTAAGGCCGAAAAATCCGAAGGCACCCGATGCAGCCCCAATTGGAATCCCTAACCACACCCCGTCTGGGCGAGCATCGAAAGAGTCATGAAACCCCGCATGTTTGCCCGACAGGATTTCAATGTCAATTGCTTCGTTTTTCAGGATTCTTTTGCTGTCTTGGAGATATACAACGCGAAAGGTGCGTCCATCGAAAATCGCGGGAGTATTCCAATCTGGAAGGATGATTTGGGTTTCAATGTTGACGGATTCCCCGCCGTCAGGCACGAAACGAAATCCATAGTAAGTGTCTCTCCCTCGTCTCATCTCCACGTGGTCGGAAGCCTTGCCGACAACCGTAATCCGGGGTGCGAACGACGGCGCGGTCGAATGGGACAAGCCATACACGCACGTGATGGCTCCCAGGATTAGGCAAAGCCACCAGACAACTGGCGGAATGCACGCTCTTCGTTTGGCCCCGAGTGGAAAGAAAACAGCCAGTGCTGTCGCCAGCCCAAGCAGACACCATCCTATAAAAGTTCCTCGGTCCATCCGACTCTTTCCACTCCCATGATTTGGTTTTGGCCATGATAACGTATGATTCCAACCTCAATCGCCACCCAGCAAGAGGCCGCGGTTCCGAGTTCCGGGTGGTTGGTCAGAAGTTCAAAAACTAAGAAGCTGCTGGTCAACTGGCGTAACATCCCATTTCACTCAAATTCCAGGTCGCGCAGCCCCGAAGATGAGTGCAATCGGTTACGTCAGTTATCTGCGCTGGGTGCTGATCCCGACTGATAATTGAGGCGATGCCCGCAATCGTCGAACACCAAAACACAGTGAAGGCAAAGTACGGGGGTCTGTCTGGGACCGTTGTTCGTGGGATCGTACTACTCGTGGCGCTGTCTGCCTACGTCGCAAGTATCGCAAGTTTCTTATATAGAGGAACGTGGGTGATGCATACGCTGGCCTTCGCAGTTGCCAACTTGGTCCTGATAGCGCTAGTCCCTGAGCCAGAGACATTACCTGCAATCGAAGGCGAAGGAGCCGCGACGGGAAAGCGGCTGAGGCTGCGGGACTGGTCCATTTTAAGCTACTGTCTCATTGTGGGCATGGGCGAAAACTGGGTTTGCGCATTTCTGTGGTTCTCTCGGCGATGCGCCTTTTTCTCTACTCCGGTCGTTGCTGTGACCGCTGCGGTGATGGCCTCGTACGGGGTCATTGCACTTCTTGTAGCTCTTCTAACCGGAGGTAATTGGCGGAACGGCCTGCTGGTCTTCGTAGTTGCGCCAGTCCTTGTGGCAGGCGTCCTGTTACGGTTGCATCTGCTCCAGTAAACAGTTGGCGATAAATCCCGTTAGCAGCAGTTAGTTCCGGTTTGCCCGTCGACCAAGAATCTGCTTTATCGGCGTATATTTGTGCAGTCCCAATGTTTCGCTTTTTCGTTGCTACCCACTTGAACTTGCAGGCGCACGGGAACCAATGAGTTTTGATCTTGGTGTGTGGTATCCACAAAAGCGAATCGACAACGAACAGGCAAGGGAATTGTACGTCCGTCTCTGTGACAGCGATACTAGCGGCGTCGTACCACATCCCGCAATCGATGCATTTTATGCGGAGTTGACCGCCGAGCACCCTGAGATCGACACAATTCCCGAAGAAAGAATCAACGATCACGATTGCTGCCCTTGGAGTTGCAAACTGGACCGTTCACCCGGTCATGTGATCATGTCTTGCTTGTGGTCCAAGGCGACACCTATACATCGATTGGTTCAAGATTTAGCCCGCAAACACGGCCTCGCAGTCTATGACCCACAGTCCGACGTAGTGACTTACCCGGACGGCCCCACGGGCGCAAGGGCCAGTCGTGGTGCGCTATGGGTTTTGGGTTCCTTCGCGCTGCTTTTTGCCGCGATATTCGTCTATTCGGGGCGGATTGCGCCTTCAGGAGCGCTGGTGGTGTTCTACGTCTTGGCCGGGTTATGTGGGCTCATGGCCGCGGCTTGCTTTAGGCAGGCGCTTAGAGATACGCCCCGTGATGGGCGTAAGCCCCTTTAAATCGGCAAACTGAAGTTATCGGAACAACCCAGCGGCAGACAGCCGTCAACTGACGATAAATCCCGATGACACTCATCATTGACCCCGGTTATCGGATGGCGCGCGCCGCGGCCAGCAACTCGCCTGCCCGCGGCCTCACTCGAATATC
>Ga0209698_10005827_pt1 | contig 13208 bp, 8 predicted proteins | sample LitLauG_LLR_2012_FD_187203 | JGI IMG/M metagenome (GOLD analysis project Ga0209698, IMG submission 187203) | Freshwater sediment microbial communities from Pennsylvania, USA - Little Laurel Run_MetaG_LLR_2012 (SPAdes) (version 2) | ecosystem: Environmental > Aquatic > Freshwater > Creek >... | reverse complement strand
GAACGGAAGTCTTTCTTTCTCTGACAGAATTCCGTCTGCTGGAGCTGTTGGCCAGAAATGCAGGCCGCATCGTGTCGCGCCACGAAATTCTGACGAATGTCTGGGGACACGGCCGGGAAGTCAGTGAGAACACGCTCGATGCCTTTGTGCGACTTCTGCGCAAGAAGGTGGATGAGTCCGCGGAAAGCAAGTTGATCCAGACGCACCGGGGATTTGGCTATTCGCTGGGGCCGGTCACGGGCGCATGAAGTTCACGATTCGAGCGCGGCTGACGGCTTTGTATTTCCTGGTGCTCGCTGCCTCTTTCACCGCATTCTTTTTCATCTGCGATTTCGGATTTCAAAGCAGCATTGAAGCGACCGTGAATGACGCTTCCCGCCAGAACCTGGAAATCGTGCACCGGGTGCTTGATCAATCGTTGTCCCAAGGCCTTCCCAAAGTCCAGAAGGAGTGGAAAGACCTTTCCGAGCTGTGGGCAAATGGAGCGATTTTTGAAGTGGCCGGCCCGGACGGGCAGTGGATCTACCGCTCAGCCCAATTTCCTACCGCCCAGCCGCGCCTGGAACCTTTGCAGGGAGAGTCCCTGACCTTTGACACAACGAACCTGCGAGCCATGCAATATCGCGTGGCGCGGCAAAGGGTGTGGGTGGGCGGACACGTCTATCAAATTGATGCCGCCGTTCCCACGGAGCCGTTTGACCAGGCACTGGATCACTTCCGGATGGTCGAAAGGCGCTTTTTACCGCTATTGGTTGTGCTGGCATCGCTGCTGGGCTATTGGCTCAGCGGGCGCGCGCTGGCTCCCGTGAATCGCATCATTGAGGGAGCGGAACGCGTTGGGGTGCGGAATCTTTCAGAGCGGCTGGAAGTCCCCAAGGCAAAGGATGAGTTGCGGCGGCTGACTGAAACGCTGAACGCCATGCTGGAGCGCATCGAAACATCCGTAAAGCGCATTACACAATTCACGGCGGATGCCTCGCATGATTTGCGCACGCCTCTGACGCTGATCCGCACCAACGCGGAGTTGGCCCTGCGGCGGCCGAGGAGCGAGAGCGAATATCAGGAAGCGCTATGCCGGATTCTGGCTGCGTCGGAAGAAACCACGGAACTCATCGAGAAATTGCTGATGCTGGCGCGGGCAGACGCGAACGTGGCGCAATTCCGGCTGGAGCCCGTGAACTTGTACCCGGTCTTGCAGCGCGTGGCGCAGAAAGCGAAATTGCTAGCGCTTGGGAAGGGAATCACGTTTTCGGAATCCGTGGTGCCCTATAGCCACAGCATTCTGGGGGACGAAGCGGCGCTCGAGCGATTGTTCCTGAGCATCCTCGATAACGCTATCAAGTACACGCCCGCGGGTGGACACGTATCGTTGGGATTCCATCTGGAGAATGGGCAGGCTTGGATTGAGATTTCAGACAACGGGATTGGGATTGATGCGAAGGACCTGCCACACGTGTTCGAGCGTTTTTACCGCGCGGACCAGACGCGCTCGCGCGAGACGCGCGGTTCCGGCCTGGGGCTCTCCATCGCGAAGTGGATTGCGGAGATACATGGCGGCTCCATCAGCGTAAAAAGCGAGCAGTTGAATGGCTCTGCATTCACGGTGTGCATACCTCTGGCCAGCAATGATGGCGAGGGCGCAGGAGTCGAACGCGTCAACTGGGGCCAGGCGCCAGAGGCATTGCATACCTGAAGGTTCTTTCACCCTCATTTTAAACATTCATTAACCTGCGTTCATTTGGTGTTTCCATTCCCAGTTGTTAATAGAGGCGGGGTGAGTGGTGTGGGTAGCGGCTTTTGGACCGCTATCATCGTCCACCGCCTTGTTAGCTCCAAAGGACGGGCCGGGGTGGCTCGACCTTTTGGCAGCGGAAACCACCTCGATCCCGGATGGCGCACGAACTCGAATGAGCGGTTTTTCACCCGTGCGAATAGGTCTATTTGCCACCATGCCCGGTAGATGGACAGGCCACGGCGCTCCCCTGGCGATGATCATGTGGACCCAAGGAGAACTTATGATGCACAAACTGCTGCAATGGCGAATTTTGACGGGGTTTCTGGCGAGCCTGGCATTTGCGGGAATGGTTTTTGCGCAGGTAGACCGTGCAAACCTGGAAGGTACGGTCACGGACCAGACCGGCTCCGCGGTTGCCGGGGCCATGGTGAAGATTGAAGCGGTGGAGACGGGAATCACTCAGCAACGCACCACCAACTCCAATGGCTATTACCGTTTTCCGGGGATTGCCCTGGGCGAATACACGGTGTTCGCCACGTTTAAAGGGTTCAAAACCAAGGCCGTTGAGGGCGTGATCCTGCAGGTTGGCCAGACCCGCACGCTGGATATTTCGCTGGAACTTGGCGATATGACGGAGAAAGTGGAAGTGAAGGTGGAGTTGACACCGGAAGAGCGGAGCTCCGCCGAAGCGAGCGCAGTCATCTCTAAAGATGAGATCGAGAATCTCCCGCTGAACGGGAGAAACTGGGCCAATCTGACGCGCCTTGCTCCTTGGGCCCAGGATGACGGCGGCGGCGATCAGCGGACTATCCGTTTCGCCGGCCGCGGACGCGACGACAACAACTTCTCGTATGACGGGGTGGACGCGACAGGGATTCAGGAGCAAGCCCAGAAAGCGGAAGTTCGTCTGCAAATATCGCCCGACGCCATCGAAGAATACCGCGTAAGTTCGGCGCTGTATGATGCGGAATACGGCTCACAGGCGGGCGGACAAATTGACGTGGTTACCAAGTCCGGCACGAACGACTTCCACGGTTCGCTATACGGCTATTTCCGCAATTCGGAATTTGATGCCCGGAACTTTAATGATTTCGGCATTAATGGCAACCCTGCGCTTCCTCCGTTTCGCATGGGGCAATACGGGATGACATTTGGTGGGCCAATTGTCAAAACCAAGGCTTTCTTCTTCATGAATTATGAAGGCTTGCGCCAATACCAGGAAGTCTCGGCAGTCGCCGCGGTCCCCGACCCTACGGTGCAGGCAGCGGCGCTTTCCGGACCACAAGGTGCAAATCTCTGCCCCATCATTCAATCCTATCCGTGGCGTCAATCGGCGGTATCCACCCTGCAAGGCTTTGGTTGTTCCCCTAAATTCGTGTACCCAGACACAGCCTTCGTTTACAACTGTCCGGATCCGACGAATTGTCTAGGCACAGGATTTGACAATTTTACACATCAAGAGAAAAGCATCATCCACGAAGATACCTGGCTGGCACGGTTTGATTACAGGTTTTCCGAGGCGACCACTTTTTACGCCCGTGCACAGCGCGACGTGGCGTTTGCACGTTCACCAAATGGAAATTTGTTCGACCAGAACGACACAAATAACCATCCGGCCAATTACATCCTGGCGCTGCAGCATTTTTTCGGGCCGAACCTGCTGAACGAATTGAAATTTGGCGTGAATCGCGCGCCATTCCACAACCCGGTGCTTCCTGGTTTCATCGACGTCAGTCTCTCGACGGTGAACTACGAATCATTGAATAACAGCCAGGCGGATAACGAAGTTGGGACCACATGGTCCTACATCGACAACCTGACCTGGACGCATGGCCGCCACACCGTGAAGGCAGGGATCGAAGTGAAGCGCGTGCAGTTGAATCAGGGGAAAACGGAATCCTTGTCGCTCAGCATGAAGGGGGGAGCCAACGACAACACTTCCCTGATCAACAATCAAGTGGATAGCATCGACTATACGTCTTCGTGGGATGGCCACGCGCTGCGGCGGACTTTTGTGATGCCTTACATTCAGGACGAATGGAAAGTGACACCGACGTTGACCGTGAATGCCGGCTTGCGTTGGGACTACTATTCACCGGTTACGGAGGCGCACAAGCGCGTGAAAATCTTCGATTTACAGAACTGCAACGGAGTCTGCCCATCGACGTATGCGTTGGAATATCCTAATTATAAGAATTTCGATCCTCGACTCAGCGTGGCGTGGGCCCCGGAGCGTTTTCATGGAAAGACCGTGTTGCGCGGCGGATTTGGCATTTACCATGGCGCGGCGCAAAACGACGATCGCAATGCGGCCCTGGAAAGTGACCGTACCGATACCTCGTATCAAGTCAGTCAGAACGGGCTCACACAAGCCGATCTGTTTTTTCAGCCTGGTTACTTGCAGAAGCCGCCGAATTTGAACATCCCTCCGGATACCGGTGCGGGAGCGGCGATTGCCCGCGCTTTAATCCGGCACCATCCGGACCTCTACGTCGAAACCTGGGGGCTTTCCATCCAGCAAGCTCTGCCGCAGAATTTTTTGTTCACCGTTTCCTATCTGGGTTCGCACGGAGTACATATCTTCACCCGAAATTACGAGAACTTGTGCAATCCGGCAATTCTGCACCCCGACCCGGCTCCAGGCAATCTGCCGGTACCCAACTGCGTGCGGCCGCTCGACAATTTCCTGGATCCCGTCAGCGGGCAAACCTTTGGCGATATCGACTTCAAGGCCAATTATGGGGACAGTTCCTATCAGGGATTGTTGCTTGCGCTCGATCGCCAGCTAACTCACGGCTTGTCGCTGACCGCCAAATATACCTTTTCTCACTCCATCAACGTGGGAACGATTGGCGGTGGCGAAGCCAGCGCGCCTCAGAATGCGGATTGCCTTGCTTGCGAAAAAGGTCCGAGCATTTACGATGTGCGGCACAACATCGTGGTGGCCAGCGTCTATCAACTGCCATTTGGCCAGGGGCAGAGCCACTTTTCCGAAGGTATCGGGGCTATGCTCCTTGGAAATATAACGACCAGTCTTTTGTGGAACTGGCACACCGGTCATCCATTGACCGTCACGATGGACGCGAGCGGCAACACATTGGGATATGCGCCCGGTGGAAATAGTGGCACCTCCGGCAGCCTGCGCCCTGACCTGGTTCCTGGAGTTTCCGTGGTACCGACCAATCAGAATTCAGTCAACTGGGTGAACCAGGCCGCATTCGTCACACCTCCCTACGACCCGCTAACGGGCGCCCTGCTGCGCTACGGCAACGCAGGGAATGGCATCATTCGATCCCCCAACAGTTGGCAAGTGGATTTCAGCGCTGAAAAAGGCATCAGGATCAAAGAACATTATCTGGTGCAGCTCGGCGCGCAAATTTTCAACCTCTTTAACCATACGCAGCTTGCCGATCCCAACTCTCTCAGCTTCACGTATAGTTGCAATCCTGACCCGACCACGACTCCGGGACCCTATACCTGCTCGATTTCGCCGAATTCCAACTTTGGCGTGATCAACACCTTCGTCAACAAGAACGTCAACAGTGACAAATTCTTCGCCGATAACACTGGCAGCGGCTTGCCGCGGCAGGTGCAGTTCTACGTGCGGTTCCAGTTTTAACCACCCCGGGAGGGCCGGTAGCGCTCGCTCGTCGTGGGCTGTCGGCCTTTTTCCAAGAATGAGCCCTGAATGAATATTCAGTGTGAATTTAGGGTGCGTTTATCCACGGCCAGGTAAAAAGGGTAGTCGAGGAGAGTGAATATGAAACGGATGGTAATGCTGTTCCTGGTGTGTGCCGCGCTGTTTGGCTCGGTAGCGTATGGGGCCACTAACTATCAGCTGCTGAAGAAGGTGCCTGTTGCGGGCACGGGCGGTTGGGACTACGTGATTGTGGATGAGGCGGGCCGCCGCGTTTATATTGCGCATGCCACGCAGGTGGATGTGCTGGATGCGGATTCGCTGGCGGTGGTGGGCACGATTCCGAATACGCCCGGAGCGCACGGCGTGGCGATCGTCACGGAAGCGGGCCGCGGCTACATTACAGCGGGCAAATCCGATGCGGTGATTCCGTTTGATTTGAAGACGCTGAAGACGTATCCCGAGATCAAGGTTGGCAAGAAGCCGGATGCGATTGTCTATGAACCGCTGACGAAGCGCGTCTACGTGATGAATGGCGACAGCGACAGCATCACGGTGCTGAACGGCGCGGACGGCGCGGTGGTGGGCACGATTGATCTGGGCAGCGGGCCAGAGTATGGAGTGTCCGACGGGAAGGGCAATTTCTACGTCAACCTGGAAGAGAAGGCCGAAACGCTGCACATTGATGTGAAGACCATGAAGGTGGTGCATCACTGGCCGCTGGCGCCTTGCGGGACGCCCACGGCTTTGGCGATGGATGTGGCCGGCGAGCGGCTGTTTGTTGGCTGCCGCAGCAAGCACCTGGGTGTGGTCAATGCGGAGTCGGGCAAGGTGGTATTCACGACGCCGATTGGCGAGCGTGTGGATGCGGCAGCTTTTGATCCTTCGACCAAACTGGTTTATCTCTCGACCGGCGACGGCAAAGTGTCCATCTTCCACCAGGACTCGCCGGACAAATATTCGCTGGCGCAGGAACTCACCACGGTGAAAGGATCGAAGACGGTCGGTTTTGATCCAAAGACGAAGCGACTCTATGTGCCCAGCAGCAACAACGGCGCCGTGGAAGTACTGGTGTACGAAGCGAAATAGGTTGTCGTCACCAATTCGCCTCCCCTTTAGGGGAACAATCTAAAAGCCGTATTTCGCGACAACCTGCTTCGACTTTTTGTCGATAAGCGCCAGGGCGCCATGCTGTGCGAGGAGTCGGATCTGAAGATATGCGCCGCTTGCTGTATCCTCTAGCACGACTTCGGTATCCTGATCCGTCTCTGATTCGAGGACGTAGAGAACTGCGTCTTTGAGTTCCATGGGATAAACGAGCACGGCGGAAGAAACGCCAGAGAGCAAACGGAACGGCACCTGAATCTGCAGGCGAGTCAGCAGCGGTTGGTAAACTTGCGCGGCGAACACGGAATCGCGCGACAACTCGACGGGATACGCTTCCAGGAAGAGCCTGCCTTCCCCGACAGCAAGTTCTTTTTCCCTTGAGCCATCGACAAATTTCCAATATTCGGCCAGAAGCTGCTTTTGCTGATCGAAGGGTATGTCGAGGAGTTGCGTCGCGACATTTGTGCTGGTGGAATGCATGGTGAGCGGTTCGAGCGATGCGGCAACGCCGAGCGGTGAGAGGCGATCCACCATATGCCAGTGCTCATCGCGGGCGGCGGGACCACTCACCACCAGACTGCCTCCTCCTCGAACGTAAGCGAGCAGCGCCTGCCAAGTGCTTTCCTGCAGCGTCAGCGCGGAGGGAAGAATTACGAGTTTCGGCGATCCCAATTTTGCAACCTGATTTTCCGCGACAACGGAACACGGCTGGTGCAGATTGTAGCTGAGAGCGCGAACGGCATTTTGTTGAGCGGTGAGTTGCAGATCGTTCACTGCCGAGTATTGCGCCGCTTGAGAAGTAACGACGACGATTTCCGACGGTTTAGGATTCTGCAAGTAGGGCGAAGCCACGGCTGCGAATTTGGCGAGGTTACGCAGCACGGTGGCTTCCGGTTTTTCCGTGCCATCGGGTCGCACGGCGCCGATGGGAGTTTCGTTGCTCTCGGTCATGTACGAATTGGAGTTCCACAACCACTCGATCGCGCCCGAGCCTTCGACGAACGACATTACGAATTTACGTTCAAAAAGCGCGGCTTCCTGTTCGGGCGTGCGACGCGCAATTTCCCCGAGGGTCAGTTCGCGCTGCAAGCCGGTTTCCTGGACGAGCATGGCGATACCGGACTGCTTGGCGACCAGCGAATCCCAGAGCAGCGCGTCGTTCTGCCACCAGGAATGTGTGGTGGTGAAATCAACGTATGGCGCATAAAAAGCGGGGGAGAGGCGGTCCATGTTGCCGCCTTCATCCTGTCCTACGGTGATGGGTTGCGGAGCGCTTGACGCACGAACGACCTCGCGCATGCTGTGAACCCATTCGGCAAATTTCTCCTGCGCGAAGAGATAGTAGTCGTAAACGCGGAGCGAATTCACGCCGTTGTACATTCCCTGTGCAGAAAATTCCTGTTCGGAAGGCAGCGCGACCGGGAATTGCACGGATTCGACAGGAAGATTCCAGGCAGCGGCCAAGGCGGCATGATCCGGGTAGCGCTTGGCGAGCCAATCGTTCCACGCGGTTTGTTCGATCCAATCACCGTTCGGGCGCATGGTCCAAAGATGACTGGTAAAACTTGGTTCATTAATCAGGTCCCAGGCCAAGAATGGCACATCGTGGAAGCGCGCGGCCACGCTGCCCATCAGGTTCTGCTGACGGCGCACGGCTTCGGGGTCCAGAAAAGCATTCGTGCCGCCCAGCATATCGGGGAGGAAGGCGAAGAAATTGAACTGCACGGGAAGATCGTATTTGCGCGCAGTCATTAGATAGGCTTCGAGTGTACGGAGCGTGCGTTCGTAGGGCCTGCCGGTTTCGTCGCAGAGCTTGTCCCAACCCGTCCACCATCCGGTGCGGATCATGTTGAGCCCGGCCTGATGGACTTGTGCAAGATCGCGATTCCAGACGTATACGTTTGGATGATCAAAATAGAGACGCTGCGTTTCGCTGGACATATAGGTGGTGCCGACGACGGCGAGCGGTTGATTGTTGAGCAGGAAATAGTCGGCGTTTACGCCCAGTCGCGGACCGCTGCGGAGAAAGGCTTCATCGCGAACCCAGAATGCGGAGCGGTAGATTGCGCGGAGAGTGGTGCCTTCCATCAGGCGCGCTTCGATGATTTGCAGGCCCTTTCCCGCAGGGGCGGGCAATAGCGCAGGAGAGGAAAAGGGAAACTCGATGGTGACTGATTGCGTTTCCGAAGGATGCTCTTCTGGAAAGCAACGCACTTGAATAGTAACTGGCTCCGCTGGCTTTCTCGCGGAATGAAGATTGGTCTCGAGTTCGACGAGCTCGCCCTGAGGATAAAGCGGCATGCTAGGGCGCACGTAAAAATCGAGCGCTCCCTCCATGGCGCGGAAGGCCAGCGCCCGGAAGAGTTTGCTGGCTTCCGGGGAAGAATAGAATTCCGGGGCGAGTTCCGCGGCAAGGAAAATCCAGCGACCGCCATCGAATCCCGTGGACAGCTGATCGATCTGCTGAATGGGCGCTGACATGTGCCGGCCGTCGGAGTCTCCCCAGACCAAAGCGTCCAGGTGCGCGTCAAGATATCCCGTTGAGCCTCCACGCGGATAAACGGCGTTGGTGCTGAGGCGAATCACAGGGCTGAATGCGCCCCGCCATGAAAATTTCGGAAGTTGGATGGGAATGTCCGGATTGGCTACGAATGTGGCGCCGTCTGAACCTGGCGTGGCCTGATATTGGTCTATCAGAAGTGGGCGCAGGAAACGCACGGAATATTCTCGCAAATGCCAGCCGCTGTCATCGTGGTATGCCGCGCGAGTGAACGGCCTGCCGCCCAGGACCAGCAGGTTGCCTCCGCGCCGCAAGTAAGAGTAGATCGCATTCCAGGCCATTTCTGGCACGACCGATCCTTGCGGCAGGACGAGAAGTTGAGTCTTGGTGTTTCCCAACTGCGCAGCAAGTTGATCCGTGGGCGTCAGGCGCGCGTGCGGGAGGGTTTTTGTCAAAAATTCAGGGGAGGGCGCGGCAGAGTCGGCGACTGGCAATCCCGGTTCAGACCAGATCACGGCGCTCGAAAAATCCTGGGCGGAAACCACGGCGGGACCGCTCCAACAAAAAAAGCTGAGCAAGGCCATCAACCAGAGAGAATTGCGCATTGCCTGGTCCTTTCCCGCACGGACAAAGAAGCCGCAACCAGTCTTATACCATTTGACTTGGGAAGCAAAAGTAGGAGGAAGCAGTAACTGGAGATCGTTCCAGAAGGTAGCCCGGAGTCCCAGAAAGCAAATTTATAAGCATCTGGAAATCATCGAGAGGAAGTTTCAGCCAAGAAAATGGGGCAAGGCTTGCGCCCTGCCCCAGAGGATTGTTGTTAACCCTGAATGCTTACTTAGCCATGTCCAAGCTGGCCAGTTTCAGGTTGTCACCGTCCACGGAGCCCTTGACGACGACGTGGTGGCCGGCATGCGCCGCGACCTTGTCCTGCGCGTCAATGTTATAGACCTTGTGGTCTGCATCGTTGACGAAGACGTACTTTGCGCCTTTCTCTTTCACGCACTTGGTCGCGCAAGCGGCATGCGTGTCGCTTGCGCCCTTGGCGCCGCAGGCGCTGTCGGAAATATAGCCCGTCCAGCTTCCATCGGCTCCAAACGTAAGAAAAGCGGCACAAAGTGAAAGTGCCAATCCAGCTGCGAATTTAACTTTCATAGTTATCCCCTCCAGAATTTCAGCTTCACTTGCAATCCCCCGTCAGGGCGCCCTTTAGGGTGTCACAACTCTCAAGTACGTGTCCAGACCCGGGATTGGATGTGTGTGATCGCGGTTCGGCGAGAAAAAAGGGAGGATTTGCTGGATCCTCCCTGTGTGCTCGTGCTCTCAAGAAAAACGGGCCGTACCCGTGAGGAACTTACTGTCCAGGGGTGTTGCTGGCGGAAGTAGCGGCGCCGGCGGTCTTCGGTGTGGACAGGTAGCCAGTGATCTGGCTCTTGTTCACGTCGAACACCACGATTTCGTAAGGACTCGTGCGCGCCGCGCCCTTCAAATAGAACTGGACGGGCTCGCCGGCGGTTTTGTCCTTCTTTTCAATGGTCTTGTCGTCGGCCAGGACGGTAATGGTGTACTTGGACTTCTTGGAGTCGGTCTTGTTCAGAGAGATAGCCACGGGGCCGACGTGCTGCGGTGTCTTGGCCTTGTTGATGGTGAATTCGTAGTAGTTGCGGTCGCCACGGCGCTTGAGCTCTTCCAGGTCGTCGTGGTTGCGCGCGATCAGGCCGCTCATCACGCCCATGTCACCGGTGGCGCGATCGAGCTTGCCCTTGGTATCTTCCAGGTCGTTCTTTACTCCGGTGACGTCGCCGTTGAGTTTGCTGACATCATCGGTGCTGGCCTTGGTGGCCAACTGGGAAGTCACGTTCGACTGCAGGCCGGTCAGTTTCTTGTCGTAGGCCACAACCGCAGCCTTGGATTGCTTGCGAGCCTTATCCAGTTCATCCTGGGTGACATTCAGCTTGTCCGTTACGACTTTGAGGTCGCTCTGAAGCTGTTGATTCTGGTCATCGGTCCTGCCCAGGCGCTGAAGAAGCGCATCGTTCTGCTGCTTCAGGGATGCCTGGAGAGTCTGTTCCGTACTCTTGCCCTGATTTAGAGCGGCAACTCCCACTCCGATGCCCAGCAACGAAGCGGCTCCTAGAGCGGCAACGGCTAGGCCCACCCAGCGGGGCATGGCTGCTTGGGTATTGGAATCCTGAAACTCGCTCATGTACGTCGTCTCCTTTTCGGCGACTGTGCCGTGTGATATGGAGGATGCGCATCCGCACAGCCAAAGTCGGCTTGCAGGCGGCATACTCGGTAAGGTTTTATAAGGAAAAGGGTTGCGGGAATGGAACGAGCTTCAAGAGGCAAGATATAATAGTACTAGGACTAGTAAAGATTACAGTTTCGCTCGCGCAGATGGAAATTTTACCCTGAAGTCCACAGGCGATCCACAGCATGCCCACAGGTGGAATAAATAAAAAAAGAGCAGGGAGGTTAGAGCCCTTCCTGCTCGTAAGAAATTAAAACGAAAGTGTTTAAATGGTGCTTCTTAGGCAGCCTGAGAATCCGGAGTGATCTTGGGTTGGCCAAAATAGCGATCCAGGGTAGTGGTGGCCGCGTCTAGAACGAGGCGGCAGTCCGCGCACTCCTGCAAATGATGCTCGATCTCTCCCTGCACGCTGGGCGAGAGTTTCCCCTCTAAGTACATACAAATCAAATGAATAGTGTCACGACAGCTCATACGGTCTCCCCCAGACTCAGCCAGAAGCCCCCCGGCTTGCATACGTAATCGATGCATCTGCTTAGCCAAAGAGCGCGGGCCTAGCCAAGAATATTAAATGCTTATTTTAGTTATAGTTAGTACAACATGAGGTCGTGCGGCAAAGGGTGAGTCGGGCCGGGAGCTGGAAATCTTTACCGCGGTTTGAACGTTTCATGCACATGGAGTGACTGTTTTAGCGCAGCGGTGTGCTCTCCATCTGCTTCAAAGCGGCAATCCGGTCCTCCAGTGGCGGGTGAGTGCTGAACAGGGAAGCGAATGTCCCGCTGCCGAAAGAGGGCTTCACGATGCACAGAGAAGAGGTGCTGGGTGAGATAGCGGTAGTGGGGATTCGGCGATTGTAGTTGCCGAGCTTTTCCAGCGCGCTGATCAGGCCGTAAGGTTGGCCGACCATCCGTGCTCCAGTCTCATCGGCGGAATATTCGCGGGTGCGAGAGAGGAACAGCTGCAGCAGGAGGGCGGCGAATGGCGCCAGGAAAATCATCAGCAGCGCGGCAATGCCACCGCCGCCGCGGTCGTCATCGCGGTCTCTGCCCATCCCACCAAACAGCATGGCCCAGCGGCCCATGCTGGCCAGATAGGTGACCGCGCCGGCGATGGTGGCAGCGATGGAGCTGGTGAGAATGTCGTAGTTGCGGACGTGAGAAAGTTCGTGGGCAATCACGCCTTCGAGTTCATCGTCGTTCATGATCTGGAGCAGGCCTTGGGTTACGGCCACGGAAGCGTGGCTCGGGCTGCGGCCGGTAGCGAAGGCATTGGGCGCAGCGTCGGGAACAACGTAGAGCTTTGGAACCGGAATGTTAGCCTTGGCTGCCAGGCGCTCCATCACCAAATACAAGCGCGGCAACTGCTCGCGCGAAACGGGCTGCGCACCGCTGGAGGCCAGCGCGATTTTGTCCGAGAAAAAATAGGAAACAAAATTCATCACCACGGCCATCAGCAGGGCGATCTGCAGGCCGCCCCGGCCGCCGATGGCGCCGCCCGCCAGGACGAGCACCACGCTCAGCAAAATCAAAATTGCGCCGGTACGCAGAACCTTCATGTTGAGTGCCTTCCTAACGTAATACGTATAAAAACGGCAGAAATTTCAGTCTAGAAACGCGCGTGGGAAGGGTCAAGAAAGGGCGCTCCCCTCGCGCGTTAGAAACCAAGAATTATCGTTTCGCAGCGGCGGCCGGTTGTTTGGCCGGCACGCGCTCGAACCGCATCGTTTCTTTCTGCGCGTCGCGGTCCACGCGAACGTGATCGCCCGGCAGAACCCTGCCTTCCAGGATCTGCATCGCCAGCGGATCCTGGATCAGGCGTTGTATTGTGCGGCGTAGAGGACGCGCGCCATAGGCCGGGTCGTAACCTTCGCGCAGCAGGAGTTCCGTCGCCGCGGGAGTAATCTCCAGCGTGATCTGGCGTTCGGCTAGCAGCTTTTCGACGTTCTTGAGCAGCAAGCCCACGATGCGAGCTAGTTGATGCT
>Ga0209698_10005826_pt1 | contig 13211 bp, 11 predicted proteins | sample LitLauG_LLR_2012_FD_187203 | JGI IMG/M metagenome (GOLD analysis project Ga0209698, IMG submission 187203) | Freshwater sediment microbial communities from Pennsylvania, USA - Little Laurel Run_MetaG_LLR_2012 (SPAdes) (version 2) | ecosystem: Environmental > Aquatic > Freshwater > Creek >... | reverse complement strand
TGCCACCCTGCCAGGCCGCCTTGATGAAGACGCAGCAACGTTCCCGACAGCGGACCGGCAATCACCGCCGACAAGGGCCCTGCGGCCGCAAACATCGCCACCGTCCTGGCCCGCGCCTGAGGCGGGAACCAGCCCTTGAGGTAAAAGACGATTCCCGGGAAAAAACCTGCCTCCGCCGAGCCCAGCAGAAAGCGTAGCCCGTACAAGTGCCACGGTGCCCTGACGAAAATCAGGCTCGCGGAAATGATTCCCCAGGCCATCATGAGCACGGCGATCCAGCGCCGCGCCCCGATTCGTTCCAGCACCAGGTTGCTGGGCAACTGGAAGACCACGTACCCGGCAAAGAAAACCCCCGCGGCCAACCCGTAGCTGGCGTCGCTCATCCCCAGAAACGATTTGATCTGCAGGGCGGCGAAGCCGATGTTGATTCGATCGACATAGGCGACGACATAGAGAAAAAATAGAAGGGGCAGCAGTCGCCATGTCACTTTCGACACGACGGCTTTCATGGGACTACCGACGGGGCTGGCGGGATCGTGCAAATGGATTCACTCGGCTTGGAGCGGCAATCCAGCTTACTTCATCTGCGGGTCCTGTCCCGGCCCACCGGTTGCCTCGATCTTGGGAATCCGTTTCTCGACCGGCGGCAGGGCGGGAAACGGCGCATGCGGTTCCTTCTGATACCAATAGGCAACCGTGAAAATATTGTCGGAACGAAGATTGGCTTGGCCATCCTCGATCGTTACTTTGATCGACTTGTGAAACCGGACGGGCGCCTCCAGGTGCCAGCGATACATGGTAAAGCGCGATCCCGGCTGTTCTCCGGTGAACTCGACGATTCCGACCAGCGGCGTGGAATACAAGGGGCCAAAACCCCACGCTCCGTTGAAATAGTCTTCGCCCCCGGTGCCGTTGATCCGCGGAGTCTTCTCTCCGTCAATGAAAATCATGTCGTCACCTTCGTTCCAAGCGCCCCACTGATTGTTCAGCACCGACATCATCACGCCCACAAACTGGCCGTCTCCTTCCGCATCCAGAATGACGTAGTTCTTCTCGCCCAGTGGATTCAACCAGCGCGGGTCCTTGTGCGCGTCGGCGAAGTCGTTGCCATAAAAATTCCCCTTGTACCATCCCTGGCAGGGAGCGCACTGCCGGTATTGCGCGTGGAAGTACGCGGTCTCAGGCGGAATCGACTGCAGTTTCACCCAGTCAATGTTCCAGTAGTAGTCGGTAATCTGCTTGCTTCCTTCGTTCGTGATTGTGATGCGCGCGTGCGAACCAAAGGGCATGGGAAAATAGGAGTTCAAGGCTTGCACGGGGTTCACCGTAATGAGCGCCGATTGGAATACGGGAGGAACTCCGAAAGCGAGGCCAAAAAAATTGCCGATTGGCGTCTCGATGCTGGGATCTTTCTCGCCATCCCAGTACGCGCGAATCACAACTTTCTGATGCACATAGATCTCGGACCAGCCGGGGATGGTGGTCCAGATGTGGCGAATCTCTCCCGGGCCGTCGCTGTCAAAGATGGTGACGGTCTGCCCGGGATCAATCGACACGTAGTCGTGGTTTCCCCCGGTTCGATCGTAACTGGATGCTCGTTCCGACTGGTAATCCCTGAGCTTGGGCAAGTCGGCTACCGAGTACTGCGCCCAAAGAACCGCGGGCAGAAAAAGAAAAACAATTGCCGGAATCGAGATTCTTTTCATACGCTCTACGCCTCCGTGGGATCGATGCGCGACCCGTGGGTAGCAAAAGTTCGGTCAGTGAGACTCTCTCGGAACCGCCGACCCACTGGCGCCGACCAGAAAATCGAGGTCTGCACCCTCGTGGGCTTGCAGCACATGATCGAAATAGAGCTTGGCCCATCCCCGCTGGGGAGCCGGTGGCGGCGTCCACTGCGTGCGACGTTGTTCCAGTTCCCGGTCTTCCACCTCCAGCGAGACCTGTCTCGCCGGGACATCGAGTTTGATCATGTCTCCCGATTTCACCAGAGCCAGCGGGCCGCCGATCGCGGCCTCGGGCGAAACGTGCAGCAGCACCGTACCGTAAGCGGTGCCGCTCATGCGCGCGTCCGACAGTCGCACCATGTCTGTGACCCCATGGCGCAACACTTTCGGGGGAAGCGGCATGTTCCCGACTTCGGCCATACCCGGGTAGCCCCGGGGGCCGCAATTTTTTAGAACCATGACGCAGTTCTCGTCGATGTCCAGACTGTCATCGACCACGCGCTCGTGAAGTTCCTCGACATTTTCGAAGACGACGGCACGCCCGCGATGTTTCAACAAATGCTCGCTGGCCGCCGAGGGCTTGATGACACACCCGTTGGGCGCAATATTCCCGCGCAATACCGCGATGCCGGCGTGAGCCTTGAATGGCTGGGCGAAGGTTCGAATCACTTCCCGATTCCAGCACCGTGCGTTGGCGACGTTCTCCCAGATGGGCCGGCCATTTGCCGTTAGCGCATTCCGGTTGAGGACTCCGGCCTCGCCCAATTCCCGCAGCACAACCGGAACTCCTCCGGCATGGTAGAAGTCTTCCATCAAGTGTGTGCCCGAGGGCTGCAGGTCCACAAGGCAAGGCAGCCCAGAGCCCAGGCGGTCCCAGTCATCCAGCGAGAGCGGCACGCCCACTCGCCTGGCGAGCGCCAGCAGGTGGATGACGGCGTTGGAGGATCCGCCGATGGCCGCGTTATTGAAAATCGCATTCTCAAACGCCGCTCGGGTGAGAATCTTCGACATGCGCAAGTCTTCGCGCACCATCTCGACAATGCGGCGACCGGTCAATTGCGCGAGCGTGTTGCGGCGGGCGTCGACCGCGGGGATGGCGGCGTTGCCCGGCAGACTCATGCCCAGCGCTTCCACCATGCTGGCCATGGTCGAAGCGGTTCCCATGGTCATGCAGTGTCCCTTGGAGCGATTCATCGCGCTCTCGGTCTCCAGGAACTCACACAGGGGAAGAGTGCCGGCAGACAACTCCTCCGACATCTTGATCAGACTCGTGCCCGAGCCCAGTTCTCTTCCGTGATAGATACCCTTGAGCATGGGGCCGCCGGAGAGTCCAATCGTCGGTAGGTCGCAGGAGGCCGCGCCCATCATCAGCGAGGGCGTCGTCTTGTCGCAGCCCATCATCAGGACCACGCCATCCATGGGGTTCCCGCGAATCGACTCCTCCACATCCATGCTGGCAAGATTGCGGAACAGCATTGCGGTCGGGCGCAATTGCGATTCGCCGAGAGACATCACTGGAAATTCCAACGGGAAACCGCCTGCCTCCCACACCCCGCGTTTGACCCACTCGGCCAGCTCGCGGAAATGCGCGTTGCAGGGATTCAGCTCAGAGTAGGTATTGCAGATTCCGATCACCGGACGGCCCTCGAAGACATCGTGCGGCCAGCCTTGATTCTTCATCCAGCTGCGGTGGCAAAAACCGTCCTTGTCGTTCTTTCCGTACCATTCTTGACTGCGCAACTTCTGCATAGAAAATTCCTCGTTGATACGATTAGTTAACGCGGTAAACGGCCGACTTTATGGACACGCCAGCGTTTTCGTAAGAGTTCCAGATCGTGAGATTTCGCGGAAGCGTGGACGGATCGAGAGATCGAACAGGGAATTCCGTCGCCGCGGTTGCATCGGGATCAATGCGATTTTGTTGGGCCCAATGCGCAAAGTCAAGCGGAAAACATCACCCATCCGGATTCCGGAACCGGCGCTCGCGATTCGTCATCCTGGCTTTACTTCCACAGACAACGGCCAATATATTGAGACTGCGCTGAGGAATTCAGGTTGGAAGGAATCGGAGAATTCGATCATTGGCATCGTTCATGGAAACCCGAGTGTCGGCTGATTTGAATGGAACGACCGCGATCGTTACCGGAGCAGGGAACGGTCTTGGCCTGGCCATTGCGCGCCGGCTCGTGGCCGGCGGAGCCAGGGTCCTGCTGGTCGATCAGGACCCGGTCGTATTACAACGCGTTGGGTCTGAGGATTTGCCTTCGCGAAGCGCGTTTGCTTTGGTCAAAGATCTGGCCGAGGGCGACTGCGCGCCCTACGTCTTCGCAGCCGCCCGGAAGACCTTAGGTCAGGTGAACGTCCTGGTGAACGACGCTGCCTGGAGTTTTCACAAGCCTATGCTGGAAGTGACCCAGGCCGAATTCGACAAAGTCGTCCATGTCAACCAACGGGCGCCGTATTTTCTGGCACAGGAGTTCTGCCGAGACATCGCGAATGCGGCCGCGAAGCCATCGAACCCCACCATTGTGAACATCGCCTCCGTGAATGCCTCCCGAGGCAACCCGAACCTCGTCGCTTATGCCGGAACCAAGGGCGCAGTGGTTGCCATGACGCGAGCCATGGCGGTGGAGATGAGTTCCCTGGGGATCCGGGTCGTCAGCATAAGTCCCGGCGCAGTGGAAACGGCGCACACCCGGTCGCTGATCGATTCCGGTGTGATCGACCCTCCCAAGCTGTTTGAAAAGGCTCTCGTCAAGCGCTTTGCAAGGTGTGAGGAAGTCGCAGAACTGGTCGCCTATCTGGCCAGTTCGCGAGCCGCATTCGTTACAGGTACAGATTGGGCTATTGACGGCGGATACCTCGCCTTCTGATGCCGCCCTTTCTGCAGTTTCGCAGGCTTTCTCCGGGTAGCCATTCCGGAGCGTCGGCAGCACAGATTCATCTCTTTCTCTGCAGGCGAAAACTGGCCACAGAAAAATGAGCACTCTCAAAACCCAGGCCTTGTTTCCCACGCTCTCCGCCGAATTGCTCCGTCAGTTGCGTGATCGCGGGTTAGAAACGCCCCTCCCCTCCCTCCTCAACGCACCCGAAACCATTTTGCAGTTTGGGTGGGGCAAATTTTTACGGGGATTTACTCCTGATTTTGTTCAACTGGCGAACCAGGCCAACCACTATCGCGGAAGGATCCTGGCCGTGCAGCGCGCCTCTGACCAACGCCAACAGGCTGGGGTTCGGCAGAACACCTTGTACACTCTCATTCTCCGGGGACAGCAGGACCATCGTCCCGTCGAAATCAAGAGGATCATCGGTGCGGTGAGCCGTGTCCTGGCGGCCGAAGGGCAGTGGGCTCAGGTCAATGCCGCGGTGCGAAAGCGCGACCTGCGCGTAATCGTGACGAATGCCACGGAAGCCGGATTGACCTTCGACCCCGCCGATCGTCGCGACCTCAGCCCGCCCGGCAGCTTCCCGGGTAAGCTTACTCAACTCCTGTTCGAACGTTGGGAAGCCACCAGCGGGCAGGACGCCGACATTGCCGTCATTCCCACCGAGTTGGTGTCGGACAACGGGTCGCTGCTAAAAAGCCTGCTGCTCGAACAGACGCGAGCCTGGAGTCTCGGCAACGCATTCGAAGAGTGGTTGCGAAGCTCAGTGCACGTGGCCAGCACGCTGGTCGACCGTATTGTTGTGGGCACGCCGCACGCGGATATGCTGGCGCAGGAGTGCAGTGCCCTCGGCTATCGTGATGATCTGCTGACCTGCGGCGAACCCTATTATCTTTTCGCGATCCAGGCGGACGAATTCACAAAACGCAATTTTCCCATCCACATTGCTACCCCGAACGTCCGCTATGTCGATGACCTGGCTCCCTACCGCCGCCGCAAATTGCGGCTGCTCAACGGACCGCAGATGGTCCTCTCCACTCTCGGCACCTTGCTGGACTTCGCGCTTGTCCGTGACGTGGTCAGGGATCAACAAATCGGCGCGTTTACCCAGCAAACCATTTGGCAGGAAATTATCCCCGCCATGGGCGCGGAAGAAGAAACACTCAATTCAGAATATGCCCGCGAGTGTTATCAGCGGATTGGAAACCCCACCATCGAGCACCGTCTGGAGGGAATCCGGATGTACCTGACGACGAAGAATGCAATCCGGTTGTTTCCCAGCGTGCGCGATTTCATGAACCAGCGCAACGACTCGCCTTCCCGACTCTTGCTCACGATCGCCGCAACCTTGGCGGCAACCCTGCAGATTCAGCTTCAGGACATGCACGCCGACTACATCGCGACCCGCTGGGCGGCCGCTGCGCCGCACTCGCCCGAATCCACAGGAGCCTTTGCCCGCGATGTGTTGATGCGCTTATGCGAATCCGTACACGAAGATCTGGAGGTTGTGAGCGTTGCCCCCGAGGTCGCCAATCTTCTGCTGCAAATTCGAAAGGACGGTTTGCGGGATGTTCTGGCTCGACGATTCCCGGTGGGTCAGGTTTCTTCCTGAGAAGGACTGGTATGAAGCAGGTGGTTCTTGAACGCCCGGGCTGTCTCGTGGCCAACCAGGCGCACCCGCCGGCGGCAGGTCCGGGAGAAGCTTTACTGCGGGTGCACCGCGTGGGCGTCTGCGGTACTGATTTCCATGCGTTCCATGGCCGACAGGCATTTTTCACCTATCCCCGCATCATGGGACACGAACTCGCGGCGGAAATCGTGGAAGCCCCTCAAAATGATCGCGGACTCTCTGCCGGTGATCGCTGTACCGTCGAACCCTACCTGAACTGCGGCAACTGTGCTCCCTGCCGCGCCGGACATTACAACAATTGCGAAGACATTCGCGTGCTGGGCGTACACACCGACGGCGGCATGCGGGAGTTTCTGAACGTGCCCCTGGATCACGTTTACAAATCATCGCGCCTTGGTTTCGACCAGTTGGCCGTCGTAGAACCCTTGAGCATCGGAGCGCAAGCAGTGATGAGGTCGGGCCTTGCCGCCGGCGAGTTGCTGGTGGTGGTCGGAGCCGGACCGATCGGCGTCGCGATCACGCAGTTAGCCTTGGCTGCGGGCGCGCGGGTTCGCATCATCGAAACAGCGGCGCACCGAAGGACGCTTTTGCAGAACCTCGACGTGGAAGCTGTCGCCGAATCCGAAGATGCTTCCGCCGATGTGGTCATTGACGCCACTGGCAATCCCGAATCCATGGCTCGTGCGTTTGGCCGTGCCCGCTTCGGTGGCCGGGTAGTTTGGGTCGGCATTGTACAGGGCACAGTGCCAGTGGACGATCCTCTGTTTCACCACCGGGAGTTGACTCTGTACGCCTCCCGCAACAGCGCCGGCCATTTTCCGCGCATCATTCAGATGATTGAAAATGGCGTGATTGACACCTCAATTTGGATTACGCAGCGGCTCCCGTTGGACGAAGTGCCGCAGCGGTTTGAGGACGTCACGAAGCATCAAGGGTTGAAGACAGTGGTCGACGTGGCCTGACCGCAGGAGAATGCCCGGGCCCCTCGAAGGCGGCGCTCTGATTGGCCGCTCAGAGGCGCGGCCCTGCCAGTTCCGTGAGCCGGTGCCGGTAGTGGCGGAAGTTCTCCCACGAAACATCCGGCGGAACGCTGTGATCACAGCAGGGAATATATCCGCCGATTTTCACCAGCGGAGGCACCTTGCGCTCGAGTTCCGCATCAATCGCCTGTTTCCCCTCGGCCATGATCCGTTTGTCGATCCCGCCGATAATCTGAAACTTCGGGAACGCCTTCCGGACTTCCACCACGTCCATCCCCGCCGCAACCTCCATTGGACCCATGCCGGTTGCGCCCCCTTCGATGAATAGCGGAATGAGCTTCCAGTTGTAGCCGTCGCTATCTACCACCATGATCTTTACCCCATGGTCGCGCAGCATGCCGGTGAGACGTTTGTAGCAGGGCAGCAGAAACTCGCGGAACATGGCCGGCGAGATAAAAGAAGAGTTCTTGAATCCGAGATCCTCGCAGGCATAGCAGAAATCCACCTCGACCTCGTTCAACACCTGGTCGATGAGATAAATCTGCAGATCGGCCAGATGATTCATGATGTCCCGCACCAGTTCCGGATCGTCATGGAATGCGTACAGCAACTGCACCGGCCCCATCAGATATCGGGCGGGATGGTAGATACCGCAGAGGCCGCTGTGGCCGCCGACGGCCAGCACATAGTCCCGATTCTTGTATTGCTCTCGCAGCCTCGCCCAATTCGCGGGAAGCCGTCCTTCCGGCTTCAACTGCAGCCGTTCGGCCTTGACCTTTTCCCAATCCTCGCGGGACGCAACCAGCGGCTTGATGATATTGGCAATGCTGCCGCGTCCTTTCTTGTCCTCCCGGATATGCCCGCGTTCATCCTGCGAGATGACGACGTCCCCGCGCTCCGCCAGCACCCGGTATTCGAAAAGAGGATAAATGAACGAATTCAGGGGAACTCGCCGCGCGCCGGAATCGATGTGGAAGCCCAGCCCGGGGTCTTCCACAAAAGGAGGGTCGCTCAACAAGGTTGTGCTCCAGGGATCAAAAGCACCTTCCTCCTGATCCGCGCTGGGATTCACGCTTTGGGCGCGATGGGTTTGCAGCCGGGCTCCCGCGGCCTGCCATTGCTGCAAAGCCTCCGGCCAATAGTCCCACTCCCAAAGCGGAATGCGATCCACTGGCTCGAAAGCCATGGTTGCCAGAAATCTTTCCCGGAGGTTCATCAGGAACAGACTCAACTTTGCCCGCACGCGAAACAGTGCGCTCGATCACCAGGCTCTGTGACCGTGGTCGCAGATGGCAGGGCGCCGTCCGCCGATCATGAAGCCGACATTTCACCCCGGCGGAAGCCATTCCGAATTTGCCGGGGTGATATGGTTGAGTCGCACCAGGGAGAATCCAACAGATGACCTCGCGGGAGAGAGTGCTTCGTGCCATCAATCACCAGGAACCGGATCGGGTTCCGATCGATCTGGGCGCCACTCGGCAGTCTGGCATCTCCGCTTCGGCCTATCACCAACTGAAAAGGCACCTGGGGCTGAATACTCCCACCCAGATGGTGGACCTGATTCAACTTCTCGCTGAGGTGGAGCAGCCCATCATGGACCGCCTCGGAGTCGACGCCGTCGGCGTCTTCCGCAACGAGACCAATCCGGGCCTCGGGATCCGCAAAGAAAATTGGAAGCCCTGGCGTTTGTTCGACGACACTCCCGTGCTGGTCCCCGGCGGTTTTAACCCCGTGCTCGAGCCCGAAGGCAGTTACGCCATGACCCGCAACGGCGTGCCGATTGCCCGCATGCCGAAGGACGGCTTCTACTTCGAACGAGTGGAAAAGTTTCCCGGCGCCGCCCACGTCGATGTCGACAAGTGGCAGCCATACGCCTGGAGTAATGAGGATCTTGAGACTGTCCACGCGCGGGCGGACTGGCTGCACGCCAACACCGACTATGCTCTCCTCTGCTGCGTCAACCCCCCGCAGGAACTCTTCACCGGGATGGGAACCGGGGACTTCGAAGCTTGGTGGACGACCTTCGGGGCTGAGCCGGAATATGTGCACCAGCTGTTCGATAAGACCGTGTCGGTATGGCTCGCCAACCTCAAGCGTTTCGCCCAGGCCGTAGGTGACAAGGTCCACATCATGCAGATCACCGACGATTTCGGAACCCAGCAGTCCTTGCTGCTGTCGATCAAGATGTTCCGCGAGCTCATCCTGCCCTACTACAAACGCGGGCTGGACTGGGTTCATCAGAATACGAAGATGAAAGTCATGCTCCACTCCGATGGGGCGATCTTCAACCTGATTCCTTCCCTGATCGAAATGGGAGTCGACATTCTCAATCCGGTTCAGGTCAATGCGAAGGGCATGGACCCGATCAAGCTGAAACAAGCCTACGGAGACAAGATGGTCTTCTGGGGCGGTTCCGCGGACTGTCAACAGACACTTGCCTTCGGCACGCCCGAAGATGTCGCCCGCGAGGTGGAAACCAATGTAAGGGCCCTCGCTCCCGGCGGAGGATTGGTTTGCGCCGGGGTCCACAATATTCAAACCGGGGTGCCGCCGGAGAACATCATCGCGTTGTTTGATACGGCTCGCTCCCTGTCGGTATATTGAACGCGAAAACTGAGCCGCGAAAGCATGAGTCCGCGTGGCGTTCAACCCCGCCGGAGGTGTGATGTTATTCCTGGGCATCGATCTGGGTACTTCTTTCATTAAAGGGGCGGTGCTCGATCTGGAAGCGCGGCAACTAGAGCACGTGCGCCGGTTCCCGTTCCCAGCCCCGCTGGCCACGGCCGATCCACTGCGCTGCGAGTTCGATCCGGCCGAAATCGTAGCCGCGGTTCGAAGCCTGATCGCCGAACTGGCTACCCAGGCTCCCGATTGCCGAGGCGTTGTGATGTGCACGCAGATGCACGGCCTGGTGTTGATGAATTCTCGCCATGAGCCGGTCTCGAATTGTGTGACCTGGCGCGACCAGCGGGCCCTGGGGCCTCACCCCTCAGGCTCCGGATCCTACTTCGATCAGATTCTGGCTCGCGTCAGCGCCGAGGATCGCCGGCAACTCGGCAATGAACTGGATCCTGCCCGGCCCCTATGCTTCCTGTTCTGGTTCAAGGAGCAAGGCAAGCTCGCGCCGGGGCTGACTCCCGCCTCCATCCCGGATTTCGTCCTGAGCACGCTCTGCGGTTCCGAGCCGGGAGTAGAAGCCACCAACGCCCATTCGTACGGGGCTTTCAATCTGGAAACGTCCCGGTGGCATTCCGAAGTCATTGGCAAACTGAGCCTCGATCACCTTCACTGGCCGACCCTGCAGGAGCAGGGAAGTGTCGTCGGCCACATGAAGTTCGGTTCCACAACAGTGCCTTGCTACGCACCCGTGGGGGATGCTCAGGCTGCTTTGTGCGGCGCCTTGCTGAGTCCAGCAGAGCTCTCGTTGAATATCGCGACCGGTGCGCAGGTAAGTCGTCTGACCAAAGCGTGGCGTCCCGGGGCCTATCAAACCCGGCCCTATTTCGACGGCCAGTACTTGAATACCTTCTCCCATCCTCCGGCTGGACGCGCCCTTAACGTACTGGTCGGCTTGCTGACGGAATTGGCCTCCGCTCAAAACCTGCCGGTCTCCGATCCCTGGGCACACATTGCAGACGCTGTTGCCAAGGTGCGTGACACGGACTTGCAGGTGAGTCTCGATTTCTTTCCAGCCCGGGATGGGGATGGCGGCAAGATCGCCAACATCCGCGCGGAAAACTTGACCATCGGCCACCTGTTCCGAGCCGTTTTCAGAAACATGGCCGACAGTTACCACCAATGCGCCCTGCAGCTATGGCCGGATCGATCGTGGAGCAATCTGGTGTTCTCTGGAGGGCTGGCTTGCAAGCTGGAATCGCTGCGGGAAACCGTCCAGCAGAAATTTGGCGCCGGTTACCGCCTGACGACTCAGAGCGAAGATACTCTGTTTGGGTTGCTCATCCTGGCCTCCGTATTCAGTGGCAGGGAAAAATCGGTGGAGCAGATCTCACACCAGCTTCGACAACTCTGACGCATCCGCTGCGTCCTTCATCGATCCATGTTTTTCTCCATGAGGTCGAACAGATACTTGATGCCGAATATCAGGCCGACAATGAGTATGCCGGCGCCCAGCAGTTTCCAAAAGGTCATTCTGTCCTCGAATGCACCGACTTTAGCCGAGGCAGCGCCTAAGCGAAAGATTACACAGCACTGATGACGGTGGGATTACGGAAGTTCCGCCAGGATGGCTTGCAACTGGCAACGCGGACAGCTTCGCGACGTGGAGCCTGTCGCGGTGCGCCGGTTCGATCGCCTGATCATTTCGATTTCCCCACGACTGGCTTTCCCTGCAGCGGCGTGGATCGCAGGCAAAGCAGCAGCCGCCGGGCATGCATGTCGAATTCGCTTGCGGGACGTTCCGGGGCCGCGCCTGAAATGCGTACGGGAGGTTTGGGCGCGTCAACCGCGATGTGAGGAATAAGCTTTTCCGTCAGGTGGCGCTCCAGGGCGGAAATGGCTTTGCGGATGGCGCGCAGCTCCTTCGGTGTCCCGGGATTGCTCCCCAAGTCCGCGTATCGTCGTTCGATGGCGGCGATTGCCCGTTCGACGCAACTGATCAACTTCTTGGGATCGGATTCTCCGAGAGCTGACGCACATACTTCTTGCCAGCTATAACTTGCGCTTACCATGATCGGCCCCTTGCAGACAAATTGGCGCGTGCAAGTACCCTCAGAGGCGCGGCCGAAGGACTTAGAGTGAAACGTGTGCTGCGATGTTACATCTTTTCGCTTTCCCCGGTAAATGAAATCTTCACTACGGGTTGATAATCACTTTGTTCCGTTGAGGCGAACCCATCGCTTCCACTGCCTTGTGAATCTCGGACAGGGGGAAGCGGTGCGAGATTACCTTCTCGACGTTCACCAAACCCCGCTCCATCAGCCGAATCGCCTTCTCAATGGCCTGCGGCGTGGTGCTGAAGCTGGAATCCATCCTCGCTTCGAGGAAATGCATCAGCCCCCCGTCCAGCTCAAACTTTTCATGCGTGGTAATGCCGAAGATGTTCCAGCGCGTGCCCCGGCGTACCAGGCTGACCATCAGTTCCACCGCCTTGATGGGGCCGGCGGCTTCGACCACAAGATCAGGGCCGTTGGGGAGAACGTCATACACTGCCGTTTTCGGGTCGCATTGCGTCGGGTTGATGGTGTGGGTTGCGCCGAGCTCGCGCGCGGTCTTGAGGGCGTAGTCGCTTACATCGATCGCGATCAGCCGTCCTGCCCCGGCGGCTTTGGCCACCATCAGGCAGTACATGCCGATGCCGCCCGTGCCGATCACCACCACGTCGTCACCCACCCCCATTTCCGAGTAGTGAATCAGCCCCTTCCAGGCTCCGCTGACCGGTTCCCCCTGGCAGGCCACGTCAAAGCTCAGGTTCTTGGGCTTGGCGAAAACCACATTGGCCCCCGTCACCGTATACTCGGCGAAGCTTCCTGGCCGGACGTCAGTCCCATCGCCTCCCGTCGAGTACGACCGTTCGCAGTAGTGCGTCTGCCCGATACGGCAATTCCGGCAGAAACCGCAAAAACCGCTGGGCGAGAGGATGACTTCATCCCCTTCTTTCACATTGGTGACGTAGGGACCCACTCCGGCAACGATGCCGGCCGGCTCGTGGCCGGGTAGCAGGGGGAAGTCCACGTTGCGGCGGATGCCCTTGATCGCCTTGTAATCTGTGGCGCAGAACCCGCACGACTTGATGCGCACCAGCACTTGACCCGGACCAGGTTCGGGCTTGGGTACTTCCTCGAGGGTGAGATGATTAAAGTCCTTGAGAATTGCAGCCAGCATTCCATATCCTCCAGAGAGTTGAAGCTCAACCATTCTTGTGGTGTCGACAGCCGCCGATGCCGCTGTCAGGCACCCATGAATGTATCATCGGAACGTATTCCACAATTGTGATTTGTGTCACGAAAGGGTGTGCTTCGCAGTCTTGCTG
>Ga0209698_10005825_pt1 | contig 13211 bp, 12 predicted proteins | sample LitLauG_LLR_2012_FD_187203 | JGI IMG/M metagenome (GOLD analysis project Ga0209698, IMG submission 187203) | Freshwater sediment microbial communities from Pennsylvania, USA - Little Laurel Run_MetaG_LLR_2012 (SPAdes) (version 2) | ecosystem: Environmental > Aquatic > Freshwater > Creek >... | reverse complement strand
CTCCACGTACATCAAGTCCTTTACTTTCACCGATCCGTATTCGCTCACGCGTCCCAGGTCATTGCGTCCGAGATCGACCAGCATGACGTGCTCGGCGCGCTCTTTCTCGTCGGTGCGCATTTGCTGTTCGAGCAGGCGGTCGGCGGCTTCGTCCTTGCCGCGCGGGTGCGTGCCTGCGATGGGCCGGTATTCGAGTTTCGGTCCGGTCACCCGCACCAGCATCTCGGGCGACGAACCCAGCACATGCATGTCGCCCATGCGCAGGAAATACATGTAAGGACTCGGGTTCACCGTGCGCAGCGCGCGGTACAAGTTGAAGGGAGGGACGTCGGGCTGAAAGTCGACGCGCTGCGAAAGCACGACCTGAAAAATGTCGCCGGCCGCGATGTACTCCTTGGCCCGCTCCACGCTTTTCATGTAACGCTCGCGGCTGGTTCCGCTGTGGACTTTGAGCGTGCCCTTTTTCGGCTTGGCCTTCTGCCATTGCGCCGGACGTAACCCGGCGGCGAGGCGTTTTTCGAGAGCGGCGATGTCGCGTAACGCCCGCGCGTAGGCGCGTTTCGGGCTTTCGGCCGAAACGTCGGCATTGGCGATGATGTGAATCTGGTGTCGCAGGTGATCGAAGGCCAGCAGGCGGTCGAAAAACATCAGCAGACAGTCGGGCACGGGCACGTCCTGCTTGGCGTGCTCACCGATTTTTTCCAGGCGGCGAACTGCGTCGTAGGCGAAGTATCCCACCGCGCCCGCGGTGAAGGGAGGCAGTCCGGGAATATGGGCGGGTCGGTGGGCGCGCAGCAGTTCCTTGAGTGTTTCGAACACGTTGCCGCTGCGCGTCTCGCGGCGCTTGCCGCGCTCGATGGTGATGTCGTCGCCCTCGGACCAGACGCGCATGTAGGGACGCGCGCCCAGAAAGGTGTAGCGGCCGATCTGTTCGCCGCGCTCGACCGATTCGAGCAGAAAACAATGAGGTTCGTCCTCGGCGACCGCGAGGAAGGCGGACACCGGGGTGAGCAGGTCGGCGGTGACGGATTTCACCACCGGCACCAGCGTAGCCTCGCGGGCCAGGCGAGAAAACTCTTTGTAATCAGGCTGCAGCATGCGTTGATCCCGGGACCAGGCGCGGTGAGACGCCCAGTGCGGAAAGATTTTCAATTATAGGGGAAGAGCCGGAACCGCAGCGGCTCGCAGAGTACAGACGGGGCTCGCCCCGTCTCAGACGCGGCAAGCCGCGTCTCTACCCTGCGTGTTTGGTGGCCGGCTCGGTTACTTTCGGAACCAGCGAAACAATTGACGGGTAGGCAGTTGCGTCGGAAGATTAAGATTCAGCCGAAACTGTAGAACGGGGGAGCATGCGGGTCAAGTTCTGGGGGGTGCGCGGGTCGACGCCTACCCCTCAAGCCGGGAACTTGCGCTACGGGGGGAATACCTCGTGCGTCGAGGTGCGTTTCGGCGACAACCTGTACGTTTTCGACTGCGGCACCGGCTTCCGCACCCTGGGCCAGCAACTGGAAAGCCAGTCGAACGGCAAGCCGATCGCGGCGCACATCTTCGTGTCGCACTTTCACTGGGACCACATCCAGGGCATTCCTTTCTTCCGTCCGCTGTATGAAAACGGCCGGAACCGCTTTGTTTTCCATTCCTCACGGCGCACCCGCAGCTTGCAGCGGGTGATGGAAGAGCAGATGGCGTCGCCGTATTTTCCGGTGGACACCAGCGAGATGAAGGCACAGCGGAGTTTCTATGACATCGAAGAAGGCCAGACACAGCTCGACGATCACGCGTCCATGCGCGCTATGTGGCTGAACCATCCCCAGGGCTGCATGGGATTCCGGCTCGAAACCAAACAAGGCACACTGGTTTACGCTACCGACAACGAGCCCGGCGACGCGGTGTTCGACAAGAACGTGCGCAAGCTCGCCGAGGGCGCGGATGTGCTGATCTACGACGCGCAGTATCTGCCGGAAGAGTATGAGGCCCGCCGCCGGGGTTGGGGACACAGTCACTGGCGCGAGGCGGTCAACATCGTAATGGAGAGCGGAGCGAAGGAACTGGTGCTGTTTCATCACGATCCGGACCACGACGATGGGGTGATCGACAAAGTCGTGCAGGACGCGCGCAGTTATTATCCGCGCGTGCGGGCGGCGGCCGAAGGGATGGAAATGAAAATCGGCAGCCAGCATTTGGCACTTGGCATTTAGCCTTTGGGATCGACGATGGCCAAGCGGCCTCGTGATCGGCTAGGCGAGGGCAGGATGCCGGCGCTACAAAAACTGGCCTTCAGCCATCCGACCAGAAGACGGCCGTTCGGTGAGGCGCAGGCAAATATCGCGGCCAGTTGCTAAATGCCAAGTGCCGCTTTATTTACTCTTTCGTTAACCTTCCGGCTTGCCATGTTGCCATCTCGCTCATATACTGCTCGATTTGTGTGCCTAGGGGTGTAGCGACCTGAGGGCTGCACGCATCTTACAACTGCAATCATTCTGGAGATTCCATGAAAAGCGTGGTGATGGAGCAAGAAACCAATCCCTGGGAATCGCAGGCGGCGCGATTTGACCTGGCCGCGCACAAGTTGAACCTCGATGAAGGCCTGTGGCGGGTGCTGCGGTATCCCACCCGCGAAATCATCCTGCACATTCCGGTGCAGATGGACGACGGCAGCCTGGAAGTGTTCACGGGCTTTCGGGTGCAGCATTCGATTGCGCGCGGCCCGGCCAAGGGCGGAATCCGCTACGCGCCCGACGTGACCCTCGACGAAGTGCGCGCGCTGGCCAGCTGGATGACCTGGAAGTGCGCCGTGGTGAACATTCCCTTTGGCGGCGCCAAGGGCGGAGTGATCTGCGATCCGCACAAGATGTCGATGGGCGAACTGGAACGCATGACCCGGCGCTACACGGCGGAACTGGTCGACTTCATCGGGCCCGAAAAAGACGTGCCCGCCCCGGACGTGAACACCAACGAGCAGATCATGGCGTGGATGATGGACACCTACTCCATGCACATGCGCCAGACGGTCACCGCGGTGGTGACCGGCAAGCCGATCAACATCGGCGGATCGCGTGGGCGGCGCGAGGCCACGGGCCGGGGCGTGCTGATCGTGTGCGATGAGGCGATCAAGAAACTGGGGTTGAGCCGCGACGGGACGCGGGTGATCGTGCAAGGCTTTGGCAACGTCGGGTCGAACGCCGCGCGCCTGATGGCCACTTCGGGCTATAAGGTCATCGGCCTCGACGAAGTCGGCGGCGGCCTCTACAACAAGAATGGCATCGACGTGGAGGCGCTGTGGGAGTATCGCCAGAAGAACGGCACCATCCAGGGCTTCCCCGGAGCGGAGAAGTATCCTGCGGGCGAGCTGCTGGTGACCGACTGCGAGATTCTCATCCCGGCCGCTACCGAGAACCAGATCACGAGCCGGAACGTGGACCGGGTGAAATGCAAGATCCTGGCCGAGGGCGCAAACGGCCCGACCACCGCGGCGGCTGACGAGGTGCTGGCGGAGAAAGGCGTGTTCGTGATTCCCGACATTCTCGCCAACGCGGGCGGGGTGACGACGTCGTATTTCGAGTGGGTGCAGGACCGGCAGGGCTACTTCTGGAAGGAGTCGCTGGTTAACGAGCAGCTCGAGGAGATCATGGTGTCGGCGTTTCAGGACGTGGTGCGCTACGCGGAGACGCATCACGTGAACAATCGTATCGCGGCGTACATGCTGGCGATTGATCGCGTGGCGTATACGATCAAGCAGCGTGGGATTTACGCGTAGGGAAGCGGGCAGCACTCAGCATTCAGCACTTAGCATTCAGCCGGCGGCGGCTGGCAATTAGCAGTTAGCACTTGGCATTTGCGGTTCGACTGACGCTCGGGCAGAAAATTGATCGGTGCCGGTGCTCCCTTCGGCAGGCATGGGGTCCCTTCGGCTGACGCTCAGGGCTGGCTCTTCGACTCCGTTCGGCTAGCGCCTCACTTCGCTCAGGATGACAGATTGATGGTTTCTCTTTGGCCCTTGCGGATTGCGGGGGCCTTGTTATTTGTGACTTGGGGTTGACCGCATCGCGCGGGACTGGCATCATGGCTGGCCGCGGGCGTCTCACATCACCTTTCGTAGCCTGATTTTTGTACGCAGGCGCGGGCGGCGATTCATCCCAGGGCCCCGTAGTTCCAACAGCCGGGCCGTCCCACTGGCCCTCATACACGAGGACACTCAATGACCATACTCACCCGAAGAGCGACATGGATCGCGGGGCTGTGCCTGCTGTTCACCCTGTCAGCAGCGCCGGTGTTCGCGAAAGCGCAAGCGACCAGCGACCAATCCACCGATTCCACCACCACCAAGAAGAAATCGAAAAAGGCGAAGAAAGCCGAGGCTGCCGCCGATGACAAGGCCGCGGCTACCGACACCAGCAGCAGCAAGAAATCCAAGTCGAAGAAGAAAGCTGCGGCCGACGCGGGGACTTCCACCGATACCTCGACCACGGCCAAGAAGAGCAGCAAGAAAAGCAAGAGCGCCGATGCGGCGGCTGCTGCCGATAAATCGACCGGCGCTGGTGCCACATCGGCTGCCGACACTACTGCGGCGGCTTCGACTTCCTCGAAGAAAAGCAAGAAGAGCAAAGCGAGTGCCGATGCGAACGCGATGGCACCAGCGGCCGCGCCCGCCCCGGCGGCCACGCCTGCGGCCAGCAAGTCGGCGATGAGCGCGCCGGCGAGCACTCCGGCGGCTGCTCCGGCATCAAGCCCGGCGCCGGCGAAGAAAGCCGCGAAGCCAGCGCCCTCGGGGGCAGCGTCGGACTCGGACGTCGCTTCCGCCAAGTCGAGCGGCAAGGTTTGGGTCAACCTCGACAGCGGTGTCTACCACAAGGGCGGCCAGTTCTACGGCAAAACGAAGAACGGCAAGTTCATGACCGAATCGGAGGCGCAGAGCGCCGGCTACAAGGCGTCGAAGAAGGACTAGAGCTGATCGCAAACATTGTCGCGCGTTTGCAGGTCTGAACCGCAGGGCTAAAGCCCGTGTAGTTTGCGGGCGTGGGCGGCACGGCTAAAGCCGTGCCCTTCCCAAAACCCATCTTGAAAGCAGTTCTAATTAGTATTTGAGGAGAACGCATGAAACGCACACATTGGATCGCACGTTTGTTGGTTGGAATTCTCACGCTCGCATTGCTGGCCGGCATGAGCATGGCCGCGCCCCAGGCGAGTACAAAGAAGGCGGCGCCCGCCGCCGCCGCGCCTGCCGCCGACCTGGTCGACCTCAACACCGCCACCAAGGAACAACTGGACGCGCTGCCGGGCATCGGTGCGAAGTATTCGCAGAAGATCATCGATGGGCGTCCGTACAAGGCCAAGACCGACCTGACCCGGAAGAAAGTCATTCCGGCGGCGACCTACGCCAAGATCAAAGACCTGGTGATCGCCAAGCAGAAATAAGCAGCGCTCAACTCGCAAGACCACGGCGCCGTCACGGTCCGTTGTTTAGCCCGAGCGGCGCCGTTCTTGCGATCGAACACGCTCGGCAAAATTCCGCTCTGAAAATTCAAGGAGGTACTATGGGCTTATTCGATGATCTCGAGAACAAGGCAGTCAATAGTATGCTGGGGGGCAGTTCGAATCCCCTCGCCACCGGCTTGCTGCAGATGATCAACAATCAACCCGGTGGCGTGGCGGGGCTGGTGCAATCGTTTCACGAGAAGGGACTGGGAGAGGTCGCGTCGTCGTGGGTCGGTAATGGTCAGAACCTGCCCATTTCGGCCGACCAGATCCAGCAGGTGCTGGGCAGCGAGCAGGTGAAGCAGTTGGCGGCGAAAGCCGGCATCTCGCCCGACGTGGCCGGATCGTCGTTGGCGCAATTGCTGCCTACGTTGATCGACAAGCTGACGCCCAACGGGCAAGTGCAGCAGCATTCGAACCTGATGGAGATGGGGATGAGCGTGCTGCAGTCGCTGGAGAAGACGGGGACGAACGGGTAGGGGGATGGGGAGGACCGCCCGCTCCAAGTACAACGCGGCTTCGGCTTTGCTCAGGGAAAGTTCTCGACTGCGAGAACCAGACACACTAGGTCCCTCGACTGCGTTCGGCTTCGCCTCTCTTCGCTCGGGATGACAGAGTTTGAGAAGGCCCTTGGGAGCATAGCTGTCCTTGGGCTTTTTTGGGCAAAGGGCTTTTTCGACAGGAAATGCCCCAAAACCTGGGTCCGTCCGTCCATTGCTTTCCCCTTGCGCCGTGGAGGATAATCAGCCATCGCTGTTTTTCTATTTCCTTGGCGCTGATGACCCCCGGTGAATCTGCCTAACTCCATCACGTTCATTCGGATCTTAAGCATCCCACTCTTGATCTGGATTCTTTCGACCGGGCGCCTGACCAGCCAGAACGGCGAAAAAGAGTTGCTGGCGTCGGCGCTGTTTGTCGGGGCTTCGATCACCGACGGCATCGACGGCTACCTGGCGCGTAAGCGCGGGCAGATCACCACCATGGGGATTCTGCTCGATCCGCTGGCCGACAAGATGCTGATCGCGTCGGCTTACATCACGCTGGTGCAATTCAATCCGAGCCTGGTGCCGGCGTGGGTGGCGGTGATCGTGATTGGGCGCGAATTCCTGGTGAGCGGGTTGCGCGGGATTGCCGCGTCCGAGGGCTTCACCATCGAAGCCAGCGACCTGGGCAAGTTCAAGATGGTGGTGCAGATTGTTTCGGTGGTGGCGGTGATCCTGGATCATCGCTGGAAAGAGTGGCCGCTGTATCACGGATATTTCTTTCCGGTGCACTGGATCGCGTGGTGCGCCATCTGGTTCATGGTGTTCTTGTCGTTGATTTCCGCCTTCGATTACTTCGCCGCTTTCTGGTCGAAGATCGACCGGCAAGTGGTACGGAGCCGCCGGCGCGCCTTCGTCCTGAGCCGGCGGAAGCGAAATGCCGTTCCCACCTCCTAACTCGCCGCCCGCTGAAGCTCATCCATCGACCGCGGGACATGAGATGGTCGAGTATTCCCGCCCAGAGCGCGCCATCTTGCTGAAGCTGGCGCATGCATCGATTGAATCAGCGGTGGAGGGACGCGAGTTGCGGCTGGAAGAGCCCTCGGCACACCTGGCCGAGCCGCGCGGCGTGTTCACTACGCTCTATCTGCGGGGAGAGTTGCGCGGCTGTGTCGGCTACGTGTTCCCGATGGCCCCGCTGTTCCGGGCGGTGGCGGAAACCGCGCGCGCGGCTGCGTTCGACGACTCTCGCTTCCTGCCCGTGAGCCGCGACGAGGCGCCGCGGCTGGAGATATCGCTGAGCGTGCTTTCGCTGCTGAAGCCGATCGAAGCGGCGCAAATAGAAATCGGGCGGCATGGTTTGATGGTGAGCATGGATGGGCACCGCGGGCTGCTGCTTCCCCAAGTCCCGGTCGAACACGGATGGGACCGGGTCACGTTCCTGGAGCAGACGTGTCACAAGGCGGGGCTGCCGGTGAGCGCGTGGAGGATGGGGGCGACGCTGGAGGCGTTCACGGCGGAGGTGTTTGGGGAGGTGTGAAGTTGCTCCGGGTTAAGTCCCAGCCAGGATCATGGTCTGTTCTCCACCTCTGATTCCTCGCAGCGACTTCAAGCATCCAACCTCAACAGCATCATGGAACCTAACCTGGAACACACCCTGTCGCTTCTCGCGCGCACACCCGCTGCCCTCAATGCCCTGCTGCGCGATCTGCCGGAAGCGTGGACGCTGCGCAACGAAGGGGAAAACACCTGGAGCGCGTACGACATCGTGGGCCACCTCATTCACGGCGAACGCACCGACTGGATGCCGCGGGCGAGGATGATCCTCGAGTTCGGCGAGACGCGGGCCTTCGAGCCGTTTGACCGGTGGGCACAGGCGCGGGAGAGCGAGGGCAAGTCGCTCGGGCAGTTGCTGGATGACTTCGCCCGGTTGCGGTCGGAGAACCTCGGAGCGCTGCGGGCACTAAACCTGCGGCCGGAGGATTTTGGGCGGCGGGGACGGCATCCGGAACTTGGGGTGGTCACTTTGTCGGAGCTGCTGGCGACCTGGGCCGCGCATGACCTGACGCACCTGCACCAGGTTTCGAGGGTGATGGCGCATCAATACCGGGAGGCCGTGGGTCCGTGGAGCGACTACCTGGGGGTGCTGAAGTGCGCGGGGCATAGCTCGCCGTAGATTCCTATCCATTCCATTCGCAAACTACACCGCTCCTACGCGACGGTGGCGTTGCCGCGAGTTCGCGGACAGGAGTGTCCGCGCCACATGGTCACATCGAGCCGTGAGCTTCATCACTTTCCTTTTGTTCAAGGAATGCTAGCCTCCCCCAAATCATCCCGCTGATTCCGTTTTTGATCGGCAACTCGGCCGTCGAGTGTTCGCGAACGCGGCAGCCGATCCCAGACTGGAACTCGGCGATGATTCCGACCGACGCATAAGAAGGAGAGGACGTATGGGCCACTCCGCATCCACCTTTTGGGAATCCATGCAGGCTAAGGGTTACGACCGCCGCGAATTTCTGCGGTTTTGCGGCTTCGCCACAATGATGGCCGGGCTTGAGGCTTCGGCGCTGTCCAAAGTCGTGCACGCCCTGGAGACGCAAGCGCGGCCGCCTGTCGTGTGGCTGCACTTCCAGGAATGCACCTGCTGCAGCGAGTCGTTCATCCGGTCGTCGCATCCGCTGGTCGCTGATGTGCTGCTCGACAGCATCTCGCTCGACTACACGGAGACGTTGCAGGCGGCGGCCGGACACCAGGCGGAAAAGAGCCTGAAGGACACGATCACGAAGGCTGCCGGGAAGTACATCCTGCTGGTCGAGGGGTCGATCCCGGTGAACGATGGCGGCGTGTACTGCACCATCGGCGGGCGCACCGCGGAGAACATTCTGCAGGAGGTGGCGAAAGACGCGGCCGCCGTGATCGCGTGGGGCAGCTGCGCTTCCAACGGCTGCATCCAGGCGGCAAAGCCCAATCCGACGGGGGCGACGCCTGTGCACAAGCTCATCAGCCAGCCGGTCATCAATGTGCCGGGCTGCCCGCCGATTGCGGATGTGATGACGGGCGTCGTGACTCACCTGCTGGTGTTTGGCAGCGCGCCCGAACTCGACGGGCTGGGCCGGCCGAAGGAGTTCTACTCGCGGCGCGTGCACGACACCTGCTATCGGCGGGCTTACTACGATGCCGGGATGTTCGTGGAGTCGTGGGACGACGAGAAGGCGCGCAAGGGATATTGCCTCTACAAGATGGGCTGCCGCGGCCCGGTGACCTACAACGCCTGTTCGGTGACCAAGTGGAACGGGGCGACGAGCTATCCCATTCAGTCCGGGCACGGCTGCATCGGCTGCAGCGAGGCGGGGTTCTGGGACAACGGGCCGTTCTACCAGCACCTGGCTTCGTTCCCTGGATTCGGCATTGAAAGCACGGCCGACACGGTGGGAACGGTTGTGGGAGTAGCGGCGCTGGCCGGCGTGGCCGCGCACGCTGTCAGCACGAACCTGCGCAAGCGCGCGTTGACCGCAGGAGCCGAGCAGTCCAACCCAGAAGAAGAAAAGGAGTAGCGCCATGGCAAGGATCGTGGTGGATCCCATCACGCGGATCGAGGGGCATCTGCGGGTGGAGGCAGTGGTGGAAAACGGCGTCATCACCGACGCTTACAGTTCGGGCACGATGGTGCGCGGCTTCGAGAAGATTCTGAAAGGCCGCGACCCGCGCGACGCCTGGGCCTTCACCGAGCGGGCGTGCGGCGTGTGCACCACCGTGCATGCGCTGGCCAGCGTGCGCTGCGTTGAAGACGCGCTGAATATCACGGTGCCGCAGAATGCGGAGCTCATCCGCAACCTGATGTTCTGCACACAATACGTGCAGGACCACGTGGTGCACTTCTATCACCTGCACGCGCTCGATTGGGTGGACGTGGTCAGCGCGCTGAAGGCGGACCCGCAGAAGACGTCGACGATCGCGGTTTCCATTTCGAACTGGCCGAAGAGTTCGCCCAAGTACTTCGCCGACCTGCAGGCGCGGTTGAAAGTGTTCGTGGAAAGCGGGCAGCTGGGCATCTTCGCCAACGGCTACTGGGGACATCCCGCATACAAGCTGCCGCCAGAGGTGAACCTGCTGGCGGTGGCGCACTACCTGGAGGCACTGGAGTGGCAGAAGGAGGTCGTGAAGATCCATGCCATTTTCGGCGGCAAGAATCCGCATCCCAACTACCTGGTGGGCGGGGTGCCGTGCTCGCTGAATCCGGAAGAGGTGAATGCGGTCAATATCGAGCGGTTGAACCACGTGGGTGCCCTGATCAAGCAGGCCCGGGCCTTCGTGGAACAGGTGTACCTGCCCGACCTGATGGCGATCGCCGGCTTCTACAAGGACTGGGCCGGGGTAGGCGGCGGGCTGACGAACTATCTGGCTTACGGCGATCTGCCGACGCGCGGCTACGGCGATCCGGAGCACTTCAAGTTTGCGCGCGGCGCGATCCTCGACCGTAACCTCAACGAAGTTCATCCGGTGAACGGCCGCGATGCGCAGGAGATCAAGGAGTACATCGCGCACTCCTGGTACCGCTACGCCGCGGGCGATACGGCCGGGCTGCATCCGTTCGACGGCGAGACCGAGTTCAATTTCACCGGGCCGAATCCTCCTTACGAGCAATTGAACGTGGACGGGAAGTATTCGTGGCTGAAGACGCCGCGCTGGAAAGAGCACCCCATGGAAGTCGGGCCGCTGGCCCGGCTGCTGGTGAGCTATGCCAGCGGGCGCACGGATGTGAAAGAGGTGGTGAACGAGGCGCTGCAGCGGCTGAACGTTCCGGTGACGGCGCTGTTCTCGACGCTGGGGCGCACGGCCGCGCGCGGCCTGGAGACGCGCCTCGTGGTGCACTGGATGCAGGAGTTCTACAACCAGCTGCTCGTTCAGTTGAAAAACGGCCACACCAGCACGTTCACGCGCGACCGGTGGGAACCCTCAACCTGGCCGGCGAAGGCGGAGGGAGCGGGACTGAGTGAAGCGCCGCGGGGCGCGCTGGCGCACTGGATCCGCATCCAGGACGGCAAGATCGAAAACTACCAACTGGTAGTGCCGAGCACGTGGAATGCTTCGCCGCGCGATCCGAACGGGCAGCGTTCGGCCTACGAGGCGTCGCTGATCGGCACCCGAATGGCCAACCCGGAGCAACCGGTGGAGATTCTGCGAACCATTCATTCGTTCGATCCGTGTCTGGCTTGCGCGGTGCACCTTTACGATCCCGAGGGCAAGCACTTGCACCAGGTGAAGTTCTACTGAGGAACAGCGTATGGCTACCAAGGCATTTGTCGGGGAAGCATCGACGCCGGAGCCCCGGTTTCGGCGGGTCTACGTATGGGAGCTGCCCGTCCGGCTCTATCACTGGGTGAATGCGCTGTGCGTGGTTGTTCTGTGCGCAACCGGCTATCTGATCGGCAAGCCGCTCGCCATCACGTATTCGAGCGAAGCGTACCAGCAATACTGGTTCGGAACGGTACGCTTCTTCCACTTTGTGACCGCGTTCGTGTTCTTCTTCAATTTCCTAGTGCGCATTTATTGGGGCTTTGTGGGCAACTCGTACGCGCGGTGGACCAATTTCATCCCGAGCCGGCCGGCGCAGTGGAAAGAAATGGTCGAGGTGCTCAAGGTCGACGTGCTGCAGGTGAGCTTTCGCCGCATCATCACGGTTGGGCACAACGCGCTGGCCGGGCTCATCTACTTCCTGTCGTTTCTGGCGTTCCTGTTCCAGGCCGTGACTGGATTTGCCCTGTATTCGAGCATGAGCCACTCGTGGCTGCCACGGATGTTCGCCTGGATCGTGCCGGCGATGGGCGGCGACTTCGCGGTGCGGCAATGGCACCACGTGTTCATGTGGTTCTTCATCCTGTTTGTGCTGGTGCACGTTTACCTGGTCTTCTACCACGACTACATCGAGGGCCGGGGCACCACGTCGTCCATGGTGGGTGGGTGGAAATTTGACCGCGAAGACCGGAATGAATGAACCCGCGCCCATTTTAGTGCTCGGCGTGGGCAATGTCGTGATGGGTGACGAAGGGGTTGGCGTCCACGTGGTGCGGCAGCTCGCTGAGATGAGGTTGCCCGTCGGGGTGGAATGCCTGGATGGGGGAACGGGGAGCTTCCTGCTGCTCGGGCCGATGCAAAAGGCCAAGCGGGTGATTCTGATCGATGCGACGATCGACGGCAACTCTGCCGGCACCGTGCGCCGGCTTGCACCGCAATTCTCGTCCGACTATCCCACGACACTCACCGCCCACGACATCGGCCTGAAAGATCTGCTCGATGCGGCTTACCTGACTGGAGGGCGGCTGGATGTGACCCTGTTTGCAGTTTCGATCGATCCTCCGGAGGGCCTCGGGATGGAACTCTCACCGCCGATTGCCGAGCGCGTGCCTGCCATCGCAAGTCTGGTGATCGAAGAACTGGGGCGTCAGCATGAGGTAGGCGAGACTTCCAGTCTGGTCTGCGCTCCCGAGTGAGTGGAAGTTCCAGGTGATCGGGCGCCTCCGCCATTTCAATCTGAGCGCCGACACGAATATCCATTCGTATTAAACTCCAGTCCTCTACGTTCCGTAGACTGCGATGCCCGAGCCGATCGCCGAGAAGTCCCCAACTACCACGCCTGCGGGACAACCACGCGGTTCGTTGCTGGAGCTGGCTCTTCTGTTCCTCAGGCTGGGCGCCACCGCCATAGGAGGACCGGCGGTGCACATCGCCATGATGGAGGAAGAGGTTGTGACCCGGCGGGGATGGCTTACCCGCGCCGAATTTCTCGATTTTCTGGGCGCGACCAACCTGATCCCGGGGCCCAACTCCACCGAGATGGCGATCCATGTGGGCCGGGTACGGGCGGGTTGGCGGGGACTGCTGGTGGCGGGCGTCAGTTTCATCCTGCCGGCTGCGCTCATGGTGGGATGCCTGGCTTGGGCTTACGTTCGCTACGGCGCTTTGCCGCAGATTGCGGCGCTGCTCTATGGCGTGAAGCCGGTGGTGATCGTGGTGATCGCCCAGGGGGCGCTGCGGCTGGGAAGGTCGGCGGTCAAGTGCGCGGGACTGGCAGTGCTGGGAGTTCTGGCGGTGGTGGCGGCGGCCCTGGGCGTCGATGCGCTGCTGGTGCTGTTTGCGGCTGGGGCACTGGCGGGAGCGGTGCATTTGCGGTCCCGCTTTCGGAGCAACAGCCTGGGAACGGGCGCACTCACGGTGGGCGGCGGAGTGGCAGCGGCTGGAGCGGGGGTCGTCCCT
>Ga0209698_10005824_pt1 | contig 13220 bp, 11 predicted proteins | sample LitLauG_LLR_2012_FD_187203 | JGI IMG/M metagenome (GOLD analysis project Ga0209698, IMG submission 187203) | Freshwater sediment microbial communities from Pennsylvania, USA - Little Laurel Run_MetaG_LLR_2012 (SPAdes) (version 2) | ecosystem: Environmental > Aquatic > Freshwater > Creek >... | reverse complement strand
CTTCTCGCCACGCAGCTCGCGGATGATCGACTGCACACGCATACCCTTCATGCCCACGCACGCGCCCACCGGATCAACGTCCTTGTCGCGGCTCATCACCGCCACTTTCGTCCGCTCGCCCGCTTCTCGTGCCGCAAATCTAATCTGCACAGTGCCGTCGTAAATTTCCGGCACTTCCATTTCGAACAAGCGCTGCACCAGGCTGGCATCCGCGCGCGAAACGATTACTTGCGGCCCCTTGGCCGCGCGGTCCACCATTTTGATGACGACGCGCAAGCGCTCGCCGATGTTGTACGTCTCCAACTTTGATTGTTCGCGCTTCGGCAGCCGCGCTTCCGTGCGTCCCATGTCCACAATCAGGTCCGGGCCCTCGGCGCGCTTGACAATCACCGTCACCAACTCGCCCACGCGCGTGTGATACTCGTTGAAAATCGTGTCGCGCTCGGCTTCGCGCACCTTCTGCAGAATCACCTGCTTGGCCGTCTGCGCCGCAATGCGTCCCAGCACATCCGTCGGTTTCGCCGTCAGAATCTCAGTGCCGATTTCCGCCGCGGGATTCTTTTTCTTCGCTTCCGCCAGGCTGATCTCTTTTTTCGGGTCGGTCACTTCCTCGACGACTATGTGTACCGAGTACACATCCACCTGCCCGGTTTCCTGATTGAATTTCGCGCGCAGGTCTTCTTCCGTCTTGTAATATTTCCGCGCCGCCACCACCATCGCGTCTTCGATCGCCGACACCACGACTTCCGGCTCGATGTGCTTCTCGCGGCTCAGCATTTCAATCTGTTGGTACAACAAATTCGCCATGTCTAGATTCCTAGAATTTCTTCCCTAAAACTCCACCACCAAATTCGCCTTCCGTATCGCTTCCAGCGGAACCTCAACCGTCCGCGCTTCCTTGCCCTTCAGTTCCATGCGGACTTTCCCATCCGTAAATCCCGCCAGCCGTCCCTCAAAAAACTTCGCATCGCCCACCGGCTCGCTGGTCGAAATCTTCGCCAGCCGTCCCTTGAAGCGCTCGAAGTCCGCAGGCTTCTTCAGCGCCCGGTCCATCCCCGGCGAACTCACCTCTAAGACGTACCCCGGCCCGGGTATCAGTTCCTCGACATCGAGGATCACGCTCAATTGCTGGCTGACGAGCTGGCAATCGGAGTGGCTGATCTTCGGATAGGGATCGTGAGCAACTTCCGCCGCCCCCATTTCCCCCGCCGCATCGCTTATGATCGCCGCTGGCTTCGGAATCCGATCGATGTACACCCGCAGGAACCGTTGCTTGCCGACTTTCCATTCGACATCAACGATTTCCAGGCCTTCCGAACGCGCCACCCGCTCGGCAGCGCCGCGGATTTTTTCCAAATCCACTCAGAGACTCCCCGACCCTAGCCGGTTTGCACAGCACTCCAACCGGCCCAACAAAAAAGTGGGCTTGCGCCCACCTCTTCGTGCGACCCGCTTCAGAGCGAAATCAGAGTATATTCCCGCTGCACGGCAAAAGCAAGATACGGGGGAGGATAACGCGGCTTTCGCGGGGTCTGGTGCCGCGGGTTACGGGATACACACCGTGGTCTGATGAACGCATCAGAACCTGCCTCCGCCTCTAAATCCTTGCAAATCAATGGCGCAAACTTGGCAATCGGCCTGCTCCCTGAGATTAAAGTGACACGCACGGCAAAAATTCGCGGCGCGGTCGTGGTGGCGTTGCTGGTGTGTCTTTTTTTGCCCTTCGCTGCCGAGTCTCAACTCGTCGGCGTATTTCTCCGCCGACTGCATCGCTTCCATTCGATTCCGGTCGGTCACATCGCTCCGGACCCGCAGATGGCCGCGTTGCCCAACTTGTTTTTCTGGGCTTGGGAACGGCCTGAAGACCTCCGCTTCCTCGAATCAAAAAATGCCGGCGTTGCCTTTCTGGCAAAAACAATTTATGTCCCGGTACCAAACGAAGAGCCGCGCGGTGGCGCTGGAGGCTCTCTCTTCGTCCGGCCTCGCTTGCAACCTCTTCGTGTCGCGCCTGGCACACCCCTGATCGCTGTCGTTCGAATCGAAACACGTGCCGGCCGCCAGCCCGTGTCGTCCATCGCGGCAGATCATCCATCTTCATCTCCTTTCACTTTCACCCCGCTTCAACAAGAGCATCTGATTGACGAAATCATTGATCTGCAGAGGCTCCCAAACATCCGCGCCATCCAGATCGATTTCGATGCCACGCTCAGCGAGCGCGCATCCTATGCGAGCCTGCTCAAAGATCTCCGCCACAATCTGCCGACTTCCCTGCCACTCTCCATCACCGCCCTCGCTTCCTGGTGCATCGGCGACCCCTGGCTGGAGCAACTGCCTCCCGGCACGATTGACGAAGCCGTGCCTATGCTCTTCCGCATGGGCCCGGATAGCGGAAGCGTCGCGAAGTTTCTTCGCTCCGGCGATGATTTCCGCGTATCAGCTTGTCAAAGCAGCCTCGGCGTCTCTACGGACGAACTTCTTTCTGATGGCTTGTTGAAACGGACGCTCCCCAACATGCCTTCCGATTGGCACGCCAAACGAGTTTATGTTTTTGCCCCGCGCGCCTGGACCGCACCCGCCGCGGAAGGCGTTCTCAAGGAGTGGCAGCCATGATTCGCCGTATCGCCCGCATTTCCCTCGTCGTGATCCTCGTTACCACGCTCCTCATCCCGCCACCGCCAGCCCTCGCCTGCGGACCCTATTTCCCACTCACCATCTTTATCCAGACCAAACACCCCGATCTTCCCCTGGCAAATTACGCTGCCGGAGATCTCAGCGTCGTTCAGTCTAGCTACGCGCGTTCCTATCTGGTGGTTGCCTATCGCTACCTTTCTGGTGGCACCTTCACATCCTCCGAACAGAAACAGATTCTCGATTTGTGGGCTCATCGCTTGGGCCGCGAGAAGGAGTGGCTTGGAAAAGAAGAAGCCTATGCCCCGGTCAGGTGGCTCGAGAAACGGAGCAAGATCGCCGCCAAGAAATATCCCGACTACATCGATGAGAGAACGGGCCCTTTCCCCAACTGGGCCCCCAACTCCTATGAATATTCAGAATTTGAGAATTGCTCCGACGACGCGTTCTTGACGGCCGCGCACACGCTCCAAGCACGCGCCAAAAACTTTGGCCCCCAGAGCGTGCCCGTTCAAGCCTGGCTTGACGCGCAAGACGCCGTCTTCCACAATTGTGGCGGTCCAGACCCGGCAAGCAAAAATCCCTACCTCCCGCCTGAATCCGCCAAATCCCTGCCTCCTCTCCTTCTTGCCGACCGTGAATATCAAATTGCCGCCGCCTATTTCTACGCGCGGAATTGGGATGAAGCGGAAAAGAGATTTATCCGCATTTCTGAGGACCAGACTTCGCCTTGGAAGCGCATTGCTGCCATCGTCGCCGTGCGTTGCCGGCTTCGCAAAGATCTGCTTGGCGAAGCCGATCCCAAAACCGCAGCGCAGGAGCTCGCCGACGCGGACGCGCGCCTGCTGAAACTGGAGGCCGATCCCGCTATGCGCGAGCTTCGTCCCGCCATCTGGCGCATGCGCGGCTACGTGGAATTCCGCCTCAATCCGCCCAAGCGCTTCGCTGACCTCGCTCGTACCATCGAGAAGGGCGCCAATAAAATGAACTTGCGGCAGGATCTCGACGACTACACGCAACTCCTTGACCGCATAATCGTGGACTATCCGCTCGGCGATCAGGATTACGTTTCCCCAGGGAAGATTCCCAAGCTCTTCGATAAAACTTCCCAAGTTCGCAAGTACAGCGCCATGACCGATTGGATCCTCACCTATCAGGCCTCCGGTGACGCAGCCGCTGCTCACGCCCTGGCCAAATGGAAGAAATCGCACTCCGCCGCCTGGTTTGTTGCCGCTCTCAGCAAGGCCCACCAAAACTCTGCGGACTTGGCGGAGCTGCTCGATTCCGCCGAACGCACCCCTGTCGCTTCGAGTGCTTACCTCACCGCGTCATTCCACCGCGCCAGGCTCCTCGCGGAAATGGGAAAAGAGGATCAAGCCCGACAAGTTACCGATTCCGTTTTACAGCTGGCGCCTGAGCACTTGCCCGCATCCGCACGAAATCTATTTCTGACTCTGCGCATGAAGCTGGCGCGCAATCTGGACGAATTCCTGGAATTCGCTCCCCGCCCCAACAGCCTGATCACTTCTGGCGAAGACGCTTTTGCCGTCGACAATCCCCTCGACTGGTGCATGTATGGGAATGTTGACCGCCGGGCGGCTTGTAAAGCGCGGCGCTCTCCTCCGCTACTTTCGACGCGGATGCGTCCACGTCACTCACGCAGGGGATCCCCACAAGTTTGCTTGCCCAAGCTGCAAAGAGTGAGAGATTGCCCGGCCTTCTCAGAAAACAAGTAGCGCAATTGTCCTGGGTTCGCGCGGTGCTTCTCGGCGATGAACAGACCGCCCGCGGCCTCGCGCCATTGGTTTCTGCGCTGGCCCCCGACCTCTCGCCCATGCTCGCAAATTATGAGTCTGCCGAAACCACTGAGGCACGCCGCTTTGCCGCCGTCTTCTTGATCCTTCACCGTCCCGAACTTCATCCCTACATTTCTTCCGGCATCGGACGCGAAACGCCTCCAGGAAAAATTGACAACTACCAGGACAATTGGTGGTGTTCTTTCGCGCCCAAATCGGCCGACGATTACAGCTACAACTACTACACCATGTCCTCGGAATTTAGCTCCAGCTACCCGCTCTTGGAACTCTATGCCACCCAGAGACCTTACTCTCCCAGCTTTCTGAGCGAATCGGAATCCGCTGTCGCTGAAAAGGAGTGGAGCCAATTGGTAGCACTGGATCACGCCCCGGTGTGGCTGGGCAAACAAACACTCGCCTATGCCAAGGCGCATCCCGACGACGCCCGCGTCCCGGAGGCCCTTCATCTGGTCGTTCGCGCAACGCGTTACGCCTGCACGTACACCGATCCCGGAAACATGTCCAAATCAGCCTTCTCGCTCCTGCACAAAAAATATCCCAAGAGCGAATGGACAAAAAAGACTCCCTACTGGTTCAACTAGCCCTCAGTTCATTCCTCTTGGAACGGAAAAGGTATTGATTCATCAGAACGACGCGCCGTATTGATCCAATTGAGACTGAAGCCCTTGCTAAAATTGTGTGCAGGCAGGACTTGGTCGAAATGTCCCGGGCGCCATGCGACGTCCGTGACAGATTCTCAGGCTGCGATAGACAAAGTCTTCACGGAACGCGAGAAACTCGCGCATCCGTTGGGCCGTTTGTTATCTGCCGAGGCTCTCCTCCATGGTTTCGCGTTTCCACAGTTCGTTTGGCTGGCCGAAGGTGCTCTCGACCTTCTCCGACATTCGACGTCTTGCTCCAGCTTTCCTTGCATTATTAGTGCATCTTTCTTTCTCTCCGCCCGGAACTGCTCAAGGCAATTGCACTCCGCCGGCTTTCAATGGAGATGAGCGGGCTTGGAGGTCGGCGTACATCAGTTGGTGTTCGAGCATCGGCGGCCAGGCGGGCAATTATTACGATGGCTCTGGCAAATACACCGGTTGGGGATGCCACCCTCCCCCTGGTTCACCGTGCGGGAAAGGCGGCGCCGGTGGGACGCAGCCCAATGTTAGTACCGGCAGTACCGTTGGCGACGTCCTGAACCTGGGCGCCAACATGTGGATCGTTCAAAACATCAAGAATCCTTATACCGCTGTCTTTGCTCAGAACTTTACACAAGGCTTTTTGACTTCACTCTTCAAGAACGACACTCCGGAGGCCCGCCGCCAGGCGCAACTTGCCGCCGACGCTATTCGGCAACGCCAGATGGAACAAGCCGAACGCGCTCGCCTCGCCGAACAACAGCGTCAGGATGCTTTGTTCGCACGCCTCAACAGCCAGCTCAAGCTCAGTGGGAATTCTTATCAGCTTGCGCTCAAGACCGCGGGGCCGCCCGCGGATCTTTCTCTAAAGCTGAGCGATTTGACCGGGGCCTCAGGACTTCAATTAAAACTCGGCAACGACTCCGGTTACGGAATCCAAGGGCTTCCGGGAATCTACGTGGGAGGTCCCGCAAATGCGGCCGCGGCAACTTCGGCAGAAAATTCGAACGGACTAAAACTTAAGATCGGCGACTCACCCGCCCCGGCGGAACCGCCGACCGCCCCCGGCAACGGAATTCCCGGCCTTCCCGGGATTTACTTGAACAATGTGGCGCCATCCCAATCCGCGCAACTGGCTGACGCGGCCACGACTCTTTCCGGCAATGAACGCAACCTTGCCCAAGACACCGCGCTTCAATCCGCGCAAAAAAATCCCGAATTGACCGCTCCCAGTGACGACCCATTCGTTCAGGATTTCCAATCGCAAGCAAAGGCGTACAACGCCGCTCTGCAGTCCCGCCAGGAAGCGTTACAGAAGGCCTCGGAAGCCCAAGGTCACGTGCAGGCGGATCAAACGGTCGTCGATTATGCTCGCGGACAGTTGGACCCCGCCAAGGCAACTCCTCAGCAACAGGAAGCCTTTCAGAAAATGATGGGGGCCGCCGCTTCCGACGAGGAGGCCGCGGTAGCCGCGCGACAAATTTTCGAGAACGCGGATGCGCGCCTTTCCATCGTGCGAGAGAACTCTGGAAATGCCTTGGCCAGCCTGGCCCAGCCTCGGCCGGTCGCACCTTCTGGACCCGTTCCTGCAACTTCTCCCGGTGCTCCGGCAGGGCCCGCGAAAATCGCTTCAAGTGGCGCCGCTTCCGCGGTTCCAGTCATCGAGTCCGCCGCGCGGCCCGCAATTCTGGCGACTCCTGCGCCTGGGGGCGCACCTTACGCCGAATCCATCGAAGCCTGCGTCGCCCGTTTTTCGGGGAAAGAGCCCGGCGCGCGCCCAACTCCCACGCTGGAAGAATTAGAGAAGCAGCTCGAGTCCGAGCGCATCGCCTTCGAGCGTATTGCCGAAACGGCTCGCAAGTCCAACGAGCTGCGCAACGATTGGCTTAAGGATATGCGCAAGGCGGCTCAGGACGTTGGCATCAACGCTCTCGATAGAGGAGTCGAAGGACTCTTCGACTCTACTAAAGAGGGTCTTCAAGAAGCCGAGGTCGAACTGCACTCCGAAATTCTGGCCACCAAGGACGAAGCCATCAAGCTTCGCCATTCCATGCAGGAAACTCGCCAGGCCATGGAAGCCGCCAAAAGCGATCCCGCCCGGCTTGCCGCTTTGAATGCACAGTGGGAAGACTTGAGCAAGAACGGCATTACCCCTCTTCTGCAGAAGCGCAAGGCACTGGAAGCGCGCTGGGAAAGCTATTTCAAGTGGAATCGCCGTGTTTCGAGCTTTAACTCCGCTCGCGATTTTGGCGCCTGGATCACCGATATGGAATTTCCTTGCGACTTGGCCAAGGGTGAGCTTTCTTGCAAAAATTTTTGGGAAAACAATCCAATCGCAAAATCGCGCAAAGGTGACCCTAACGCCGGCCTAGATGGCCTCAAGCAAGTACTGAAATTTGGCGCGGCACTTACGCCTTACGGAGAAACATGGGACGCCGTCAGCACCTTTATCGATCTCAGTTACGACATGACCACGGAGTATTTGGGCTACCGCCAATTGCGTCAACTTAAAGCCAATGAAGCGCGATTCGAAGGAGCCAAGGCCATGCTGAGCGAGCGGATCGATCGCACCAACGCCGAAATTTCTTGCTATCAAAGATCACGCTGACAGCCACACGGAACAAAAGGAGAAGAAGGACATGAAGACGGGAAAGTTTGCAGCAATTCTGGCGTTTCTGGTTTTCCTCGTGAGCGCTGGACCTATTCGCTCGCAAGTCGCCTTCGGGGCCCGCGCCAGCGCGGCCACCGCTCAAAGCGCCTCCGGTATGACCGGCCGGGAGGCCTGCGCCGTTGAACGCCAGATGTTTCCGCTGCACTTCACCGGCCGCGGCGGCATCAATACAGTTCATTTCGAGAAAGACGGGCTGCTGTTTGACATGCACAGGGACAAGCAGGAGTCCCTGGCCTACACGGACATTACGAAAGTCGATTTTTCTCCCGGCGCCTTCTCCCATGCCGACGTTATCGTCCACGCGCAGGGAAAACGGCGCTCTTATTTTTTCGAGTTTCTTTTGGTCCAGGCTTCGAACCAGCAAGTCACACAGCTGCAGCGTGCGCTTATGACTTTGGCTCAGGAGGCCAATCAGGGGCGTCCTTTCTTGTGCAGCGACAATCCACAGGATTTTGCCGAGGCGCTTGACGACTTCCAACAAAAAACGGCTCCCTGGCGCAAGCTTGAGACGAAACCGCCTGTCTCCGATGAAGTGTACAAGAACCGCTTACTCGCCGAGGACTCGCTCAAGAACCGCGACCTCAACGCCGCGGCAGGCTACTATGAAGCAGGCGTAGCTTCCGATCCTACCTGGGCCCAGGGTTGGTACAATGCCGCCCTTGTCTACGCGGAGCTCAAGCAATACGCCGATGCCGCGTACGCCATGAAACATTACGTCGTCCTCCTTCCTGATGCGCCGGATATCCAGCCCGCCAAAGACAACATCATCCTCTGGGAGGCTAAAGCGCCAAATCCTGCGACGGCCGCTTCGCAAAAATCGGCGCTGGCTGTGAAAAAAGGTAGGCACTGATTGCTTACCCCCCGCGCGTTCGGAATAAGCAGGCCGGAGCGCCTTGAGCCAGGCTTAGGCTCGCTCGTCAGGTGCGGGGCAATCGACTCAGCCACCTGACCCAAAAGACAGTCAACTCATAGGACCGCGCACCGTCCCTGGCCCTTGTTTTGTGCGATAGGAACCGCCAAAATTTTCTTATGTCCACGGGAACGTTGGAATTGGTCCAGGAAACGGCGAGTCCCTCCGGGGAGAAGGCGGGCGCTTACCTCAAGAAGGATGGCCCGTACCTCCCGTATCGCCGCGCTTTGCTCTCTTCCGCTCAGATCAAGGAGTTGAGCACGCCCAAACCTTTGCGCGCCATGGTGGACGCCGCGATTTGTTGGGCCTGGATTCTCGCGGCGATAGGCCTCGTGGCCTGGCACACCGCTTGGTGGACCGTTCTAGTGGCCATCCCTGTCATCGGTAATCGTTACTACGCGCTTTTTATTATTGGGCACGATGGTATGCATCGCCGTCTCTTTCCCACCATTCGAAGAAATGATTTCTGGAACGATGTTCTCGTGTTGGGCGCGATTGGCGCGATCACCCGCATTAATAATCGCAACCATCTGACGCATCACCGCCATCTGGCGACCCCGGAAGATCCGGATCGCCGCAAGCACGCATGTTTCAACAAGTCTGATCGTTTGGAATTTTTGGAGTTTTTATCGGGATTTACCAGCGTGTGGAATTCCGCGAAAGCCGTTTTTCTTAACCGCAAGCGAAAAACTTTGCGGCACGCTCCGGCTAGTTCCCTCGCGGCCAGCTACATTTTTCGCGATTTTTTGATTCTTGCGAGTTGGTTCGCGCTCCTGGCTGGGGGACTCACCTTGTTAGTCGGTTGGTGGGCTTATCCCGTGCTTTGGCTGCTTCCGGTGTATTTGTTCATGTTTCTTGGCGATAATTTCCGCGCCTTCGCGGAGCATTCTCATCCAGAGAGTGACGAAGATGCGGACCACCATCGCCTGATCACCTACACCAGCAATCCTTTCGAGCGAATGCTGGTGGCACCGATGAACATGAACTTTCATATCGCGCATCATTTGTGGCCGTCGATTCCCTATTACAATTTGCCGGCGGCCGACCGTTTGGTCCGACAGCATCCCGATGCCGCGGGACTCGAGTGGCGCGGGTCGTATTTTGCTTACCTGCTGACCTACTGGCTGGCGTTGCCGATCGCGGAGTGCAAGCAAGGGCGATGAGTTCCGCCGCCGACTCCTGGCAATCCACGCCAATCCCCGAAGAATTTTTGCGCCGTAACTCTCCGGCGATTGCGACGGAAGAAGTTCCGGCGTGTCCCGTCTGCGGCGCTTCCGACTTCGCGCAATTCGCGGTCGGATTCGACTATGAATTGCTGACTTGCGCGAATCCCTGGCGCTTTGTGCAGTGCCGCGCCTGCCGGCACGTGTGGCTGAATCCGCGGCCGGCGGTGGCGGAGCTGGGCGTCGTTTATCCGCCGACGTATTACGCGTACAACTACGACACGATCAATCCTATCGCGCGAAGAGCGAAGGAGATGCTCGACCGGCGGAAGATCGCGAAGATCGTTCGCCATTGTCCCACAGCGCCGAAGAGCTATTTGGATGTCGGCTGCGGCGACGGGCGATTTCTGCGCGTCATGGAGCAAATGAGCGTGCCGCGCGCCGGACTCTACGGACTCGAACTGGACAAGCGCGTTGTGGAGCGGTTGCGCGGGCAAGGGTACGGCGGCGTTTATTGCGAGCGCGCGGAAGATGTTTCCACTTTTCCCGAAGGCGGCATCGACCTGGTCACCATGTTCCACGTGATCGAGCATGTGGACAATCCGGGGACGGTCATTGGCCGGGTGCGGCGCTGGCTGTCTCCAGGCGGCGTTTTCGCGCTGGAGACGCCGAACCTCGACAGCCTGGATGCGCGATTGTTCCAGCGGACTTACTGGGGCGGGTACCACATTCCGCGCCACTGGAACCTCTTTACGCCCGGGTCGATCTCGCGGCTGCTCACGGACAACGGATTGGAAGTGATGGCGACGGTGTTTCAGACGGGCCACTCCTTCTGGATGTACTCGCTGCACCATGCGGTGCGGTACAAAAGCAAGTCGCGGCCGAGCCTGGGCGCCTGGTTTGATCCTATGAAGAGCCTGGTGGGGCTTGCGGGATTCACCGGGTTTGACTTGATGCGCGGGACTCTTGGTGCAAAGACCTCGGCGATGCTGGTGATCTGCCGGAAGCCCACCTGAATTGGAGCAGGGAGGGTGGCTTGTTTCTAACAATTGGTTAACCATAGTGGAGACCCCTCCCCCTGTTTTTCAAAAGGGATAGATTCTAAAGGGACTTTAAGTTGTCTTAGAATCGACACTTTTGGAAGTGTTGATTCTGCGTGGTTTATCGGAGCTTGGAGTTTGGATAAGAGTAATCGTTGAGGGCCTGAGTTGTTGCAGATAAAGGATTTGTCGGAACAGTTGACAGTGGTCAGCCGACAGTGATCAGTGAACAGAAAACCAACAAAAGGGGATGCGGCTTTATTCGACGAGGCCGGAGCAGGCGACGCGGCGCTGTTCCAAAATGGGAAGAATGGCCCCACACCCCCGGTGTTTTCGCAAGAGTGGCAAGCAAAGGAGATAAGTCGGTCTAACGTACCAGTATGGTGGTATGACCACGTGGGACGACGCTTGGGGAAAGAGAAAGGATCAAGAAGGCGGCGAGGCTTCATAGCGGCAGAGAAGAGCCCTTCGGCTCCCGATGTTCGCTCAAGATAAGCATCCTTATCGGATGCTTAGAGAGAATAGCACACCTTAATGAATATGTTAAGTGTTTTACAGCGAATGGTCGAAAATGAGGGTTGAACGGCTATTAGGCGTGCTGAATGGCTTCTGTGGGTCCGAGACGAGCAGGAAAAAGCAACGTCAAAACCCGCACGCTTCAAAAACCGAAGCGTGCGGCACCCCCCCTCTCATTTCAGCGTTTTAAAGCACCGCCACCCGCCGAGGTTGAATGGTTTCTGTGGTTTGGCCAAAAAAATCAGAAAACGTCCCGACTGTCCCTCGAAGTCCCGCGCGAATTCCTTCACACGTTCCTGTCCCTCGAAGTCTAGGGATTCTTTAAGAGCGTTCGTAACGAAAGAATAAGCACCCCGGTAGAGATGGATACGACGAGCAAGCGATGATACCACTCAGGTGAAACCCTCTCGGGCTCCTTAGATGGGGCTCCATAAAATCCAGATGACACGAATTCTTTAGCCTTCAATCCGTAGACGACTCCAGATAACCCGAAAACGATGCCAAGAATGACGTTTGGCGTAATGCCTGCAACGATTAGAGCCTGTTGGGCGAAAGCCAGAATCAAGTTTACCTCCGTTTGCTTCTACTGCTGTGGACAGGAATAAGTCCCTGCAATGCTCGGTTTAGAGACGTATACTCCTAATGCGCCTTCGGTTTTGGTCCCAGGAATCGAGTATCCCAAGTATCCACCAAGTACGCCAGGTTTTCCTTTGTTCGTAAGATCTGGCTCGTATAGTACGCCAGCACCTTCACCGATGAATAGCATAGGTTGGCCGTCCCCAGTTATCGCCGCATGCTTGCTAGGTCCACCCGTTGCAGTAACCCAGGCGGGTACGAGAAATTCAGCACTCGGTTTGAGTTCTTTGTCCACCTGTGCGAACCCTCCGAATCCAAAAATCTCCGCTGAAGCGAACATGCCGACATTCCCGCAGACCGTGGGCACTTTGCCGAAGGCGTTATGAATTGCGAGCATCATGGCATCGGCTGACGGTGATGTGTCTATTTCCCGAGCTCCCCATGCATCTTTGTGTAGTGTAAATACGTCCGCGCCATCTAGCCTGTCCATTTCGTTTTGGTAAGTGAGTGCCGTAACCGAGTCGGATTGGTCGCTCCAGCCTCCGCCCATGTTGTCGTCAATCCAAGCTCCCCCGTTGTAGGCGTTTTCACACTGTGCTTTTGATCCCGTATTTGGGTCGTCGGCAGCATCGTAGCTCCCGTCGGCCCAAACGCACACGAGACCAGACGGATCAATATAGGTGAGTGGGTTATTCAGGACGTAGGAGTAAGCGTTCCATGATTGTGGGGAATCGAGCGAGGCGCCGGCGTTGGCGGGGTCGGGGGACATGAAGCGGCCCATGGAGGAGGAGTTGAAGCGGGCACCGAAGTAGTCGAGGCCGGACTCGAAGTCGTGTTCTTTGCCGGTGAAGTGGAGGGGGCTGGAGTGGTAGCAGGCGCCGGTGGTGGTTTGGCCGTCGCCGAAGGGGAGACTGGCGATGGATTCGCAGACCGTGCCGGTGTTAGTGGAGCGCATGCGTTCGGTGCCGAGCCAGTCGGCATGACTGAAGTTGGTGCCGCCGCCGTCTTCGACAAGGTGGCGTCCGCCGACATAAATGTTGCCCTGCCACAGGGTGCCATTGAAGCGCTGGATCATGCGGCCGGATTGATCGTAGAGGAACTGCCAGGTTCCGTTAGGATCGCCGCCGCTTCCCCCCGTCGCTGTGGTCTTCTGAACGCGATTGCCGTCGGGGTCATAGGCGTATTTAGTTCGAGTCCGAGGCTCACTCATGGTGCAGTCCTCGTACGTTGAACAAGCTCGACATGGTGTCGCAGCAGTGCGCGCAAGGTCAGCACTGGC
>Ga0209698_10005823_pt1 | contig 13221 bp, 10 predicted proteins | sample LitLauG_LLR_2012_FD_187203 | JGI IMG/M metagenome (GOLD analysis project Ga0209698, IMG submission 187203) | Freshwater sediment microbial communities from Pennsylvania, USA - Little Laurel Run_MetaG_LLR_2012 (SPAdes) (version 2) | ecosystem: Environmental > Aquatic > Freshwater > Creek >... | reverse complement strand
TGACACGGCACTGGCAGCCAGTAGAATGCACCGGAAACTGCAGGCTCGAAAATTGTCCTGAAAGGGATCCCTTTTCGGGACGGATCTCCTGCGCACCGGGTCGTATCACATCCTGGCCGTACATGTGAAGTCCCCCGCCCCGAGCAAATCGTCGGCTACTCGTACAAAGCTCCAACGGCGGCGCAGAATATAGATCCCGTAAAGTCCTAGCGGGAGTTTACTGCGAGCCGGCTAAAACAAGCCAGTGAGAGTATGTCTTGTCAGCCACTTAGCGTTACTTGCGCCGTATTACCCACGACTATTGAGTAATACAGACCTTAATACTTAAAGATCTGTAGAGTGGAAAAACTTGGACGAAGGCAGGACGCCACCCCGGCGCGTTCTCAGTAAACTCCCGCTGGAGCTGTATCGGAAGCGAACCGGCGCAGTACGGCTTCGGGAGTGGTGTGGTGTTCCGCGCCGGTTCGCTTTCGATACAGACTCGAGGGGAAATGTAGCATTCTGTGTTGCCGCCGGACCAGCGCAAAAGACGAGCAGAATTAAGAGTTTAAGAGCGTTTGCGGTCGCATCGGAATTGACAATAGTAGCCGGTAGACCATAAGACTGCCAACCTACGCAGAATTCACTTTCGGACGACCTGGCCTCTTAGCGTGGTCACCCACTTGTGTTGTTCCGGCGTCAATCTGGACTCTTCTGTGGAGGCAACTTCCTTTGCCTCCGTCACGCCCTGCTCGGCGGCGAGTTGAAACAGGGCGACGGCTTGCAGATATTCGCGCTCCCGGCGGTCCGGCGCCTCGTACAACAGGCGTCCCAACCGGTATTGGCACGTAGCAACGCCTTGGGCAGCGCACAAGCGGTAATACCGGGTAGCTCGATCCAATTCGCGTGGGACTCCGTCGCCCGTTTCATAGCGATTGCCAAGATAGAACTGGGCATGCCAGCTCCCTAACGTGGCAGCCGCGCGCATTTCCTCCAACCCCTTAACGATGTCGAGGGGCAGATCGCGCCCATCTATGTGGCGAACGGCAACAAGGTAGAGGGCAGGTCCGTAATTCTTGTCTGCGGCCTTCTGGATCAAATCAAGACCTGCTGCATCCTTGGCGACGTGCTCACCGTTGGTCTTCCACAATCCGGCAACGCACATGGCCGGTGCGAACTTTTGCAGGCTGAGATCCAGAATAGATTGCACGGCATGATCGACGGCAGCGGGACTTGCGTCGGTCCGATTGGCGGTCTGCAACGCAATGTTGAACGCAGTTCGCTGACGTTCGGTTTTTTCGTCAAACCAGAGTCCCGGAAAACGGAAGTTTATCATCACCTCGGCCAGGATCTTCACGTGGATGCCCCCTTTCATCCCCGGCGCGAACTCCCATTTCTCGACCGCCGCCTGGGCCTTCTCGTCGAGCCCGAAGCCCAAGGGGCTGAGCACCGAAATATCGGCTGCCCGGCCCTTCTCGTTGACTACGATTTGGAGGATGACGGTTCCCTGGATATGGTCGGCCCGAGCTGAGGGCGTGTACTCCGGCTCCACTTTGCGAAGGAGGCGCGGCGGCGTAACGCCGGGGCCGACCCTCATGGGTTCGCCCGGGTCGCCGGCTTCCGCCGCCTTGCGATACCAGCGCGCGGCCTCGGTTTCGTCCTTGGCTACGCCCCGCCCGCCCTCGTATGCCACCCCGAGGTTATTCATCGCCGCGATGTTACCTGCGTCCGACCCCTTACGATACCAACGGACAGCCTCGGCTTCATCCTTGGCCACACCCTGCCCAGTAGCGTAAGCCCTCCCCATGTTGTCCATGGCTACCGGGTCGCCGGCTTCCGCCGCCTTGCGATACCAGCGCACCGCCTCGGTTTCGTCCTTGGCTACGCCCCGCCCGCCCACGTATGCCACCCCAAGGTTATTCATCGCCGCGATGTTACCTACGTCCGACCCTTTACGATACCAACGGACGGCCTCGGCTTCATCTCTGGCCACACCCCGCCCCGTAGCGTAAGCCCTACCCATGTGGTTCATGGCTACTGGGTCGCCGGCTTCCGCCGCTTTGCGATACCAGCGCACCGCCTCGGTCTCGTTCTTGGCTACGCCCCGCCCGCCCACGTATGCCACCCCAAGGTTATTCATCGCCGCGATGTTACCTGCGTCCGACCCTTTACGATACCAACGGACAGCCTCGGCTTCATCCTTGGCCACACCCCGCCCCGTAGCGTAAGCCCTCCCCACGTTGTTCATGGCTGCCACGTCGCCGGCTTCGGCCGCCTTGCGATACCAGCGTGTGGCTTCCGCCTCGTCCTTATCGACCCCGCGGCCATTCGCGTACGCCACGCCCAGGTTGTTCAGGGCTCGCGCATTGCCTGCGTCCGCCGCCAAGCGGTACCATCGCAAAGCTTCGGCGTCGTCTTTGGCCACGCCCCGTCCACTATTCAACATGAAGCCCAGGGCGACCATTGCTCCCTCGTCGCCCCCCTCCGCTGCCTTGCGATACCAGCGAACGGCCTCGGCCTCATCCTTCTCGACCCCGCGGCCGAATTCGTACAGGAGGCCCAGACACGTCATGGCCCGCTTGTCCCCCCGATCCGCCGCGACCCGGTAGGTTTTCACCGCCTCAACTTCGTCCGGCGCGGCTCCCCGGCCTATGCCGTACATCGAGCGAAGCTTGGAGACCGCACCCTCGTCACCCGCAAGGGCCGCTTTGCGGTAGCGGCGTACGGCCTCGGCTTCGTCCTTTTCCACGCCGCTTCCACCGAAGCGGAAGATATCGCCCAGCCGCCGGTTCGCCTCGACGTCGCCGGTGTCCGCGAGCAGGCGGTAAATTGGGACCGCGGCGCTGTACTGGCTTTGGGCGTAGTACAGCATCGCGAGGATGTTCAGACTTGCGGCCACAGATCGGTGATTCGGGCCCACCGTTTTCTCGGCGACGTCTAACGCTTCTTTTGCGACCACTATCGCTTCGTCATACCGACCTTGCTTGTACAGTGTCGTGCTTTCAGTGTTGAGCTTCTCCCAGCTTTTCCCTTGAGCATAAGTTGGTATACCTGTGCAGATGATAAGCAGGAGCACCAATAATCCGGACGTCGCCGTTTTCATAAATGTCCTCCATCATGTCTGGCCGACTACTGCTCGGCTGACATGCGCAGGCCGTCACGACGGGCGGCAAACCAAAACGTATGCACCCAGGATCGCTTTGGCTTCCTGGCCCCGCTTCATTATACGTCTAGTATTCAGTCAATTCAGGACTGTTTTTCTCTTTTTCGTTATGAGCCAGTCCGCCCTGTAATATAATGGGTCAGCGCCTCCACTGGAACGGACAGCTTCGGGCGTCTCGCTTCAATTCAAGCGATTTCGCGTGCAGCGTTCCTCGGCTTTCTTCAGAGCTTCTTCGGCGATCTCGCGGGGCGAACGTGGAGTTGGCCTCTATGCTTTCCCGTCGCCGCTCCGCCAGGTCGAACAAAGGTAGCACGGCGGTCCGTCGACCCGTGTTTCAAACAGTGTAGGCGTTTGAGAGATCATGCTCTGGAATCCATGGAGCCACGGCTGGCGAGAGCGCCCATAGCACCAGCAATCCAGCACACCGGCCCGAAACGCGCTTCTGGAAAGTCCGGCCGGATCGCTCCTCCGAATTGGCATCGCACCCGCCCCGAGGCATGCCACATGGACAAGAACTAGCACTAGCCGTGGAAGCCTCCCCGTTCGCGAGTTCCGCTCTGGCGCTCGGCAGGCATGCAGGGGAGGTTGGAGGCGTTGGGAGTGATGACCGAGCAATGGGGAGCAGACCATTGGGCTGGTAATCGTCGCCTTTCGAAAAATCTGATCGACTGCCACGAAACTAAACTCCTGGCCGAATGCCGCTTGATGCCGGGTCAGGAAGGTTTTTGGGTATCGGCCCTCGCCAGTCAGCTTGAATGTGCCGAAGTTCGTCCACCATGGACCCTCGGGCACTTCCGGATCAGTGCTGATCCAGAGACGCAGGGTTTGCAAGTCGTCCTGAGTGATCGCGCGCTCATGCAGCCTCTACACCAGATGCTGGTTCAGACGAAGGGGAAGCGACTGCCAACTGATCTTCGGCACTATTCGCCGAAGACCTCGTGGACTAGTTGGTCGCGGAGTTGCGCCGCCTGAGATGAGCCGGGTTTGTTACGTTCTGGTAACGGTCCATAATCCAGCGAAAGTACCGATCGTGGGCTCCGCGAATCTTCTCGATTAACAAAACCGCAGCGGACGATTCCATCAACTGCGTGAACGACTCGGTCTTGATTTCGGTGAGGGCGTCAAGTAGAGTTTGGCTGCCGAGGTCCATGGCTGCTTCCCGGATCGTGGCTAGCTAGTGCCGCCCTATTAAAACCCGAGATACGGGATCTGGGAAAGTGGGGGATGGCAGCCCTTAAGAGAACCGTGTTGGCTCAGGCCGCCAGCCTCCATAGTCACTTGACTTCGAACACGCCGAAGCCCAGGCCCAACTCGCGCGGGTCGGACGATGGCCGGATTACCCGGCTGACTTCGACTGCGATCTCGATTTCCGGCCGGCCGACTAGCGAGCCCGGCAGTACGAAGGCGCGCTCGAAGGAGTTTTCGCCCACCCGAATCGTGGCTGGCGGCAGAGCCACGCCCGCCGCGGTGACGGTGATGGTAAGCGGGCCGGCGCGCAGTTGCTCCTCCGGGCAGATTCCGCGCAGGTACAGCTTCTGCCCTGCCGCCGTGGGCGCCCCGATGCGCAACGTGGCCCGCCGCGGCATCCACCGCAAGCTGCCATCGCTCGGGTACCACTCCGGCCCCAGCAGCGGCGCCAGCAGCGGGCTGGTCGCATCCACGCGGCGCGGCAGGCCTTCACCGCCCACCGCGTGGTAAGACGAAGTGACATTCCGCAGCCGCGGCCCGCGCACATCGTAGACTTCCAGTTCCCCGCGTTGGATGGCTGCCATCGCCGGCCCCGCCGGAGCCAGAAACCGGGTAAGGTCGCCGCGCAACGCATCGGAGGTGATGGATCGCTCGCTGCCCGGCGCCAGATACACCTGCTCAAAACCGATCAGCCGGAATGGATGATCGCGCAGGGCGTTCCAGAAGAGATCGTTGTCTACCCCGTCCAGCAGGATTGCCTGCGTGGGATGCTGCTCGTGAGCGCTGGCTACCCCTTCCACCAAATCGCGCACTCGCAGGGTCAACCGGTAGTTCCGGTCCACCGAGGCCGCCACATGGGGCACGGAGAGCGCCGCATAGAGAACGGCCAGAGCCACGCCCGCACGCCAGCCTTCAGCCATTGCCCACCCGCCCAGCCAGCACAGGCCTATGACCGGCACGAAGACGTAGTATTCGGTCAGGTGGTCGCGCAACAGGAGCAGCGGCGAGAGCAGCGCCCCGTACCAGAACAGACAAAACAGGGGCGTCCCGTTGCCGGCCCGCACCTTGCGCAGCGTGAAGACCGCCAGTCCCGCAGTCAACAGCAGCAGGCCCGCCAGCACCATCCATCGGGACACAGGCAGATAGGCTGGCTCCAGCGACCAGGTCCAGTAGACCGCCAGCGTGCGGAAGAGGGAGCCGGTCAAGTACATCGCGTACAGTCCTGTCTTTGGCGGTGGCACGAAGAACTGATGGGCCGCGAAATAAAGCGCCGACGCCGCGAACAATGGCAGCGTGCGGCGGAAATAACAGCGTGCGCAACACCAGGTGTATCCGGCCGCCAGCGCCGGATATACCACGTTGAGTTCCAGCACTCCGAAACCGGCCAGAAACACCACCCACTGCCCCAGCCAATACCGCCGCTCGCCGGTTTCCACGTAGCGCAACAGAAAGTGAAACGCCAGCAGCAGACAGAAGCCGCACAGCACCTCGCAGTAGTTACAAGCCCAGGCCAGCGGATAGAGGAGCGAGCTATTCACGCCCCAAAAAACGGCCGCCCAAAACCCCGCCCAGCGCGAACCGGTGATGCGCGCGCCTATCGAGGCCGCCAGCGCCAGGTTCGCGAACTGCGTGCCGAAGGCGAGCACGCGGAACGGCAGAGGGTCTACTCCGAAAATGGCGAAGGCAGACATAAACAACGCCCGCTCACTCAAGGGCCGCAAGGTGCCGTGCGCGCTCGGAGAGAACAGGGCATGCAGCAGGCTGCGAAGGCCGGTGACGTCGCGACCCACCGCCAGCCACGCAAAGTCATCGGCCCGGAACCAGGCGTCGAAGCTCCGCCAATGCAGCCCCAGACACAGCAGGGAAGGCACAACCCAGTACAACACCGCAACCGTACGGGACCTGAAGGCAGTCATTCTCCCGGCCATCCGGAGTGAACGCGCGGACCGGCGGCCTGCCCGGCCAGAATCCGGGCCTCCGCGGCGAGCACTTGCTGCCAGCGGGCTTGAACAGCGGCGGCGCCCGTGACGTCCCCGGCGAGCTTCAGGAAGACCTTGTAGTGGCCCAATTCCGAAGAGTGCAGCGCCCGGTAGAAATCGGCAAGTTCGGAGTCGCTGGCTGCCGCCGCGAGCACGGCGAAGCGTTCGCAGGAGCGGAGTTCGATGAGGGCCGCCACCAGGAGGCGGTCCAGAATCTCGGCCGGTTCCCCTTTACGAACCAGCAGGCGCAGCGAATTGGCGTAGGGGTTCTTGTGGAATCGGTCGAGACGCCCGCCCCGGCGACCCAGCAGGCGGACCACCTGTGCCAGGTGAGCCGCTTCGTCCCTGGCAACCGCCGTCATCGTCTCTACCCAGCCCTCGTTCCAGTCGTTCGGCCAGCGCGTGAGCAGTTCCATGGCGTTGGTGGCAGCCTTCTTTTCCAGAAACGCGTGATCGATCAGCAGGCTGATGGGATCGGCCAGGACGGCCCGTCCCCAGGCAAGCGGAGTGCGTGAGTGGAGCGGCAGGTCCTCGATCTGCGAGAGTTCGACGGCGCTCACAGTTACAAAGTAGCGCAAGTGCAGCAGGCTGTTCGATCACTCCGCGAGGCGGCGGTCGCAGTCGGCCACCGCTGCGATGGCCACTTTCAAGCGCCGGGCCGTTTCGGGGGTCTGCGGCTTCCAGTTCTTCCAGCGCGCCACATTCTTCTGAAAGACGACCCTGGCCCAGCCATAGCGCCGGTTCCGAAGAAGCATCCGCCCGTAGAGATCGTCGAGATCCGAGGCCGCCTCCATGGCTGCCAAGGGAACGCGCGGAACCGAGATCAGACGGTTCAGCAGGGGCTGCCCCTCCGTAATTCTGGCCGCGGCTTGATCGAACCGGCCAGTTTTCAGCAGATGCTCCGCCTCGCGATTGAGGGCGATCAGCCGTTCGGTCGTCTGGCCATACCAAGCTTCCGCGGTCAAATCCGGTTTGGACTGCTCCACAGGCGGCGGAGCGGGCGCGCAACTGCTGAGAACCGATGTGACGGCCACGATGAAGAAGAGTCGCACTCAACCCAGGATACGAAAGTACCGGCCGCGGCCGCCGGACCTCTCGATTGGGATCTGGGATATGGCGGGAAAGAGCGCCCCCCGACCGGCCTACCCGTCAAAGAAATTCGCGCCCCTCTCGAGGACCTGACGGGAGATGAATTCGGCGGCTTCTTCCGCCCAAATTCGGCTGTGGTCTTCTGGAATGGCCGCCACCTCGGCGGTGGGCTCCAGCATTCCAACGGATTCCGTACGTTCTTCGGTGAGCATGGCTTGTTCCTTGCGGCCTCTATGCGACCGCCCATCTTGAATATAGGACTTAACGGCCTGAAACTCAAGAGGCTGGGTAACGCTGGGCCGAGTAACGCACATTACGGGCTCGGGAATGCCAACGATCCGATTCCGGGCCGCCCACGCTGCTGGGTCCGGGTCGATTCGACAACTCCTTTCGCGGCCGGCGACGTGCAGCGTGGGCAAGGCGTGACCGTCAACTGATCTGGCGCGGATGCCGGAGCGCTGGTGGAGATTCGCAAGATATCCGCGCCGAACGATCCGTCAGCGCCGACGGTCACCTTCTTTTTGCGTGGAGAAGGCGAGCGCCGGGCAGTACACCACGGCCCCAACGTTTCTGCTGAGCCTTCCGGCGGCTCCTGGCGGTGCGACGGCGGCAAACGGAAGCACGCTCAGCTCGAGTGCCGGGTAACCGGGCGGAATGACTTTTCATTCACTGACTTTAGGCGGAGCAAGCGCCGCAGATTTACTCCTCGCGCAGCGCTCCAATGGGGTCGATGTGCGCGGCATAGCGGGCCGGGGCGATGCAAGCGATCAGGACCACGGCTACCAACAGAATTGGAGCCACCCCAAACGTTGTGGCGTCCAGCTCCGTTACGCCGTAGAGCATGGATCGGACATATCTGGTAAGCGCCCAGGCGCACCCAAGACCGATGCCGCTTGCCACTGCAACCAGAATCATCGTTTCCCCGATCACCATACTCAGCACATCGGCCGGCCGCGCGCCCATGGCCGCCCGAATGCCGATCTCACGCGTGCGGAGCCCTACCAGATACGACATCACGCCATACACACCGGCCGCAGCCAACAGCATGGCAATCGCCGCGAAGCTCCCGATCAGCGCCAATTGGAACCGCTCCGGCGCCAGGGCCGCGGCACGCCGCTCCTCCATCGTCTTCACGTCGAATACCGGCTGGTCCCGATCCTCCGCGCGCACTTCTTCTTCGATGGCGCGGACCGCGGCTTTTGGATCGCCGGCAGTGCGGAGCACGAATCCCGCGCGAAACACGGAGCTGCCTTCCCAAGCGCACCGGTACACCATCGCCGGTGGCGCGGCGTCCAGCGCGCTCCCGCGCACGTCGCCCACGATCCCCACTATCGTCCAGGTCACAGAGTTCGAGTCCGGTCCAAAAATCACTCGCTGGCCCAGGGGATCCTCGACCGGAAAGATCTTGCGCGCAAACGCCTGGTTCACCACCACGGGTGCCGTCGAGATGGCCCCGAAATTGGTTCTGAATGCTCCGGCCGGTGGGACCGAATCGTGCGCATCGAAGATGCGCCCGCGCTTCAGGGGAACGGCCATAGTGCGGAAAAACTCCGGGCTGACCAGCGTATTGTGGACGATCGGGCGATCCACAAAGGGCGGCGCCGGACGCCCCCAAACCCGAATTCGCCCGCTCGAGTAAAAGTCTTCATCGCCGAGCGGAATGTCCTGGAGCAAAGCCGCCGACTCCACCATCGGTAACCGCTGGAGTCGCTCCAGCACCGAGCGATAGAACCGGGAGTAGTCCTGGTTGAAACCACCGATCGGCCGCACGCGCAAGGTAAGTAGATGGTCCTCGCGAAAACCCAGGTTCGTGTGCGCCAGCTTGAGGAAGGTGCGCGCCAGCACACCCGCCCCAATCAGCAATACCAGCGAAATCCCCAGTTCCGCCACCACCAACAACTTTCGCAGCCGGGCCGCGCCTCGCCCGCCCACGAGAGTCATGCCGGCGGACTTCAGAGCCCCATGCAACCGGGTTCCGGCCGCGGACACGGCCGGCGCCATGCCAAACAGGATGCTCGCCGCGAGCGTCAAACCCAGGCTGAAGGCGAGCACCGGCAAGTCCATCGAAATCGGCGGATAGCGTGCCAGGATGGCCGGCTTGGCGTAATTGAGCAGGCCCACCCCAAGCCAGGAGATGCCAATACCCGCTACACCGCCGGGTGTCGCAAGCAGCAGGCTTTCCACGAGAGTCTGGCGCATGATTCGTCCGCGCCCCGCGCCCAGCGCGAGCCGTACGGCAAGCTCCCGACGGCGGCCGCCCGCGCGGGCCAACAGCAGATTCGCCAGGTTCACGCAGGCGATCAGCAGCACCAGCCCGGCGGCGCCGCTCAGCACCAGCAGGGCTGGGCGCAGCGCGCCGGTCAGGTGTTGTTGCAGAGGGGTGGCCCCGATGACCAGGTCCCATCGGAACTTCGTCGGGAAGACTTTGTATTCGGCTCGAATCAGATATGTCAGCCGGTTCAGATCCATCTCTACTTCGGCCGCCGACACGCCAGGCCTGCGTCGGGCCAACAGCGAGGCCGTAAAGATGGGCCGTGCGGCCGTGACCGGCACTTGCGACGCTTCGTCGAGCGGAAAAGGCAGCCAGACTTGTGTGCCGCGCGGAAAGTCGAAGCTTGGCGGCATGACGCCAACGATCGTGCGCGGCAGACGGTCCACAGCCATGCGGGTTCCGACGATATGGAGATTTCCGCCCAACCGGCTCCGCCAGAAGTCGTGGCTCAAAACGATGACTGGCGGCGCTTTGCTGCCTTCTTCCTCCGGCCCAAGATAGCGCCCCAACATGGGGCGCATGCCCATCACCCGGAAAAACGACGCCGAAACCTGCGCGCCAGCCAGTTGCTCCGGCCGCTCCACACCAGTCCGGTTCACCAGCAGCGAATTGAACGCGGCCACCTCCTCGAAGACGCGGTTTCCCTCCCGCAGCCGGTAAAAGTCGGGTGCAGTGCCGATATCCTCGTGAGCCGGTCCCGAGCGCTCGCTAATCCAGTCGATCCGTTCCGCTTCCGGATAAGGAAGCGGCTGCACCAGGATCGAGTTGGCGATGCTGAACACCACCGCGTTCGCGGCGACGCAAACCGCCAGCGTAACCGTAGCCGAAAGCACGAGCAGCGGTTCGCGCGCCAGGCTGCGAATCGCGTACGGAATTCTCCGATAGGAACTCGCGTTCACTCGGCTCCTCGCGGTCTCACCGATTCCTCCGCCAATACTATATTAGGACCTTCGAATCGGCAAAGGAATCTCCCATTCGCTCGCCTTGCGAATCGCTTGCTCCACCAGCTTACGTCGCGATACGTGCAGCGGCGGCGTCTCGGGTCCGAACCGCCGCCAAGGCGGCGGTCACATAGGACGCATTCGCCAGTTCTTTGACCGACGCGGCGTAATTCGGGTCGGTGGCATAGTGGCGCGCGATGCCGTCGATGTACCCATCCAGATTTCCGTCCCGTTGGTATTGCTCCCACGCGGGCTGATACACGCCGCGTTGCAGCAGACTGCCGTGGTACGCGAAGCACCCGGCCAAGTCCGGGTAAGCCGCAAACCAATCCTGGACCCGATACCGCTGCCGGGCGCCGGCGGGCTGGTTCGGGGGATCGAGGTCGGCGGTACGGCTGTCGCCCAGGCCAAGAAACGCGGCCAGGCTTTGCGGCATGAAGAACTCGTGCGTGGTCAGGAGTTGGCGGTCCGGGCAGCCATGATACTCTTTGATGCCGAAGCAGTTGTTGCCTGGAGCATGGGTGAGCCAACCGGATTCCAGAATGGCTTGGGCCGCCGCCAATGCGGCCGGAGATCCGGTGTCGCGTTCGGCCTGAACCGCCGCGGCAGTGATGCTGTTCAGCGCCTCTTGTTGGGCTGGTGTCATTGTGTCTGCCTTCCCTTTTTGCGAGTTAATCCGCGGCAGCCGACTCCGCTGCCTCCGCTTCCTTACCCAGCTTTTCGAAGAACCGCTTGATCAGCATCTTCGACGTGCCATCGATCAAACGCTGGCCCACGGCAGCGATCGTGCCTCCCACCTGCACTTCGCCGTCATACTGCACGGCGGTCTTGTTTTCGGTGGGCGACAGCGTGAGCACGCCTTCCCCCTTCATGAACCCGATCTTGCCCTTGCCCTCGACGGTCAGCCTGTAACTGACCGGAGGGTTGGCGTCGGAGATCTTCACCTTGCCATCGAACAGGCCCGACATGCTGCCGAGCAGCATCTTCATGCGCATGGCGTATTCGTCGTCGCCGGTCTTGTCGAGGCCTTCGCATCCGGGCATACAGCGGGCTAAGACGGTGGGATCCAGGAGAAGCGCGTAGGCACGGTCTTGCGGAATTGGAATGGCGTAGGTGCCGGTGACTTTCATAGGGCCTCCTATATCAAACGAACAGCCAGGAATGGCCGTGTTACCCTGCCCTCGAAATGGCGGCAGTCAGGGCGCGGGCAGCGTGAACCCGCGCCAGATGACGGCGGTAATTGGCGCTGGCGTAGAGGTCGGAATTGGCCTCTTCGCCCGTGCCCACTGTGGCGGTGGCGCTGGCGATGTCCGCCCCGCTCTCCAACAGGTTCTCCGCGTCCGTGGCGCGAAACGCGCGCGCACCCATGCCGGTGACGCCGATACGCGCCATCGTAACTTTGCCGCCCGCGGTCTTCACGCGCGCCGCCACGCCCACCACCGCGAAGCCCGAAGCCGGGTGCGGCGCCTTCTCGTACTTGTAGCCCTCGCTCGACTCTTCGGCCGGCACCAGCAACCCGGTCACGATCTCGCCCGGCTCGATAGCGGTGGTGAAAGCGTCCTGGAAGAACTCCGCCACGGACACAGTCCGGTCTCCAGAGGAGGATACGAGACGCACCTGGGCTTCCAGCGCCAGCAGCGCGGCGGGATAGTCGGCTGCCGGATCGGCATGCGCGATGCTGCCGCCGATAGTGCCCCTATTGCGCACCTGGATATCGCCGATGCTGGCGGCGGCTTCGGCCAGCAGGGGGCACTGGCTGCGCGTGACCGGCGAGGTCTCGATCTCATGGTGGGTGGCCATGGCGCCGATGTGCACTAGGCCGCCCGATTCCGAGATCTGGTTCAGCCCGGGCACTCGGCTGAGGTCCACCACGCTGCCGGGCGACGCCAGCCGCAATTTCATCATGGGGATCAGACTCATGCCGCCCGCGAGGATTTTCCCGGAGCCATCGGCGATGAGCTGCAGCGCCTCCTGGAGGCTGGCGGGCGAGGCGTATTCGAATTCGTTGGGGATCATGCTGGGCCTCCTTGTTGAATGAGTTTCCAGATTTTTTCCGGGGTGAGCGGCATATCGATGTGGCGCACGCCCAGCGGCGAAAGCGCGTCCACCACCGAGTTCACCACCGCGGGCGAACAGCCGATGGTGCCGGCCTCGCCCACGCCCTTGACGCCCAGCGGATTGACCGGCGAAGGGGTTTCGGTGTGGCTGTCTTCGATCCACGGCATCAGGTGAGCTTTGGGGATGGCATAGTCGGTCAGCTCGCCGGTCACGAGCTGGCCGTTGTCGTCGTAGACCGCCTGCTCCCAGAGCGTCTGGCCCAGCCCCTGCGCCACGCCGCCATGGACTTGGCCTGCAACCAGCAGTGGGTTGATGATGCGGCCGCAATCGTCCACCGCCACGTAGCGGCGGATGGAGATGTTGCCGGTGTCGCGGTCCACGTCGGTCACCACAATGTGGGCGCCGAAGGGGAAGGTGAAATTGGGCGGTTCCCAGAAACAGGTAGCCACGAGCCCCGGCTCGGTGTCGGGCGGCAGTTTCACTGCGCGGTAGGCGGCGGCGGCGATTTCGACGAAGGAGACCGACTTGCCGGAGCCTTCGTCCGTGCAACGA
>Ga0209698_10005822_pt1 | contig 13222 bp, 11 predicted proteins | sample LitLauG_LLR_2012_FD_187203 | JGI IMG/M metagenome (GOLD analysis project Ga0209698, IMG submission 187203) | Freshwater sediment microbial communities from Pennsylvania, USA - Little Laurel Run_MetaG_LLR_2012 (SPAdes) (version 2) | ecosystem: Environmental > Aquatic > Freshwater > Creek >... | reverse complement strand
TCCAGCACGTCGGTTGTATTGGTCGGACGCTCGATGAACTCCCGCGCTCCCGCACGCATGGCGCTGACGATCACCTGCGCCTGGTTCAGGGTACCGATCGCGAAAATCGCCCGCTCGGGCAACTCCTGGTGTAGCAGTTCAATCGCCCGTAATGCCGGCTGCGGATTGTCCGAAGGGATATCGACGAGGGTAACGTCAGGATTGGCGGTGCGCACACGCCGCATCACGGGGTCCGATGCAGCCACGGGAAAGCTCGCGCAGTTTTGCACGGTGCGCGCGACGCTGGTGCCATCGACCAGCACCTGCAACACTGCCCGCTGTTCGTTGTCGGTGGCGACGATTACGACGGAAAGCTCGGCCATAAACTACTTGCGTTCCCCTATCACCGTGTCCGGAAATCTACTTGGGCCTCTTGTCGAACTTGTCTTTATCCATGAACGGCTGTGGATCTTTGGGTAGTACCGGCGCCTCTGTGCCGGGCGAAATACGCTTCACCGTGCACAGTACCATCAACTCCGACTTGCTCCGCTGCGCGCTCTTGCTGCGGAAGAAATTTCCCAGGATCGGGATGTCGCCCAGCCCCGGAATCTTGTTGTAAATGTCTGTGACCCGGTTATCCATCAGCCCTGCAATCACAAAGCTTTGACCGTCCTGAACTTCAAACTCAGTTTCCGCCCGGCGCGTGCTGAGTGCGGGCACGGTGAATCCCGAAATCGTCAGCGCATTCGCAAAATCCAGAGTGCTGACCTCAGGTGCAACCTTCAGATGGATCGCTCCGTTCGGCATGATTGTCGGGGTAAATTGCAGTCTCACGCCGAATTCTTTGAATGAAATGGTTACCGCGGTAAACCCGTTGCCGGGCTGCACGATCGGGAAAGGGAACTGGCCACCCGCGAGAAAGCTGGCTTCCTTTCCGTTCACCGCGATGAGGTTCGGTTCTGCCAAGATCTGCAGCAGGTTCTTGGTCTCAAGTGCCTCAAGCACCGCGCCAAAATGTATGTCGGGCCGGAACAGAAACAAATTCAGAACGTTGTTAATCGTCTGCGTACCTGCATTCGCGGTCGAGGTGGCACCCGTGACAGGATTCGTCGTCGTGCTCTGGCTTAGATTCGCTGGACCGAAGCCGCCATACTGTCCGGTGGTCACCGTTCCGATCGTATTGCCGGCGCCAGTCGAAACGAAGTTCACTCCCAACTGTGTCAATGCCGAGCGGTCTACTTCCGCGAACTTCACTTCCAGCAAAACTTCCTGCGCGCCCACCGGCCCAAACGTAAGTACGTTGACCACTTTCGGCGAGTACGCGCTAGCCAGTTCTCCGGCGCGCTTGGCTACGTCTTCGGTTGACACATGTCCTGAGAGCACAATGGCCGCCCGGGATGGTGTCACACGGATTTGCTCCTCCGGGAAGACTCGTTTTTCTTCATCCGCGCACGCACTGACGTCCACATCCACCCGCAGATCGAAACTCCGCGAGCGTTCCAACTCGTCCCAAATGACCAGTGAGATTTCCCCCGGTGTCCGGCCGTGAACCAGGACCTGCGTCGGCGTTACCACCACCGCTGTCGCGATGGCCGGATCGGTTACCGAGATTCGCCTTAGCCGCTCCGTCGCATTAATGATCAGCGACTTGCCCACCATCACCCGCAGTGGTGCTGATCCCTGCGGCTGCTCTCCCTGCGCCGGCAGATTCGCGGTCTGTGTTCCCGTGGGCACATTCTGACCTTGTCCCGCCGGCTCCCCCGGTTGCTGGGCCGTTGCGAACGCGGAAATCGCCCACAGGGCCGTGCCGGCCCAGAGCCATGGATGACGTGCTTTCATTTTCGGATTCCTCGTCTGGGGAGGAAACGCGCGTAGGGACCTGCCTGGCAACAACGAATCGTTCCCGATCACTTGGCCTCAGAATTCTCGTCTGGGAATTTCACTACTTCTGCTTTCCTGTCCCCCTGATACACCTCCACGGTCACGCCTGTCGGGGTCTGGGGCGGCGGTGGCGCCGTCTTTTTCGTCACTGCCTTGTGCACGGTTTGTGTGGGGGCCGGAGCCGGCATTCCCTTGAACAGTCCTCTGGAATTCGCTGCCGCAACCTCATCCTGCTTCGTATCGAGGGGATTCCGCAAGGCGAGCTGAATGTGTCCTTCTGAACTTGCCAATGTCAGCCGCTGCGCGTCTTCCGGAGAAACCAGCAACGTGATCACGGCCGTGTTCTGCGCTTCGCCTGTGGAGGTTCGCTCCAGGGTATGCCCTGAGGCGAGCACCGCGACATTCTGCAGAACCGTTGTTGTCTGCTGATCGCCGCCGGTTCCCGGCGTTCCGGTGAGCAGCACGTCCACCCGCGTTCCGGGTGTAACGAAGCCTGCCACCGATACCACTTCATTCACCCGTACCGACACCGCTCTCATCCCCGGTGGAATCAACGACGGCAGTCCCGCACCTGCGTTCTCGCCGGCGAGTTTGGTTGGCAGAATGAAATCGCCCTTCGTGATCGGCAGGATGACGCCATGCCCCACGACATCGGCACGCCTGCGCGGAGCCCCGGCCGGAAGATCGGTTTGAGGAACCCGAATAACCTTGATGTCGCGCTCTTCCACCTTCGCGCCCACCTGGAGATCGTCCGCCGCCACAATCACCTCGACCCCAGACTCGCTGCCGTTCCCCTTGGCCTGCAGATTCTTATAGGAGTACATCGCGGCCACAAAACCCAAGCCCAGCGCGACGACTCCGATCATCAACAACCGTGTGCGGTTCATACTGCTCCCTTGGAAGCGGCTCTATCGGCGCCTAGGGGCGCTTTCGTTTTATTGAATCGAACTTGCGACCGACGAGAACACGTTATTGGCGTTGGAGCCAATCAACCGAACAGTCCCGACCACGATCACGAGGATGACCGCCAGCATCACCGCATACTCCGCGATGTCCTGCCCTTGTTCTTCGCTCCATAGCTTGCGTACAAGCTCCATAGCGCTTCTTCCTCTTTTCCTGTGATTTGAGATCGAGTGGGAAGGTCTTCTTACACCCAGGCTGGGACGTCCCTCGGCAACCTAGCGCACCCCTGTGTCCGCCTAGTATGTCCCAATCTGCAAACTTTTGCCACTCGACATCGTTATCATACCTTGCAATACGCGCGAAAGCAGGTACTTTCTTGCATACTCAGGCACAAAAAGAGGTTACTCCCGTTTCGCACCTCGTATAGTCTGGTTGGTTCATGTCTCAAATCTCCCAGGCCAAAACTGACTCTCCGCGCACGACCCCCATCTTTCCCAGCTTGGGACCCTTCCAGTTGGCACGCTTTGTCCGCTGGGAGTGTGCTGCCCTGTTTGTCATCGGGATTACGTTCTGGGGCGACTTTTCCTTTCATCAGACAGACATCGTCCACTACGCCTACAAAATGGATTTCCTGGGGATCTACGTAGGACCACGGGCTGTAGCTACAGGCTTAGGTCCGGAGCTCTATGAATTGCCCGTCCAGAAGGCGATTTCGGCCGCCTCCATACAACCCTATGCGCGAAGTGTGATGCCCTTTGTTTACCCTGCCTACGTGGCCGTAGTGCTGAGGCCGCTCGGCAGCCTGCCGTTTCGAGCGGCCATCAAGGCCTGGCTGTTGTTCAATCTCGCGGCCGTCTTCTGGAGCGGCCTTCGCCTGTCACGATTGTTCGCCAGCAGCCTCTGTGACCGCCTGGCCATCCTTGCTGTATTCTTCGCTTGGACTCCTCTGCAACTTACTCTGGTGCAAGGCCAAATGGGGATGTTGCCGACTCTCGGCTTCGTCGAGGCTCTCATCGCCCTGCGCTCGATGAGGCCATGGCGTGCCGGGTTATGGCTGTCCCTCGGCCTCATGAAACCGCAGTTGGTCGTGTTTCCACTTTTTTTGTTTGTGATCTGGCGTTGCTGGCAGGGAATTGCCGCGTTCGTCGCCGTATCGGCAGCAGTGCTCGGGATATCCTTCGCCGCGATCGGAATCTGGATCACTAAGTATTTAAATTTCCTGGCCGATTATAACCGCCGCGGTCCCGAACTCTCGCTCTATCCGATCGCCATGCAGAACTGGCGCGGTCTAGCCTCCTGGCTCTTTGGAACCGACCACGGCTGGGCCGCGCGCACTTTCATCCTCTCGCTAACCGCGCTGTCAGCTGCGGCATTGTGGTTTGTCACTCGGGATCGTCCCACCAGTGCCTTCAATAAACTTCACCTTTCGTTGACCCACGAGGCGCAGTATTCGGTTGCTATCATTCTTGGCCTATTGAGTTCGCCCCATCTTTACATGCACGACTGGGTGGCGGCCCTACCCGCCGGATTCGTACTCTGGTGTTTCGCTCGGGAAAAATTCGCCCGGACCGTGAGCGATCGCCGCGCGAGATTTCTCTTGTGGTTGATTGGGCTCGCGCCTCTGGTTTTCTTTACTAAGCAATTCATTGCGACCGGCCCGATGGTGGCCATTTACGGGCTAATCCTGGTCAGCGTCGCGATCATGATGTTAGGCTTCCCCCGCTTCGAGCCACCGAGTGGCGAAGCATATTGAGGACGACCCACGTTTGGCAAAGAGTACACTTTTCCTTGCGGCTGGTCTCGCTCTGGCCATCGTCTCCACAGCCAGCACCTGGTTCTACGTGAACCGGATCCTCAAACCCCAGCAAATTGCTGAGGGGGCCGCCCATAACCGCCCTCGGGGAAACCTGTCCGATCTTTATCCCCGCTGGCTCGGCGCTCGCGAATTGCTGCTCCGCCGCCGCAATCCCTACAGCCCCGAAATCACGCGCGAAATTCAGCAGGGATACTACGGCCGCCCCCTCGATCCCTCTCGCGCCGAAGATCCAAAGGATCAGCAAGGTTTCGCCTATCCGGCCTACGTCGTTTTCCTTCTCGCGCCCACGGTCGGTACTCCGTTCGAAGAAGTCCAGACCGGCTTTCGCTGGTTCCTCATCGCTCTGGCCGTCGCAGAGGTCTTCCTTTGGCTATTAGTACTTCGCTGGGATGTTTCCTGCACAACCAAAGTCATTCTCGCCGTGCTGATACTGGGCTGGCTTCCCATGGTCCAGGGATTCAAACTCCAACAACTGAGCCTTCTGGTGGCCGGATTCCTGGCCTTATCCGCCGCCATTGTTGTGTGCCCGATTTCGCGTGCGCCTTTTGCGCGCCAAGTAGCGCTTTTCGCGTCTGGGGCGATACTCGCGTTGGCCACCATCAAACCTCAACTGGCATGGCCGCTCGTCCTCTTTCTTCTGCTCTGGGCTCTCAGCCAATGGCGCACCAGGCGCACCTTCCTTTTCGGATTTGGCTTCACCATGCTCCTCCTCTTCGTCGGAGCGGAGTTTGTGCTGCCCGGCTGGCTGCGCATGTTTCTCGCGGCCATCGGCCAGTACCACCAGTACACGCAGAATCAATCGGTTTTGGTCTATCTTTTCGGACCGATCCTAGGCCGCATGCTCGAAGTCGCAGCCGTGCTACTTTGCGCTCTCCACGTCTGGCGCATCCGCACCGAACCGGCCGATACCCCTGCTTTTGGAGGCGCCGTCGCGCTGGTTCTCGCGCTCACCGTACTCATCGTTCCTATGTTTGCGCCGTACAATCAGGTCTTATTGATTCCTGCGATTTTCGTGTTGGTAAGGTCCGCGACACACCCACTGCTCCCTGCCATTCGCCTTGCCAACCTAGTGGCCGCGCTCCTGATCGCGTGGCCCTGGATCGCCAGCCTCGCCCTCATCGCCGCCTCTCCATGGATTACTCCTGAAGTGAGACAGCGCATTTACCTGGCGCCTTTTTACTCGAACTTCGAGGTCCCTGTTTTCGTCTTCGGTCTGATCCTTCTTGACTGCTGGATGAACCTGCCGAATACCTTGCGAGACCGCGCCGCGGCAGAGTAACCTGTTCCTGCACAGGTTTTGCGGCCTAGCCGTCGTTTTCCGCGCAGATGGGGGAGACATCCGGCGCGGGCTGATTTACCGTCCATGACCCTGAACAGTATCAGTCACCACAGCTCCGGCTCCGGGGTATTTCCCGCCCTTGTCTTTGTTCAAGGCAGCGAGCAAAAGAACATTATCCTGAACCGCACCCCCTTCAACGTTGGCCGTAAGGTCGACAAGGATCTGGTGATTGCCGATCCCCGCGTCTCCCGCGATCACGCCCAGATCATGCAGGAAGGCCGGGACTTCTACCTGATCGATCTTGGCAGCAAGCACGGCACCTTCGTCAACGGCGAGCGCATCCAGCGGCAGAAGCTCGAACGCGGCGACCGTCTCGAGTTCGGCGCCCGCGATTCCGCGTACATCCTGTTCAATCCCGCGCACGCGACCTCAAACACCGCCCGTGAATTCCTGAGCCAAATCTCCGGCATCCAGATCAAGCAGGATTCGACGGATCTCGAGAAGCTCACGCTCTTCCTCGAAGCCGCCCGCAAGCTCAACACTGCCGGGGTCCTCGACGAGATCCTGATGACCATGCTCGACGTCACGCTCCAGTTGACGCGAGCCGAGCGCGGCTATGTCTTCCTGAAAGACGACGAAGGCAAGCTCCGCCTCGCTGCCGGACGCAACTCGAAAAAAGAGCCGCTCCTCGACGACAAGACCATCTCCCACTCGATTCTGGAAGAGTCGATGCGGTCGAACTCCGAATTTCTTCTCACTGACACCAGCCAGTCTCTCGATCTCGCCGGACGCCAGAGCATCGTGGCCTACGACCTGCGCACCGTCGTCTGCATCCCGCTGCGCAAGCTGCAAGTGCAGGCCACGCGTGACGCGCAAACGCCCGCCCCTGGCCAAGCCGCCGAAGCCATGGGCGTGCTCTACGTCGATTCCCGCTTCGCCTCGCGCGACATCAGCGGCGTCGGCCAGGACATCCTGCACGCGATCGCGACAGAAGCCGCGTCGCTCATCGAGAATGCCCGCCTGGTGCAGGCCGAAGAAGAAGCTCGCCGTTACCAGCAGGAACTCGGCATCGCCGCCAGCATCCAGCAGCGCCTGATGCAGGTGAAAATTCCCGAAGTGCCCTTCGCCCGCCTGAAAGGGAAGAATCTCTCTTGTAAAGAAATTGGTGGCGACTTCTTCGACGCGGTCAACACCAAGGAGGGTTTGGCGGTGGTGCTTGCCGACGTCAGCGGCAAAGGAGTGTCAGCCGCGCTGTTAGCCTCCACGCTGCAGGGATTGATCTATTCGCACCTCAGTGCCGGGATGCCACTGCTCGACGTGGTATCCGCCGTGAATCGCTTCTTCACCGACAAGATGGCGGGAGAAAAATACGCGACCGTCCTGCTCGCCCGCCTCCGCCGCGATGGCGAACTCGAATACGTCAATTGCGGCCACGTTCCACCGCTGCTGGTCTGCGGCGACGAGGTGATGCGCCCTCCGCACGGAAATGTGCCGGTGGGCCTGCTCTCGGACGCGACGTTCGAGAGCGCGACCTGTCAGATGAAGTCCGGCGACCGATTCATCCTCGTCACCGACGGCGTCACCGAAGCCGAAAATCCGCAGGGGGATTTCTTTGAAGATTCACGCTTGGAGCAAGCTGCCCTGAAGTGCTCGAACCTGGAAGGAATCTTCGCCGCCGTATCAGAATTCTGCGCGGGCAACCCCCTCAGCGACGATTGCACGGTGGTGGAACTCTGCTATACCAGCGCGGAAGCGTAGCGCAGGCGTCCCGCCTGCGCAATCAGAAGGGATGATCAAAACAGCTCAATTCGCGCCGCATGCCCAGAGGCCGCCGCAAGCCGGCCATCCCGTGTAACCAACGGAGCGGCGAGCTTTTCCGCAAGCGCAACGTAAGCGGCGTCGTAGGCAGACAAGTTCTGACGGTGCTGCCAGACACGGGGCAAGAGAATGAAGTGTGGATACCTCACGATCCGGAGGTTAATCAGATCCTGAATCGCGATGTCGGCCCTTTGATCTGAGATGACTCCATCCCGCGCCAGACGCCTCAACACTTGCGTCACTTCAAGATCCAAAAGGTGCGGCGCGTGCAGCGTTTCATCGCGAGAGTAGATTCTTTTCTCGATGAGTCGTCCGGCAGGACTTTGAATGAGCCAATCGATTGCCGCCGAGGCATCCAGAACGATCAACGCGAGTCTCGCTCTTCACGCACCAGGCGGGCAGTGTCGATTGGAACGGATATCGGTTCTCGCTGATGCAGTTGCTCTCGCATCTCCGCCAGAGTTGGCCGCTCCGCAATCTCCTTAATCTCGGATATCAGGTAATCCGACAGGGACATGCCCGCCATGGCCGCCCGTGCCTTCAGACGGCGGTGTAAGCCGTCGGGAACGTTACGCAGTTGAATCATCTTAGACATGCTTACAGCATACTTTCATGTTTGTCACATGTCAACAGGTGATCCTCTCTTAGTTCGCCTCCACCACCACGCTGTAGTCTTTTCCCTCCCACCGCTTCTCCTCCGGCCAATAGAACGTAAACGCTGCCTGCCCTCCCGCCGGCAACGACGCCGTCGGCAGATCGAGCACATGAATCCCCAGCCCCGTATCCCGCGTCTCGGTATCGTGCGACGTCTTCCACCCGTCAATACTCCAGTGGACCATCGCAGGCGTGCACAGCACAATTCGGAGCGTTTTATTCCGAGGGATGCTGCGCGTCTTGTTGTTGAACCTCCACCCGAAAATCTGCCGCACATGCTTTTCCACCAGATACCGCTTCACCGTCTGCGGAGGCTGATCAAATACTCTCCCGTCGCGAATCGACCGCCGCAGCTTCACATACTCCGAATGCGCCCACACCAAAGGACACGCCGACCCCGTCGGCTTCCCGCGAAACAACTCCAGCGCGGGAATATCCGCCGCATCCCACACCTGTTCGGGAAGCAACCGGCTCTGCCCTGAAGTCGAATTCTCCAACACCGTCAGCAGCGCCTCTGCCTCGTCCCGATGCCCGCCCGCCAGACAGTAATGCGCCCGCTCTCCCGCCAGCAGCGGCCATGGGCGCCCGATTCCAGTGCCATCGAACGCCGACCCCTCCTTGTGCTCGCCGTACCCATCGCCGTTGTACCGATACCAGCACGGCCCCTGCGGTAGCTCCACCGCCAGCAGCGCATCAATTACACGGAGCGTATTCAAAATCCGAGGATCATCCGCCGCCCGCAGCCCAAATCGCACCAGCGCCAGCGCATCTGGACTGATGATGTGATAAGCCCGCTCTCCATCTTGCCCCGGCGGCTTGTTCTTGATCGGCACGAATCCCTGCGTCGGCGAAGCCGCCCCATCGGTGTCCGGAGGCGAAATCCGCACGTAATACCCGTCTACGCCCAACTGCGCCGCCAGATCGCCGCCGGTCGCGTACACCCACCGCTCAATGTTGTCGTTCCATGCGTCGGCCGTGTCGCGCATGGTCTGCGCCTGATCGCTGCGTCCCAGCAAATCTGCAATCTCCGCCGCAGCCAGCAAGGCAGAGATTTCCGCCGCCAGCGTGAACGGAGAATACCCCGCATCCTCCTCCCACCGATCCTGCTGTGTCACCGGCCCGTTCCGCAGAAGGAAACTGACTGCCTTCTGCACCATAGGCCACCAGCGTTCCAATTTCCCCAGCGACTCTGGAGCTTCGCGCCTCAACAAATCCAGCAGCAGGATCGGAAATGCCGTCTCGTCCATCTGGATCCCGCCCCAATACGGACGCCCATCCAGCCACAAATTCTGCGCCCAGTTGCCCGCGGCCTCCTGCGTGGCTTCCAAATATCGCAACACGCGCACCGCATCCGTCACGGCCCCGGCCGCCAGCAACGCTCCAGCGGTCTCGACCAAATCCCGCGGCCACACCAGGTGATAGCCACCTAAATCCTCGTCGCCCTTGTTGAATCCCCAAGGAATGGAAAGGCTCGCAATGATGCCACCTAGAAAATCCTTAGACTCGTGCGTCCGCAAAACGGCGGTCGAGGCGCGATACAGATCGAATTGTCGCGATGGCTGGTCCAACGGCAGGAGCTTGCTCTGCCAAGCGCTCCACTGTGAAACAAAATGCTGACGCACTTCCGCGTAATCCTCGGAGAGACTCGATCGCGTCTGCTGTCCCGCCTCGGTCCAGATCCCGCCAAATCCCAGCGCCAGCAGAAACTCTCCTTTGCACGCCGCCAGATCGACCTCTCCCGTGAAGGCGATGTTTCCGTTTTCCGCCCGGTCGTACTCCCATTCCATCGCGAAGTTCCGCGACAGATCCTGCCAGCCATCCGACGCACCCACAAATCCCACCGACCGCCTCTTCCACGGCGCCGACGAAGCCAGCGCCAGCGTTGCCCCACTGTGCTCCGCAAAAAACATCGGGAAGCCCTTGTAGTCCCCGATCCACCCCGTGTTGCCGTACCCGCAATTGGCCAGATGCGGAGAAAGCAACGCGTACAGGTGATACTCCTCAAGGCGCCCTTGCAGCGGCTCAAACCGAATCTTCTGCAGCACCACATTCCGGTACGGATCGCTCAACACTTCTTTGTGTATGCGGTACCGCCCGCTGAGGTCCGTGTTGATCAGCTGAAATGCCGGAATCCCCGGCTCAAACGGTCGGTTCTCAAACGAGCAATGCCGCTTTTCTTCCGAGAAAAAATCCTTGCCGCTGGTGACGATGAATCCCAAATCCCGCGTGCAAGCCTGATCCACCCGCGGATAGTAAACCTCGTTGAGAATCCCATGGCTCAGCGTGTACCAGACTTTGCTGTGCTGGTTGAGGGCAGTTCCGGCGCCCATCTTCGCGCTTGACGTCCATCGTGGCGGAATCCCCGGCCACCCCGGCGCATACCGAATTGAATCACTCATGCCACGTAATCCCCTGTGGTGTTCTTTGGAGAAGGTTTTTCCTGTCCAAATTGACAAAACCTTGACAAGCCCGGTGTTCTTCCCGCCCCACTCTGCATCAAAAGAAGTGTAGGAGCCACGATCGGCATTGTACGTGTACGGGAATCAACGATAATAGAACTCGACCCGCACTCAAATGATTCATTCCCTCAACCCCCTGCGCACCATCGCTCTGGCAATCGTTTTGTGTGCGCCATTCTCCACGAATTTACAAGCCGAAGATCTTCCTCATCCTGCCCCCGCTTCTTCGCTCGACCACGGATTCGCCGGCCTCTACAACCTCGACTTCGCCGGTGCCCAGCGCGATTTCTCCTCCTACGAAGCCCAGCATCCCGACGATCCGCTCGGCCCGGTGAGCGAAGCCGCAGGATTTCTTTTCTCTGAGTTCAATCGTCTCGGCGTGCTCGAGGCACAATTCTACGAAAATGACCAGGCTTTCGCGGATCGCCCCAAGCTTAGCCCCGATCCTGCACTGAAACAAATTTTCCAGAGCGCAATTTCGCGGGCTGAAGATCTAGCTCGCGCCAGACTCGCGAAAGATCCCAACGATCGAGACTCCCTCTTCGCTCGCACTCTCTCTGCCGGACTTCAGGCCGACTATTACGCTCTAATCGAAAAGCGCAATCTCCCTTCGCTCCACTTCACCAAAGAAGCTTCCATTGAAGCTCAGCAGTTGCTTGCGGTCTGTCCCAATTGCTACGACGCTCTCCTCGCCACCGGTTTCAGCAAATACATCATCGGCAGCATGGCCCCGCCCATCCGTTGGATTCTCCGCCTCGGAGGCCTGCCTTCCGACAAGCAGGGTGGCATCGCCGATCTCCAGACTACGGCTGCGCGTGGACACTATCTCGCCCCCTTTGCGCGTATCCTTCTCGCCATCGCTTACGTGCGCGAGAAAGACAAGGCCCGCGCCCTTCAACTCCTTGCCGATCTGCGTCGCGAGTTCCCCGGCAATACACTCTTCCCCCGCGAGATCGCCCACCTCGAATCCACTCGCTGACAATCAGCCACGTAGGGACGGACGCAGCCTGCCTTGGGTGGAGCGAAGGGTCCGTCCCGAGAAGCAAAGCGAGAGATTCAGCAAATACGTACTCACCTCCCAACATCTTTCAGCAAACTCGCTTGCTTTCCTCACCCCCATTCATCAGAAATTCACTCGTTTGTAACCGTCCTGTAACACTGCGCCGTTAGAACGGGGACATATAAATATCCCGAAGGAGGAACTCATCTTGCGCAGAATCGTGCCGCTGTTGGTGTGTGCCATCCTCGCCCTGCCAGCATTAGGACAGAACAAGCTCAATGGGGCAGGCGCCACTTTCCCTTATCCCATATATTCCAAGTGGTTCAGTGAGTACCACAAAGCCCATTCTGACGTCGAAATCAACTATCAGTCGATCGGCAGTGGTGGCGGCATCCGTCAGGCCACCGAAGGCACCGTCGATTTCGGCGCCAGCGACATGCCGATGACGGACGAACAACTCAAAGGGGCAGCAACGAATCTGAAAACGAAAATGCTAAACATTCCTACGGTGCTGGGCGCCGATGTTCCGGCGTACAACATCCCGGGGGTGACTAGCGAATTGAAGTTTACGCCAGAAATACTGGCCGGCATTTTTCTAGGTACAATCGCGAACTGGAACGATCCTGCCATTGCCAAGGCTAACCCCGACATCAAGTTTCCGAACCAGGACATCTACGTGGTACATCGCTCCGACGGGAGCGGGACAACATTCATCTGGACCGACTATCTCTCGAAGGTGAGCCCGGACTGGAAGAACCAGGTGGGCAGTGGGACGTCGGTGAGATGGCCGAAGGGGCTAGGCGGTAAAGGAAACGAGGGAGTTTCTGGATCGATCAGGCAGTTGCCCGGTTCGATCGGCTACGTCGAACTGATCTACGCTGTACAGAACAAAATTCCATATGGCAGCGTGAGAAATTCGGCGGGGGCGTTTGTGAAAGCCTCACTGGAAACCGTCACTGCGGCGGCCGCCTCGGCTCCGAAGATGCCGCCAGATTTCCGTGTTTCCATTACCAACGCACCAGGTAAAGACGCCTATCCGATTTCCAGTTTTACCTGGCTGCTGATTCCCCAGCAGTCGAAGGATCCGGCCAAAGGGAAAATTCTTGCTGACTTTCTGAATTGGATGGTTGCCGATGGCCAAACAATGACCAGCGCCCTTTCGTACGCACCTCTGCCGGAAAACGTGGCGGCTAAGGTCAAAGACGTTATCAAAACAGTGAAATAACAGCCCTCCGGCAAGGGGGTTTTCATTCATCGCAGAAAAAAGGAGATGACGATGAGGTCTGCGTCAAAGCTGTGTGCAATTCTTTTTCTGGCGACGGCGATGCTCGCACAAACCAGCACGCCCGCCACAACAACCAAGAAAACGAAGGCCGCTGCCATTACTGCCGCCGACGTTCAGGCTTTGAAAGATGCGATCGCCTCGCAGCAGC
>Ga0209698_10005821_pt1 | contig 13223 bp, 15 predicted proteins | sample LitLauG_LLR_2012_FD_187203 | JGI IMG/M metagenome (GOLD analysis project Ga0209698, IMG submission 187203) | Freshwater sediment microbial communities from Pennsylvania, USA - Little Laurel Run_MetaG_LLR_2012 (SPAdes) (version 2) | ecosystem: Environmental > Aquatic > Freshwater > Creek >... | reverse complement strand
CGAAGGAACGCGGCCCCTGGGGGCGTCGGCGTCCACGCCGACGTCTTCGTGCGCTCGAAAGTTCGTCGGCCTGGAGGCCGACGCTCCGACGGCGCCCGCCCTCCGCCGTCGCTTTGTGTCCTCCCCCCGCGACAGTTTTGGTCTTGCGAAATCCCGTGCGATAGGGGAAGGCACGAAAAGTGCGTCTCGCCCCATGTGGGCGTCATGGGATTTCGTCATGGGGAAGGTTACGGGGTTTCTTGAGATCGACCGGGCGGACAGGCGCTATGCGCCGGCGTCGGATCGCATCCGCCATTATCGCGAATTTCTGCTGCCGCTGAGCGAGGAGGCGACGCGCAACCAGTCGGCGCGCTGCATGAATTGCGGCATCCCCTATTGTCACAACGGTTGCCCCGTCAACAACCAGATCCCCGACTGGAACGACCTCGTCTACAAGGGCGATTGGAAAGAAGCCGCGCGCAACCTCCATTCGACCAACAATTTCCCCGAATTCACCGGCCGCGTTTGCCCCGCCCCCTGCGAGGCCTCCTGCACGCTGAACCTTCAGGACACGCCCGTCACCATCAAGACCATCGAATGCGCCATCGTCGACCGCGCCTGGGAGCAGGGCTGGGTCAAGCCCGAGCCGCCTGAGAAGAAGACCGGCAGGAAGGTCGCCGTCGTCGGTTCCGGCCCGGCCGGACTTGCCTGCGCACAGCAACTCGCGCGCGCCGGCCACGACGTGCATGTTTACGAGAAGAGCGCTCAGCCCGGCGGGTTGCTGCGCTACGGCATCCCCGATTTCAAGCTGGAGAAGCGCCACATCGAGCGCCGCGTCGAGCAGATGAAGGCCGAGGGCGTGGCGTTCCACACGAAGACGCAGGTCGGCCGCGACCTGCCCGCCTCCGCTTTGTTGGAGGGCTACGACGCCGTCGCGCTGGCGGGCGGCGCCGAGCAGCCGCGCGATCTGCCGATACCCGGCCGCGACCTCTACGGCGTCTATTACGCGATGGAGTTCTTGCCGCAGCAAAACCGCCGCGTCGGCAATGAGCCCATCGGCACCAACGAGCCGATCCTGGCGGCGGGCAAGCATGTCGTGGTCATCGGCGGCGGCGACACGGGTTCCGACTGCATCGGCACTTCGATACGTCAGGGCGCGCTGAGGGTCACGCAGCTCGAAATCATGCCCACGCCCCCCAAGGTCGAGGACAAGATGCTGAACTGGCCCAATTGGCCGGTGAAGCTGCGCACCTCCTCCAGCCACGAGGAAGGCGCCGAGCGCGATTTCGCGGTCATGACCCGCCAGTTCGTCGGCGACAACGGCGCCGTCACCGGCGTCGAATGCGTCCGCCTCGACGACAAGATGAAGCCGATCGAGGGCAGCGAATTCACGCTCAAGGCCGATCTGGTTCTGCTGGCGATGGGTTTTGTTTCACCGGTGAAAGAGGGCTTGCTGGCCGATCTCGGCGTCACGCTGGACCCGCGCGGCAACGTGCTGGCCGACACAAAGGGCTATGCCTCCTCCGTCGGCAAGGTGTTCGCCTGCGGCGACATGCGGCGCGGACAATCGCTGGTGGTGTGGGCGATCCGCGAGGGGCGCCAATGCGCGGCCGCCATCGACCAGACCCTGATGGGCGAAACGACACTGCCTCGGTGAAAAGGCTCGCCTTCGCTGCTGTGTTGCTCCTTGGCGTTTTGGCCGCGGTTGCGGCCGGCGCGTGGACGCTGATCGCCACGAGTTCGCGCCCCCATATCTACGCCTCTCTGGACGCGCTGCGTCCCGCCAGGGCGGGACTGGTGCTCGGCTCCGCCCGTCTCGTGCGCGACTACGTGCCGAACCTGTTCTTCGCCAACCGGATCACGGCGGCGGCGGATTTGTTCAAGGCGGGCAAGGTGGAATTTCTGATCGTCAGCGGCAATCAGGCGCGCGGCGGGCGCCCACAGGGCGGCTACGACGAACCCGCCGACATGCGCGACGCGCTCATCGCCGCCGGCGTGCCGGCCGGGCGCATCTATCGCGACTACGCCGGCTACCGCACGCTGGATTCGGTCGTGCGCGCCAAACAGATTTTCGGGCAGGACCGCGTGATCGTGATCTCGCAGCCGTTCCATCTGGAGCGCGCGCTTTTCCTCGCGCGCGCGCATGCTCTGGACGACGACGGCTTTGCGGCCGAGGACGTGCCGCTGCGCTACGCCGTCCGCACGGACCTGCGCGAGATCGGCGCGCGCATGGCGGCCTTCGTCGACGTCTGGCTCGGCACGCCGCCGCGCCGTCTGGGTGCGCCGGTGCAACTGGGCGTAGACGCGCCGACATGAGGGCGGCGCTCGCCTTGTGGCTGGCGCTGGCGGCCCCGGCTTTCGCCGCGCCCGCAGATCCCTTCCTGCCCGCCCCGGCGCCGGCGGCCAAAATCCTCAAGGTTTTGGCTCCGCCCGATTTTCTCGATCGCGCGGTTCTGGAGGCTCACGAAGCCGCGACCCACGCTGCCGTCGCGCTCGACGCCTACGCCGACACGGACGACTTCGCCGCCCGCGCCGCCGAGCACTACGACGTGATGATCCTGCGTGGCCCGGCGCTCGTGCGCCGCCTCGCCGCCGGCGGCCTCGCGCGCCTCGACCGCAAGCGGCTGCCCAACGCCCGTCTCGTCCTGCCTGCTATAACAGCGCGCTATGCCGCCTATGACCGCGAGGGCGCCTATGGCGTCCCGTTCGGTTGGTCGGCGTTCGGGGTGCTTTACGACGCCAACAAGGGCGCGCCGGTCTCGTGGACGCAGGCGCTGGGCCTCGCCAAAGACCGCGCGCCCGATTGCGCTTTGGTCTGGCCCAATGCTCGCGAAGAGACGTTTCTGGTCCTTTGGCGCGTGATGAGCGTGGACCCCGCCAAGGCCAAACCCGCCGACGTCAAGGCGGCTGCGCAGACGTTGGAGAAGGCGCGCAGCGGCTTCCTCGCCTTCGCCGCGCCGGACGAGGTCGGCGCCTTCGTCAAGGGCGCCGCCTGTCTGGGGGCGGGAACGGCGGGCGAGGCCGCCGCCGTGCTGGCGCGCGGCGGCGACGCCCCGCGCAACGTGCGCTTCGCCTATCCCCGCGAGGGCGGCCCGCTCACGATCTACGCGTTCGCCATTCCCTCCGACGCCCCGTCGCCCGAGGCCGCCTATCGCCTGATCGACTCGCTGCTCAACCCCGACAACGCCCGCAAGGACGCGGCCGCCGCCGGGTTGACGGACCCCGAGACGCCGGTCGATGCCGAGGTCTGGAAAAGGCTGTTCCCCGAGCCGGTGCTTGACCCCGCCGTAATCGCCGCCATGCAGGGCGAATGGAAGCGGCTGACGTCGGCGAAGTGATCGGCGGGGCCCAGAACGCGCACGGCAATCTGAATTCGCTGGCGCGATCCTGCGGACTCGGACTACTTTGTGCGCAAAAGACCAACTTTCTGACGGGCCTCAATGTGTGTTTTCGAGAGCTTTGATGACCCATAAAATTCATTCGGAGGGGGATTTGCGATGAAACCTGCATTGTCGGATTTGTGGAAGAATTTTCCTGATCATGACAAATATCCGACGCTCCAGGACCTCTACACATGGCTCGGTGGAGCGGCGGCCAAGAATATCAATTCGACAGGGTTTGGTCCGAACGGCAATACCTGTGCGAGCCGTTTGAGCGTCGCTTTCAATAAATCTGGCGCAAAGATTGTGGGCCTGTCGGGCATACAGACCTTGGGGACAGCGGACGGGTCGAGGATTATTTTTCGCGTCAGCGAATTCAGAACATATTTGATTCAAACGTTCGGGAAGCCGACCGTCGACAACGCCTCTCCCTATGATGGCGCGTTCGCAGGCAAGAGAGGAATCATCGCTTTTACCGTCAATTGGGCGAACGCCACAGGTCACATAGCGCTCTGGAATGGATCCAGCTACAGGGAGCCAACCCACGACAATTACGCGACGTATGTGGACGGAACCTTGCATACGTCCAAAGGCGAATTCTGGGAGCTGCTCTGAATGCGACCTTTCGCACTGTTCCTTTCGATCCTGGCGCTTTCAGGTTCGGTCCTTCCCTTGCGAGCTGACGGCCTGCGCAATGCGCTTGATCGCGATCTCGATGGTTATGTGATGGGCAGTTGCCTCGCGCAAAACAACGACGCGACGATCAAAAAACAGGGAGAAGCCTTGGCCGAAGCCATCGTCCAAAGATCGCACGGCGACATCCAGAACTTTCTTTCACTGGAGAAGGTGATCCATGACGAACTGGCGAAATCGGGCGTCGGCGTGGCGCATCTGGATGGGCCCATCGCGAGCGATCTGCCGCTACCCATCCTAACGTGCGACGAAATGCGAGACAGACTGACCGTGCAGCGGGCGATCGGCGTCGCCCGTTCAAAACTGCGCCGGGACTATGGTCTGACAAAATGAGTTTGTCGCGGCTCGCTTCGAACTGAACCTCCGGCGCCTATGACCAAACAACCTCATATCCTCATCATCATGGCCGACCAGCTTTCGCCGGTGTTTCTGCCCGCCTATGGCCACAAGCTCGTCAAGACCCCGAACATCGATGCGCTGGCGGCGCAAGGCGTGGTGTTCGAGAACGCCTATTGCGCGAGCCCGCTGTGCTCCCCTTCCCGCGCATCGTTCATGTCGGGCCTGCTGCCTTCGCGCACGCGCGTCTACGACAACGCCGCCGAGTTTTCCGCCGACGTGCCGACCTTCGCGCATCATCTGCGGCGGCTGGGCTACCGCACGGTGCTGTCAGGCAAGATGCATTTTTGCGGGCCGGACCAGTTGCACGGCTTCGAGAAGCGCCTGACCACCGACATCTATCCCGCCGATTTCGGCTGGACGCCGGACTGGGACCGCCCCGACGAGCGCCCCGATTGGTATCACAACATGAGTTCGGTCACCCAGGCGGGGCTGGCCGTGCGCACCAATCAACTCGATTTCGACGACGAAGTGACGTTCGCCGCGACGCGCGAAATCTACGATTGCGTCCGCGCCCGCGACCCGCGCCCCTTGCTGCTGGTGGCCTCGCTGACGCATCCCCACGACCCTTACGCGATCACGCGTGAATATTTCGACCTCTATCGCGACGAAGACATCGACATGCCGGGACCGCCGATTCCGGTTCACCAGCTCGACCCGCATTCGCAGCGCATTCGTCATGTCTGTGCGATGGACGAGATTAAGTTGACGGAGCAACAGGTCCGCACCGCGCGCCGCGCCTATTACGGCGAGATTTCCTATGTGGATGAGAACGTCGGTCGCCTGATGAAAGCGTTGCGCGAGTGCGGCCTGGCGGAAAACACCATTGTCATCGTGCTAGCCGATCACGGCGAGATGCTCGGCGACAAGGGGCTCTGGTACAAGATGAACTTCTTTGAAAATTCCGCGCGCGTGCCGCTGATCGTCCGCGCGCCCGGTCGCTTCGCGCCGCGTCGCGTCGGCGCCGCCGCCTCGCTGCTCGATCTGACGCCAACTTTGGTTGATCTGGCCGGAGGCGCGGCGCAAGACGTCGAGACGGACGGGCGGTCGCTAACACCTTATCTGGAAGGCGGAACGGCGTCGGACGAAACGGTCGCCGAATATCTGGCCGAAGGCGCGGTCGCGCCTATCGTGATGATCCGGCGCGGACCGCACAAGTTCATCGCTTCGCCCGCCGACCCCGACCAACTTTATGATCTCACGAGCGATCCCGGCGAGCGCGCCAATCTGGCCGCCGATCCCGCGCTGGCCCCGACCGTCGCCGCGTTTCGCGCCGAAGTGGCGCGTCGCTGGCGGCTCGACGTGCTTGACGCCGAAGTGCGCGCCAGCCAGCGCCGCCGCCGCGTGGTCGCAGACGCGCTGTCGAAGGGCGAACCGACGGCCTGGGATTTCCAGCCGTTCCGCGACGCCTCGAAATCTTATGTGAGAAACACGATCCCGCTCGACGACCTCGAAGCGATGGCGCGTTTTCCACGCGTGTCCCCCTGACGCGGAGCGCGGTCGCCTTCGCAAAAGCTGGGAAACGCTTTCCGTCCTAACGCCGCCTGGGGGTCCTCTCTGGCTCTGAACGGCCGCAACGACTTCGGCCAGAAACGCCAGGACTTGGCGTTGAGGAGACACGCCCTTCACAGAACAAGGGCCTTCTCCCCTTGCGGGAGAAGGGGGCCGAAGGCCGGATGAGGGGGCGTCCGCCAACGAAAGTCTCGTGCAAACGTGGCTCGCCGGCTCTGACCCAGCGAGCCCTTCAACCGGAAACCAAACATAATGTGACCAATGCGCTCATCAAGCAAGTTGATGATACAGGGAGGCGACTATCAATCAATGATGTTCTATTCCGCACTCACGGCTCCTTCGCCAGCGCGTCGAGCGCCTGCGACAGACCGCGCAGCGAGACCGGGAAAGTGAACGCCTGTCCGCCGGCGGCCTTCGACTCGACCTTGGCCGATTTGGCGTCGCGCAGCGAACTTTGCTGATCCGCGCCGAAGGTGGCCTCGGCGAAGCAGCCGGCGGGCACGCATTGTTTCCAGGCGAGATCGATGGAGTCCTGCCCTTCGAGCGAGAGCTTGGGCGCGCTGGGGAAGCTCACATTGACTGGCAATACCAGCGTCAGCCGCAGCGGATCGGATTTCTTGACCCGGCCGATGGCGATTTCCGCGAGCGGCGAGGTCTGGCCATTCTGATTGTTCGCCGAGACCGTCAGCGCGACCTCGCAGACCTTGTGGACCTCGCCCGCGCCCGCCACGCGCTGGCAGCGCTCGACCCAATCGCCGAAGCTCGCCGTCGTCAGTTGCGGATCGCTGGAGACCGGCTCGGCCTCCTTCTTGGGCGCGGCCGTCGCTGCCGCCTCCGGGCTGGCCTTGGGCTTGTCCTTGTCGGAAGCTGCAAACCCCGGCGCGCCCGCCAGCCATGCGGCCAGCGTTATCGCGACGCCGAGAGAGACACTTCGCTGCAACATAGTCGATTCCCCTCGAATGCGTTTTCCCAATCCGGGGCGCGTCTATCATGGTTTAAGCGCGAGGGGCACGCGAACTCGCCACTCTCGTTGAGTCACGAGCCTCGCCCGATCGCAACGGTTGAAGATCCCCTCGCCCGTTCAACGGCCGGACCCCGTCTCGCGCTGACCTTCGCGCGTGGGAGGGGTGTATTTCAGCGCCGGCTCCAGCGGCTTGACGGGCGGGGCGACGAAGGCGACTAATTGGAGGTGACAGCGGGAGGCGGCCATGGCGGTACGGGTGCTGATCGGCTCCAAGAAGGGCGCATTCATCATCGAAAGCGACGCCTCGCGTCGCGATTGGCGCGTGCGCGGACCGTATTGCGAGCATTGGCCGATCACGCACGTCGCCGCCGACCCCGGCGACGGCGCCCTGTACGCGACGGGCGGCAACGCCTGGTTCGGACCGGCGGTGTGGAAATCGACCGACGGCGGCGCGAATTGGACGCATTCGAGCCACGGGCTCGCGTATCCGCAGGGCGAAACGCCGGTTCAATGCGCGTGGGTCGCCCACCTTGCGCACGGGCGGGTCTACGTGGGCGTCGAGCCGGCGGGGCTTTTTGTCAGCGACGACGGCGGCCAGAGTTTTCACGAGGTGGAAGGTCTGCGCCGGCATCCGACGCGCAGCGAATGGCAACCGGGCGGGATCGGTCTTGTCCTGCACTCCATCGTGTCCGATCCCGCCGACGCGCGGAGGCTGTGGGTCGGCATTTCTTCGGTCGGCGTCTTCTACACGCAGGACGGCGGCGAAAGCTGGAGCCCGCGCAATACCGGCACCCGCTGCGACTATCTACCCGAAGGCCAGCGCTATCCCGAGTTCGGCCAATGCGTACACAACCTTACGCTCGCGCCGGGACAATCCAACCGCCTCTATCAACAAAATCACTGCGGCATGTACCGCAGCGACGATGGCGGCGCGACCTGGCTCAGCATTGAAGAGGGCCTGCCGTCGAGCTTCGGCTTCCCCGTCGCGGCGCATCCGCGCGATCCCGAAACATTGTTCTTCCTGCCGCTGAATGGCGACACGAAAGGCCGCTATCCCCCGAACGCCGGAGCGGCGGTATGGCGCTCACGCGACGGCGGCGCGCATTGGCGCGACGCACGCAAGGGCCTGCCCCAGTCCGGCGCCTATTTCGGCGTGATGCGGCAGGCCATGGCGACCGACGCGCTCGACCCCGCCGGCGTCTATTTCGGCACGAGCAACGGTTCGGTCTACGCCAGCCGCGACGAAGGCGAGACTTGGGAGTGCATCGCGCGCGACCTGCCGGCGATCTCCTCGGTCGAGACGATCACGGCGATCTGATGCGCGCGCCTGTCGTCGTCCGCCTGCCGTTGTTGCTGAAGGCGCTGTTTCCCGACGCCGAGCGCGTCGTGCAAATCGAGGCCGAGACCGTCGGGGACGTGATGAACGCCCTTGAGGCGCGTTGGCCCGGCATGCGCGACCGTCTCTGCGATACAACCCCCGCCATCCGGCGCCACATCAACGTTTTCGTCGAAGGCAAGCGCGCTCGCCTGGAGACGCCTCTCAAGGCAGGGGCGGACGTATTCATTTTGACTGCGGTCAGCGGGGGTTGAAGGCTGGCGCCCCGGTGCGTGAACTTGCGTGGCCATCGCCACCAACCCAAAGTTTTCCGGGACAAAATGGTGGGCGGTACAGGGATTGAACCTGTGACCTCTCCCATGTCAAGGGAACGCACTACCGCTGTGCTAACCGCCCGGATGCGCGGCGGTATAGACAATCGATCCGCGCCGCGCAATCCACTTTCAGAAAGGATGGGCGTTTTCTCATGTACAACCTGACGCTGCGCCGCGCCCTCCCCGCCGATCTCGACGCCATTATGGCGCTCGAACGCCGCCCCGGCTACGAGGCGCTGGTCGGCCGTTCGACGCGACCCCAGCACGAGGCGATGTTCTTCGGCGCCCGCCATGTCTACCTGATCGGCGAGCGGGAAACGGCCGTCGCCTTTGCAATCCTGCGCGACCTCGACGACGCGCACGGCAACGTCTATCTGCAACGCATCGCCGTTGCGCAGCCGGGCGAGGGCGAGGGCGCACGGTTCCTGAAGCTCGCCATCGACTGGGCCTTCGCCCACTCGGCGGCGCATCGCGTCCATCTCGACTGTTTCGACGACAATTTTCGCGCCCATACGATGTACGCCAAGTTGGGCTTCACCCGCGACGGTCTGCTGCGCGAAGCTTATCTCGACCCGCAGGGCCGCCGCCGCACGCTGGTGCTGATGGCCCTGACCCGAACGGAATGGACTCAGGCGGCGCGCTCCAGCACGACCAGCGCGCCATAGACGCGCCGGTGCGCCTCCAGCCGCAGGAACCCGCGACGAACGGCGCGCAATGAAAACCCGCGCGCCGCTCCGGCGGCGATGAACGCCTTGGGCGCATGGGCGAAACGCCCCGAGATCGTCTGCTCCCAGGCGCCCCTCGTGGTTGTCTCCAGCGTCGCCGCCAGCAGGCCGCCCGGCCGCAGCGCGCCCGCCGCCGCCGCAAAGAATGGCCCGAGATCGCCGAGATAGATCAGCGAATCAGCGGCGAAGATCAGGTCGAAGCCCGTGCGGACGCCCCCCAAATATTCGACCATCTCGCCCTCGGCGAGTTCGTCATAGACCCCCCTCCCCTGCGCTTTGGCGAGCATCTTGCCGGACAGATCGACGCCTATGAGCGTTTGCGCGCGCGGGCGCAGCAACGGTCCCGCCAGTCCGGTCCCGCATCCCAGATCCAGCACCCGCGCGTAGGACGCGCCCGTGTAATCGAGCAGCCGCAGCAGCTTGCTCGGGGCGCGATATTGCAGGACGTTGACCATTTGCGTATCGAAGCTGTCGGCGAAACGGTCGAAATAGGCCGCGACATAGTCTGCGGGGGCGCGCGAAACCTTCTCTCCCGCCAGCGTCGCCAGATGATAGCCGTGCACGGGATCGCTCTCCGCGCCAGCGTAGACGTCGCGCGCGATGGACAGCGCCGCCTCCGTGTAGCCATAAGCGGCGAGCAGCGGCGCGGCGGTGCGCGCCGTCGCGCCGACATCGGCCTCGGCGCCGCCGACGCGCACAAAGGCGGCGCGCGCGCCCTCGGGACCGCTGCGCACGGCCGCATCGAGATAGCTGACCAACCGCAGGCGCCGCCACGCCTCTTCGTCGTCGGGGGCGCCCTTGATGTGAGCCGCGAGCGATTGCACCGCCGCCGCGAACTCACCGACGAAGAACTGGCATTGGCCGAGCCCCAGCCAGAGTCCCGGCGCGACATAGCCCTTGGCCGTAAGAGGTCGCCAGCGCGAGGCGGCCTCGGCGTAGCGGCGGGCCTCGAAGGCGAGGAGGCCCAGCGAATAGGCGGCGTCGTCTAGCGCGGGATCGCAAGCCAGCGCCGCTTCGAACGCGGCTTCAGCGCGGTCGAGCAGCCCCAGCGCCTTGGCGGTGAGGCCGATGGCGAGGTGGGCGCGGGCGTCGGCGGGCATGAGCCGCGCCGTCTCCTCGAACGCCTCCAGCGCCTCGCGCTGCTCGCCGCAGGCGCGGCGGGCGAAGCCGAGATCAAGCCAGGCCGCCGCATCGGCGGGCGCGAACGCCACCGCCTCGGCGAGCGCCTCGGCCGCCGCCTGCGTCTGTCCGTTGGTCCATAACGTAAGTCCCAGCCGCCGCAGCGCCGGCCCCGGCGCGGCGCCGCCGCCAATCAACATATCGAGCGGGGGGAACTGGCGGCGCCAGCGCGCGAGGCGGGCGCGCGCCTCGGCTTGAGGAGACTCGGCAGGGGGGAGCGCGACTTTGGCGCGCGCGAGAGCGGGCATGGGGCGGTTCCGGGTGGCTTCAAGGTCAGCGTTAACCAAACCGAACAATCCGGCGCGGGGCTTTCGCCGGGAATCAGTCCCAGCGCCGGTGCGCCCACATCCATTGCTCCGGCGTCTCGCGCGCGAAAGCCTCGAATTTCGCCTGAACCGCTGCGGTTGCGGCGAAAACGTCGGAGTCGCGGTCGCTTGTGACCGGCACTTCGACCGGCTCGACGCGCACCTCGAATCTGACGCCGGGCTTGCGGACCACGCGCAGCGCATAAAGTTTGAGCCCGAACATGCGCGCGATCAGCGCCGGAGCGACGTTCGTGTCGGCCGGACGTCCGAAGAACGGCACCGCGACGCCCGCCCCCTCGCGCAAATCCGCCATGAACCCCAGCGATCCCCCGCCCTGCGCGATCTTCATCAGCTTGCGCAGCGTCGCGGAAGAGCGAGGATAGAGCCCCAGCGGATAGAGCGAAGCGCGACGTCGGTAGAGATCGGCCTCGACAAGCGCATTGGAGAGCGGCTGATAGACCCCGGCGATGGGACGGGCGAGGCGGGTCGCGAGCCCCGCCGTAATCTCCCAATTGCCCATGTGCATCTGGCACATGACATAGGGGCCGCCCTCGCGCACGACGCGCAATTCTTCGGCGGATTCCATGGTGATGCGGTCCTGGCGGGCGATGGCGTCGAGATGGAACGTCTCGGCGAAGGTGCGCCCCAAATGGCCCCACATTTCGCGCGCGATACGCTCGAGCTCCTGCGGGCTTTTCTCGGGGAACGCGAGCGCGAGATTCGCCAGCGCCCGCTTGTGGCGTTTCAGGCGCGGCGCCACGGCCCGCCACAGCGCGGCCATCAGGTTTGAGGCGGTTTCGACCGGCAATGCGGAGATGAGAAAGGCGACGGTTCTATAAGCCGCATATTCCGCCCAAAGCTTCGCTCGCACCCGCTCTCCCGCCGCGCCCCATCCGGCCGCGCCATGCGCGGAACCAGGCGCGACGTCAAGCCTCAGCGCGCGCGGCCGGCGTCGAGCCGGTCGATGGCGGCGACATTGGCCGCCGAAGGCCCGGCGGGGTCGAACTCGCTGGAGAGCCACGTATCCACGATATGCTTGGCAAGCTCCGGCCCGATGACGCGCGCACCCATGGTGATGATGTGGGCGTTGTTCGACTTGGCGGCGCGCTCGGCCGAATAGGCGTCGTGGGTCAAAGCGGCGCGCACGCCCGCCACCTTGTTGGCGCTGATGCAGACGCCGATGCCGGTGCCGCAGAACAGCACGCCGCGCTCGAACCGCCCGTCCAGAATGGCTTGCGCCGCTCCGGCGGCGATGTCGGCGTAGAACCCGTCCCGGCTCAGATCAACGACGTCGTGCTGCGGGTGTTTGGCCAGATGCGCCGCGATCACGTCCAGCAGCGGCTTTCCGGCGCTGTCGGCGCCGAGCACGATCCTCATCGCGTCCTCCGGTTCGGGTATGGGGGGGACCCTTTTGCGCTTGACACCGAGAGGATAGAGTGAAAAAAATATCAAGTCACGAAAAAAATAACAGGGGTGGCGACTTGGACGGCTTCGCCGGAGGCATCGACGAGGAGGCGGACCTCAGCGTCCGCGCCGCGTGGCTGCATTTCGGTGGCGGGCTGACGCAGAGCGAGGTCGCCGCGCGTCTCGGCGTCCCGCCAGTCAAAGCGCATCGGTTGATCGCCCGGGCCAAGAGCATGGGCGTCGTGCATGTCACCATCGATGGCCCCATCGGCGCCTGCATCGCGCTGGAGCAGCGGCTCACCAACCAATATGGCCTCAGCTTCTGCCAGGTGGCGCCGGACCTCGAAGACGATCCCCTGCCGCTTAGGACGCTGGGGCTGGTCGGCAGCCGCTTCCTTAGCCGCGCATTGCTGAGCGGCGAACACGAAGTGATCGGCTTCGGCCACGGCCGCACGCTGGCGGCCTGCGTAACCATGCTGCCGCAGATGAGCGCGCCGGGCGTCAAGCTGGTCTCGCTGCTGGGCGGACTCAGCCGTCGCTATGCGACGACGCCGTTCGACGTGATCCACCGCCTTGCCGAGCGCACCGGCGCGGAAGCCTACGTGCTGCCGCTGCCGTTCTACGCCAACACGATCGAAGACCGCGCGGTGTTGCTGGAGCAGCGCGGCGTGCAACCGATCATGGCGATGGGCATTGGCGCGACGCTGCGCCTGGTCGGCATCGGCACGATGGAAGCCGACGCTTCGATCCTCTCCACCGGCATGGCCGAGGAGGAGGAATTCGAAGAGGCGCGCCGCGCCGGGGGCGTGGGCGAAGTGCTGGGCCACATCTTTGGCGCTGAAGGTCAGGTCATCGAATCGGGCTTGTCGGCGCGCGCGCTGTCGATGCCGGTCGAGGAGATTGGCCGTCAGACAACCATCGCCATAGCCGGCGGGAAATCGAAGATCGCGCCCCTCAAGGCCGCCCTTGCGAGCGGCCTGATACGCGGTCTCATCACGGATGAGCGGACGGCGAAAACGCTGACCGCTTGAAGAGG
>Ga0209698_10005819_pt1 | contig 13225 bp, 7 predicted proteins | sample LitLauG_LLR_2012_FD_187203 | JGI IMG/M metagenome (GOLD analysis project Ga0209698, IMG submission 187203) | Freshwater sediment microbial communities from Pennsylvania, USA - Little Laurel Run_MetaG_LLR_2012 (SPAdes) (version 2) | ecosystem: Environmental > Aquatic > Freshwater > Creek >... | reverse complement strand
ATGGCATGTTGTGCAATTCAAACTGAATTGCTCGCGCGTCCTGAAGTGAGCGATGTGGCTGAACTTCAGGTTAACGCGCACGCCCGAAACCACGTGCGGCGCAATCATGCGCCGGTCTTCGGTGAACCCGGGGTTCTCGATCTCCTCGGGGGTGTGGCATCCGCGGCAGTCGGCGGTGGTGGAATTGGCGCTCAGCGAGGGCTTCATGCCGGCTTGCGAGTGGCACGCGGTGCACTGGGTGTGGCCTGGAAAAGTAGCGAACACGCCCTGCGCGTCGAACTTATGGCAGAATGTGCAATCGGCGCGAAACCCGGTTTTCGCATCGATCCGCCCCTTGGGATCGACATGGCGGGAGTGCGAAAATTCAAACAGAATCGCCCGCTGCTTTTTATAGCGCGGAAAGGGGAACAGGGTGTCCGCCCCGGTCGGCGGAAAACTCGAGTGGCACTGGTCGCAGATTTTTCGATTCAAGTCCGCCCCGAAAGCCTCCGCGTGGCACGTCATGCACTGGTCGTGTCCGGGCCGCTTCAACTCCACCGACCCGGTTTGCGCCGGAACGTGGCAAGTGCCGCAGTCGAGCGAGAGCTGCTTGGCGTGAAGCTGGTGTAGGAAGAACGCCTGCTTCTGGCCTGTTTGCCCGGCCGCGGCAGGGGCACCGGCCCCTGCTGGTTTTGGCTGCTGGGCAGGCAATTGGAAAGCGCCGTACAGGACGCCGGCTGTCAATGAGAGCTTAAGAAGGCGCTGATTATGGGGGAGCATCTTAGTACCTCCAAGCCAGACCGACCCGCAGGATTTGCGAATCCTTGATGCTGGGACGGAACAAAAAGAAGTCCGTATCGAGATCCCAATCCACGTATACGCGCGTGTGATCGTCCAGCTTTAAGGTAGCCTTGGCCAGCACGCCGCGATCATGAAGGTTGTTCTCGATGAAGAAGTAATCCTGGTAGTTAATTCGGCGGTAGAAACCTCCCGCCCGTAATTGGAGCCGTCCTTCTCCGAAGAAGGCGCGCCCGATTTCGACGCTGAAGTCCTGCGTCTTGGTTTCCCCCACGAAGGAAGTATTGAAAGGATCGGTTCGATTATAAACGGGCAGGCGGCTAGAGTCGCGCTCGTGGAATGTCCAGAACGTCTCGATTTTCCGGCTGGGATAGAACTGCATGCTGCCCTGGTAATCTTCGAAAGACGTATCGAAGGCAGCGCTGTCGTTGTTAAAGTCGTTCAACCGCCGCACGGTCACGGCGCCAGATAACCGCAGCCAGCGGGTTAAGGATCGCCGGCCATCGATCGTGAACTGGCTGTATTGCGACTGTGGCCCAAGATACAAACGCAGCAGCGGGTTGTAGGGGTCGAGATCGCGCGAATTGAGCGTGTAGTCATAGAAGAAATCCTTGTTGGACAGCTTCTGCCAGAAACTCAGGCGGAGTCCCGTTTTGCCGTTCGCGGGCGAAAAAAACGCGTTGGCGTTGAAGTCGGTGGGAGAACTTCCGACCATGCGGTAGCTGGTCGCAAAGAGCCAGTTTGGCCCCAAATGCCGCCGGTAGGCCACCACGTGCGTGCCTTTGATATAGAACGTAGCGTCATATTCCAGGCTGCTGCCGTTGGCAAACTTATAGACGAAATTGCCGCCGCCGATCGCCCGCTGAGCGGGATCCGAAAACAAAGTGAACCTGCGTCCGGCATAGAGCGTAATGGCGAAGTTCTTCCTACTGACGTTGTAGCTGAGGCCATCAAGGCTGGCCACCTCGGCGCCATAAATCTCCTGCCGGCCGATGACGATGCTGCTGTTGGCGAAAAAGCCGTCGGAAGGCTTGCCCTTGATCTCAAGGCTTCCGGTGAGAAACTCAAACCGGCGGTTCGCGCCGAAGGTCTCAAGGACGGTCAATTGCGGCGACCCCGGATCCACGTGCGTCAAATCCTGTCGATAGCGGACAAGAAAGTGCGTGTCCAAGCGGTCGGACAACCAGCCGCGCGTCCCCGTGTCGATATAGCTATAGATCCGGCTGGTGCTCGGCTGAAACGCCGAGGGATCTGGAATTCCGGCGGGATTGAATGTCCCGGTGTAAGGGGCATTGATCACGCCCGTAATCGTCGGCTGCCCGGTGAAATACGCATTTTCGCGCCAGTACTCGGTGCGGCTGTCAAGGAAGAAGTGGTTTTCAAAATTGCCGGCCGGACCCTTCGTGACCGGTTCCTGCGCGACGGAAACGGTGGGGTCGGGGGTCGCCGCCGGAATAGCGCCCTGGAGCAAGCCGCTCCAGGCGTCCGTGATGCTGGGAGCGGCACTCCCAGCCGGACTGCTGTTTGGTTTCGGTTGCTGCGCGCTCGCGACCAGGGGAAGAGCGAGCACCGCGAACCAAGTCAGTTTCTCGTATATGGAGGACAAACTAGAACTCTGGCCCACTGGATTCCTCGATGCTTCTGATTTACGTTACCGAGCCGGTTTCTCGTCTTGGGTATTAGCTTGTCTTACGTATCCAGGCTATTCTACTGCAAATTTTCGAGTTCAGCCGAACTTCCTCACGGATATCTTTCCACTATTCCACAAGGGTCCAGGCCGTGGCTGGCGGAATCCCCGCAAAAGTCGCCACGGCGTTCTTGGGTGTCGGCCAGCTTACTGGGCCAGCCTTTTCTGCGCGAGTTTGATCCGCCAGGGATACGTATCGCTATGCCACTGGGTAGCCTGCACGTAAAGATTTAATTCGTTTTTCACGTTGGCGGTATCGCCTAACTGCTGGTAAACCTCCGCCAGCGACCAATGCACATGGGCGTTGTTCGCCGTGTCGCCAGTCAAAGCCGTGTAATCCGGGGTAACCGGGGAGAGCGCCAACTCCGCCTTGAAGGCGGCCACGGCGTTTTTGAGAGCAGCCTGTTTATCGGCATCGGTGGTGGCCGCGCTGGCCATACCCAGGTAAGCCTCCCCAATGAGCGCATTAGCGTCCAGGCGCAAAGGATCGATTTGCAGCACCTCACTGAAGAGCTGGATGGCTCTTTGCGGGTTGGTATTGCGCAGCAGGTATCCCAACCGCAGCCGGATTGTGAACATGCAGGCCGGAGGATTGAGAGTCGCAGGCAGCGCCCCGCCCACCAGCGTCGCCGCCGTGATCAATTGGCAGGTTCCATTGGCCAGGCTGTTGCCGGCCAGCGCCTTTTCGTAATCGGGTATGGCCAACCCGGTGTTCTCCAGATCGTCCTGGTAGTGGATGCCGCGCTGCAGATACTCCCAGAACGTGGCAGGCTGGTCGATTTTGAGCAGTTCCCAGGTGATCTTCCCTTCAAAATAGAGAGGGTTCGGAACCAAGTAGTTAGGATTGTCAGTCTGGTACGTGACGCCGGGAACATAGGGGCCGGTTGGCGCTTGGGCGAAAACGCATCCGAGTGCGGCCACGAATAGCAGGATCGTGAATCGTGTCTTCATTACTTCCCCCTTAATTCGTCAGAGTCACGGTGAGATCGCTGGAAGTGAGGTTGGTTAAGTTCTCCAGCAGGGTGTCGATCCGATTTTCATCCAGCAAGTGGAGGCTGTGACCGGTCGGGCCGTTGGGTCCGGTAGTGTTCACCAGGAATCGCAGAAAGACCGGCGGAAAATGCTCGTAGTTCACCTGGGCATGAACGTGCAGCGGCCCCTGAAGTTCCATGCCCATTGCCGCCAGTTCATCCGCGGTAGGAAGTTGGATCTCATACCGGAAGGTGGTGGGACGCAAAGGTTGCAGAGAGCGAAAATTGTCCACATGGTTGGCGAAGGCGGCACTAAAGGTCTCCTCAAAGTGGATGCCGGATTGTAAAACAACCGGTTTGCCATCCGGCCCGTTTCGGCCGAGCTGATCCCCCGGCACGAAGACGCGTGTCAACTCATTGCGGAATAGCACGAGTCCTTCCGCCGCGCCGGTGTACACGCGCGCATCCGGGCCATTGTCGGGGCCGCTCTCGAAAACGGAGTTGTTTTGGCCGTTGTTGTTTGGTCCGCTGACGTAGGGAACGATGTGCTTACCGGGATTTACTACCGCATGGATATGCTCTATGTCCTCATCGTTGAGGTTGCCGTCAGGCTGCATCTCGCCGGTATCCGGGTGAGGCTTATCCACGACGTAACCGGACTGGTACAGCACAAAGCCATTGTCATCGGTGACGTTCAGTTGGATATAAGTGGTCCTCTCCTGGGAGAAGCCGGCCGGAAAACGATGCCCAGTCAGAGACACGGCTTCGACCCTCACATTGAAGGGCTGTCCGACGTGAGCCGTCTGATCGGTCTTATCGAGTCCGATACGGACGGCGGCTTTCAGCAGCGCGGTGCGGCGCGCTTCCAGCGATTTCGGGACTCCATGGGAATCCGTTCCGGGATCGAAAACATCCGGGTAATTGCTGCCCAGTCGGGAACGGAGTTCGTCGATAGTCAAGAGGGGAACATCGACACCGGTAAAGTAGTGGTTCACCACGTTACGCTTTTGAAGCGGGAAATTTCCCTGGGTGGAAATACCGGGCACGGCGGCGAAGTCCTGCGCAAACACTCCCGGCGTGGGGCTGGTGATCTTCAAATCGCCCACCTGGTACGTAGAATCGCCGCCAAAGGGGAACATGGACATGTGGCAATCCTGGCAGCGCACCACTTTGCCAAATGGGTTGTTGGTGCTGTTGTATGGTCCGATCTGCCATTCCGTGCTCAGGTTTTCCAACCGGAAGAAATTCACGTTCGTATTGTCGTGCACATTTTTCTCGCCGGAAGTAACGGTGTTGATCGGTAAGCGGACGTCGTGACAGGCATTGCAGAAAGCGCCGCTGCGCAGGAACGAAATCTTGCTCCGGTCGGTGCTGGAGACGTGAAACTCCCCTTTTACATTTACCGCGTCGGGAAAGGGCCCGATCTTCTCGATGCTGTGATCGATCAGGATGCTGGTATTGGCGAAACCATCGGCGCGGAAGCTGCGGTTCAAGTCGGGGCCGGTAACGTTATGGCAGAGATCGCAGGTAATGCCGGCGGTTGCCGGGGAAGGCAGGGCGCCTGCCGGCGGATCCCCGCCAATCTCTGCCGCCAAAACCTGGTTTCCGTTAGCATCCACCAAGTGGTAGTCCCGCAACGGCCGAAATATTTCGGGCTTAAAATTGTTCCCCGTGTTCGGCGCCAACTGCGGGACCTCACGCTGGAGCGGGTCGTCGCCCTGCCGTTCGCGGTTTGGATTGTGGCAAGTAAAGCAGAACCCCGCGCGCACCTGCGGAGCCACAGCTAGCACGGGCGAGGTAAACATGTTTGTGTTTAGAGTAATGGTGGAGCCCGGAGTCGGGCCGGCGGTTGTAGCCGTGCTATCGGCGTAGACTGGCCGGAGAAGCCCGCCCGAGAGCAGGTTTCCGGCAGTCTCCAGGCCATTAAACAACGGACTCACGTTCCGGTAACCCGATTTGACGGAGCTGCGCAGTTCGTCATACTGCCGCTGATGGCACGGCAGGCAGTTGGTCGGCGCCTGGTAATCCTGCTTGCGGAACGAAGCTGTTTCTGTGGGATTTCCGGTTGGCGTCTGCGCGAAGGACGGCGCAAGCAGCGTAGCCGCGGCGCCCAGAAATATAATGAATCGGAATCGCAACATTCTCCCTTACCCTTCCTCCAATTTAGAGTCGTAGGCTAGAAATACCATGTAATCGCGGGTGGGTTCAAGCAGTTTTTCCCTGATGGGGTACCAAACGGAACTTCGAAGCACCTGGGGAAACCCGTCTTTTCATTTCCGGGAATCGCGCCATAAACCGACAAGTCGCGGCCCGTTTGGCGGTTTTCTCGGAAATCGAACCACCAACTCCAAAAGGCTTATGTTACATCAAAACCGAAAGAGCGACTCCAGGATTCCGAGCCTGCCATTCTTGTCTCGGGGGTAGATTACTTCCATGGCGGCAAGACCTTGCACATAGCCGATGTACGCCGTCAGCGTGAGTTTCGGGCCGGCGAGATACTCGAAGTTGGTGTCATAGAGATTTGCCAGTGAGCGCCTGCCCGAGGTGGATCGCCCTGTGAAGCCGAACGACCAGGGCTGATAAGCGCCACCCCCGCTGTACCACAAATCGTTGGGGCTGGCCAGCCGCAGCGAATGGAACTCGCTCGAAACCGTAACCTTGGGGTGCGGACAGAACGTCAGGCTCCCGTTCAAATCCTGCATGTTCATCGTGTTGAAAAAAGGCGTACGCGCATAGAGTCGCGGCGTGTCCAACATTTCAAAGAAGGTCCCGTGCGTGCTGTCGTTCGGTTTGGAATCGCCCGATCCCTCCCTGAACCCGGCGCGCAGCCATGGTTTCAGCGTTGGCAGGATTTTCGGCTGCCACCCGCTTTCAACGTCGAATGCGAAAGCGCGGTGCCGCTCGGTTCCCCAGCGGCCCGTCTGCACTGCTCCCCATCCCAGGAGATCGATAGTGCCGGCCTTAGTCGTAATGGTATGCACGCTGTGGCCTCCGTAGGTCTCGATGCGAATGTTTTCGGTGTCGCCCCGCCGCACCGCAACAGGACGATTGTCGGTCTTCAGAACCCCTCGCCAGTCAAGGTACTCGAGCACGAAGAAACGCGTATCCGCCGCGTGCCTGCCGCGTCCCCAATCGTGCGTGTACGCGCCGTATCCGAACCCTATCTGGTTCCATCCCCAGCCGTCCACCTGGAGCACGCCGCGCGTGGGCACGGCTGCGACAAAGGTGAAATTATTCGAAGGTCGCGAAAATGAGTAGTGGAGTCCATCAAAGGCGCGGCCCGGTTCCGTGAAGCCAAAATCTCCCAGCAACCGCTGGGCGAGGCGGTGGCTCTTAACCGTGGCCAGCGCGGCGTTCTTGGGCACAATCTCGCTGCCGTCGAAAAAAATGAACCGCCCGATCTGCAGGGTTTGGCCCTCATATCCTCCAAGTCCATCCAGCCGCGCGAAAAGCTGCTTCGGGTATGTCAGAGCGGTGTTTCGATTCGAGCCATTCGCGGTATAGAAATTGGACCCGAACCCGAGCGCGCCTTGCGGCGCTGGGACCGTTGCTCCGGTAGGCAGGCCGAAGAAGATGGGAACGGCGAATTCCGCATCCCAGTCCCAACGCTGGAGTTTCTCGGCGAAATTCAGGCGCACTATGTTGCCGGAGAACTCATATTGATTCTCGCCCGTGGCCGGCTGGAACCAATCCCACGCGTAGAGCCGAAGTCTGGCGTATCCGGTGAATGTGACGGGACCGAAAGTAATCGGACCACCGGCAGCAGGCGCCGCGGACGATTGACCGGAGGTAGTAGTCGCATTGGTTGTCTTACCGGTCGGATCAGTCGCCGTATCTGTCGCATTGGTAGGCGCTTGTGAACGCGCCAAGACGCCAATGAGCAAGAAGCATGGGAGGATCAAGGTCCGCATAACGTAGTCTCCTCGGGCTGCGGTGGCGTGCGCCCTTACCGCCTTAAACCAAGGCCGTTCTCCGGCCAACGCCCCAAAAGGCGCTTAAGATACCATGGAGCCGTACCGGCATTCAAGCAGTTTCTTCCCGATTGGGTACCAGACGGAACACCAACGGCAAAGCGTCAACCACCAGCTTCGTTAGGGGAATTGCGTAGTGAACCCACAGCAAGCGGCCAAGACAAGTTCGGCTGCGTGTTATTTCTCGGAATTGAAACCACAAACTCCCAAAAGGTCTGTACACTGCGCCGACTCCTGAGCTAGACTTAGTTCCTACGATTCTCCACGGAGGTGGAATCTTCTATGTCCCCCCAAGTGCAGCCGGGCGCGATCGACCAACTGTGCATAAACACGATTCGAACCTTGTCGATGGACGCGGTTCAGCAAGCCAACTCGGGACATCCGGGTACTGCAATGGCTATGGCTCCCGTCATCTATAGCCTGTGGCAGAAAGAGTTGCGTTTCGATCCGGACGATCCGATCTGGCCGAACCGGGACCGTTTCGTGCTATCGATCGGCCATGCCTCGATGTTGCTGTACTCCATGTTACATCTCTCTCGCGTGAAGGCGGTGAATCCCGCGTACGAAGCTCTGGGGCACGTTTCGGTCACCCTCGACGACATCAAGAATTTTCGCCAGCTCGATAGTAAGTGCCCCGGCCACCCTGAATACCGGTGGACCTCCGGCATCGAAACCACGACCGGGCCGCTCGGGCAGGGTGTGGCCACCAGCGTCGGCATGGCGATCGGGTCGAAATGGATGGCGCAGTACTTCAACCGGCCCGGCTTCGAGATGATCGACTACGACGTCTACGCCTTGTGCGGCGACGGCTGCATGATGGAAGGCGTCAGCGGGGAGGCGGCTTCGCTCGCGGGGCACCTGCGGCTCGGCAATCTATGCTGGATTTACGACAATAACCGGATCACGATCGAGGGTAATACTTCGTGGGCGTTCACGGAGGATGTCGCCACCCGGTTCCTCGGCTACGGCTGGAATGTAACCAGGGTTGGCGATGCCAACGACCTCGACATGCTGGCACGTGCGTTCAGTACGTTTCACCACACCTCGGACCGGCCCACGCTGATCATCGTGGACAGCCACATCGCCTACGGCGCACCCAACAAACAGGACACCAGCGCCGCCCATGGCGAGCCGCTCGGTGAAAGTGAAATCAAGGCCACCAAGCGGAATTATGGCTGGCCGGAGGACGCCAAGTTCCTGGTGCCGGGCGGGGTCTATGAACATTTTCAGGCGGGCATAGGCAAGCGCGGGAGCGAGTCGCGCCAGGCATGGATGACCAAGTTCGAGGAGTACAAGAAAGCCTTCCCGGAACTGGCCGATCACTTGTACCGCATGCAGCACCGGCAACTCCCCGAGGGCTGGGAAAAATCCATTCCCGTCTTCCCGGCCGATCCCAAGGGCGTGTCGGGGCGAGATGCATCGGGGAAGGTGCTGAATGCCGTGGCACAGGCGGTGCCGTGGCTGATAGGCGGGTCCGCGGACTTGGCGCCATCGACGAAGACGCGGCTCACCTTCCAGGGCGCGGGGGACTTCATGGCCGACAGCTACGGCGGGCGCAACATGCACTTCGGCATTCGCGAAGCCGCCATGCACTCCATCCTGAACGGCCTGTCGTTGAGCAAAATCCGGCCCTACGGATCGCAATTCCTGATTTTCAGCGATTACGCCAGGGGGCCGATCCGGCTGAGCGCGCTGATGGAGCTGCCGGTCGTCCACATTTTCACGCACGATTCGATCGGCGTCGGCGAAGATGGGCCCACCCATCAGCCGGTAGAGCAACTGATCTCCTTGCGAGCGATTCCTGGCCTGATCGTGCTGCGGCCCGGGGATGGCAACGAAGTCGCCGAGGCTTGGAGGCTCATCATGCATCTTCGGCACGAGCCGGTGGCCCTGATTCTCTCACGGCAGAACATGCCCACCCTGGATCGGACCAAGTACGCTTCGGCCGAGGGCGTGCGCAAAGGGGCATACGTGCTGGGCGACGCGCCGGGCGGTAAGCCGGAGGTCATTCTCATCGGAACCGGCAGCGAGATCGGACTGGTGGTGGACGCGTACGAGAAACTGCTCGCTGAAGGCGTAAAGGCTCGCGTGGTCAGCATGCCGTCCTGGGAATTGTTCGACCACCAGAGCGAGGAGTACCGCAATTCCGTGCTGCCGCCTTCCGTTAAAGCGCGCGTTTCCGTGGAACAGGCTTCCACTATGGGTTGGGACCGGTACGCCAGCCATAGCATCGGCATGACGACGTTCGGCGCATCGGCTCCGCTGAAGGAATTGCAGAAGAAATTCGGCTTCACGCCGGAAGCTGTGATCTCGGCGGCCAAAGCGCAGATTACGAAAGCGAGTTGACGAATGAAACTGGCGATTGGGTCGGATCACGCCGGCTTCGAATTGAAGACGACTCTGACCGCTTACCTCAAGCGGCTGGGGCACGAGCTCGTCGACGTGGGGACCTATAACACCGATCCCGTGGACTACCCCGACTTTGCGGTAGCGGTGGGCCGCGCCGTCCTCGACGGGCGCGCCGAGCGCGGCGTGCTCATCTGCGGCAGCGGCGTGGGCGCTTCCGTCGCCGCGAATAAAGTCAAAGGGATTCGCGCCGGCCTGTGCCATGATACTTATTCAGCCCACCAGGGTGTGGAGCACGACGATATGAACGTACTCGTACTGGGCGGCCGCGTGGTCGGGGTTGCGACGGCCCAGGAACTGGTCACGGCATACGTGGGCGCGAAATTTACGAACGAAGAGCGTCATCTCAGGCGCTTGAACAAAGTGCGAGCGATCGAGTCCGGCTATTCGGATTCAACAAAATAAGGAGGAATCGGCATGAGTTCCGCGAGTGTAACATCGGCGGCGGTGAACCCGCTTCAAGAATTGGGCAAATACGGCCAGTCGGCCTGGCTGGATTATATCCGGAGGAGCCTGATTTCGAGCGGCGAGTTGCAGCGGATGATCGATCAGGATGGGCTGGGCGGGGTTACTTCGAATCCGGCGATTTTCGAGAAAGCGATTACCGGCAGCACCGATTACACCGAGGCCCTGCTCGAATTGCAGAAGGAAAAGGGCCTGGATGCCATGGCTATTTACGAGCGCATGGCCATTAAAGATATCCAGGATGCGGCGGATGTTTTGCGGCCTATTTACGAGCGGACCGGCCGCCGCGACGGCTACGTGAGCCTGGAAGTCTCTCCCTTTCTGGCGAAGGACACCGAGGGTACTATCAAGGATGCCCGCCGCCTGTGGAAAGCCGTCAACCGGCCCAACCTGATGGTCAAGATTCCGGCGACCCCGGAAGGCGTGCCGGCCATCCAGCAGGCTCTCAGCGAAGGCATCAACATCAACGTCACGCTGCTGTTCGCGCAGGATATGTATGAGAGAGTGGCGCGCGCCTACATCGCGGGGGTCCAGACATGGGCGAATTCGGGCGGTGACGCAGGGCGCGTGGCCAGCGTCGCCAGCTTCTTCATCAGCCGCATCGACAGCATGATTGACGCCCTGCTGAAGGCGCGCCTGAAGACCGCGGCCGACGCCAAGGAACGGGCGCTGCTGCGCAGCTTGATGGGCAAGGTAGCCATTGCCAACGCCAAGCTCACCTACCAATTGTACAAACAGATCTTCTCCGGGCCCGCATGGGACGCCCTGGCCAAGAATGGGGCGCAGACCCAGCGCGTGCTGTGGGCCTCCACCAGCACCAAGGATCCCAGCTATTCCGACGTTCTATATGTCGACGAACTGATCGGGCCCGATACGGTGAATACGATCCCGCCCGCCACGTTCGATGCGTTCCGCGACCATGGCAAGCCGAAGGCGAGCCTGGAAGCGGACCTGGATGCCGCCGGGGACGTGATGGATACGCTCGAAGCCGTGGGCATCTCCATGAAGAAATGCACCGACGACCTGGTCACGCAGGCCGTCAGGCTTTTCGCCGAGCCCTTCGACAAGCTGCTGAACACGGTGGACGCCAAGTGCAAATTCGTCTCGGCCGCCGAGGTGGATCCGCAGACGTACAGCTTGCCAGCCGAACTCAATGCGCCGTTACAGGCAGCTATCGAGGACTGGAAGATGGCCGGCAAGGTGCGCCGTATGTGGGGGCGCGACGCCTCCCTGTGGACGGGATCCGATGAGGGCGATTGGCTCGGCTGGCTGGGCATCACCGAAGACCAGCTCGCCAACGCCGACCGCTTCACGGCCCTGGCGAACGACATCAAAGCCACGGGTTTCAAGCATGCACTACTCCTCGGCATGGGCGGATCGAGCCTGTGTCCCGAAGTTCTAAAGATGACCTTCGGAAAGATTGCCGGGTTTCCCGAGTTGTTCGTTCTCGATTCCACCGATCCCGCCCAGGTGAAGACTTTTGAAAACAAGGTGGATCTCGCCAACACGATTTTCATCGTTTCGAGCAAGTCCGGATCCACGCTCGAGCCGAATGCCTTCAAGCAGTATTTCTTCGAACGCGTCAAGCAGACGATAGGCGGCCAGAACCCCGGCAGCCGCTTCATTGCCGTCACGGACCCCGGCTCTAAGTTTGAGCAAGTGGCCGAAGGCGATCACTTCCGGCATGTCTTCCACGGCGTGGCATCGATCGGCGGCCGCTATTCGGCGCTCTCCAATTTCGGCATGGTGCCGGCGGCCGTGATGGGCATGGATGCCGCGCGGTTTCTGGATCGCGCCGATGTGATGGCGATTGCTTGCTCTGCGTGCCTTCCCGTGGAAAAGAATCCCGGCGTTCAACTGGGCCTGATCCTCGGCGTTGCCGCGCGGCGTGGCCGCGACAAGGTCACGCTGATCACTTCGCCGCCGATCTCCGATCTGGGAGCGTGGCTGGAGCAGTTGATGGCGGAATCGACGGGCAAAGAAGGCAAGGGGCTGATTCCCGTGGACCGGGAGCCGCTGGGTTCGCCCGCGGTGTACGGCAACGACCGTGTCTTCGCTTACATTCGAACCGACACGGGCTTCGACCCCGCGCAGGATGCCGCGGTGGATGCGTTCGCCAAAGCCGGGCATCCGGTGGTGCGCATCTCACTGGGCGACCTGTACAACCTCGGGCAGGAAATGTTCCGCTGGGAAATCGCCACCGCGGTGGCGGGTTCGATTATCGGCATTAACGCCTTCAACCAGCCGGACGTGGAAGCCAGCAAGATCGCCACGCGGAAGCTCACCACCGAGTACGAAAAAACCGGCTCGCTGCCGGCGGAATCGCCGATTCTAACCGACGGCGGCGCCGAGCTGTACACCGACGAAACGAACGCCGCGGCGCTGGCTAAGGCGGCTGGAAGCGACAAGACGCTCGCGGGCTACCTCCGGGCTCACTTGAACCGGCTGGGCGCGGGCGATTATTTCGCCCTGCTGGCCTACGTCGAGATGAACGATCCGCACGAGCGGACGCTGCAGGCGATTCGCCAGGGAATTCGCGATCGCAAGCGCGTCGCCACCTGCCTGGGCTTCGGCCCTCGTTTCCTGCACTCGACGGGCCAGGCTTACAAGGGCGGACCGAATTCGGGCGTGTTCCTGCAAGTGACCTGCGACGATGCCGCCGACTTGCCGGTGCCGGGCCAGAAGTATACGTTTGGCGCCGTAAAGGCGGCACAGGCGCGCGGCGATTTTCAGGTTCTGGCGGAGCGCGGGCGCCGCGCTCTGCGGATTCATTTGAAAGATGTCGAGAAGGGACTGGCCTCCTTGCAGGCGGCGGTTCAAAAGGCTCTGGCATAGCGCAGACGCGTAAAAACAGAAAGAGAGAGGTCGAACAATGCAACTTGGCATGATTGGTTTAGGACGGATGGGCGGCAACATGGTGCGCCGCCTGCAAGGAGGCCAGTCCCTTC